>Ga0315902_10001832_pt1 | contig 33733 bp, 22 predicted proteins | sample LakEriMetagenome_9_FD_203523 | JGI IMG/M metagenome (GOLD analysis project Ga0315902, IMG submission 203523) | Freshwater fungal communities from buoy surface, Lake Erie, Ohio, United States - Buoy 12 MA117 | ecosystem: Environmental > Aquatic > Freshwater > Lake > Lake biofilm | place: USA... | reverse complement strand
GGTTGGCGTTCAGGAACGGCTGGACGACGATGCCGTTGGCGTCGGGGTCGAGCACGTCGACCATCGACCGCCAGTCGCTCCCCGCCCAGCGGATGAGGTCGGCACGGCTGAGGGTGGCGCCGTCGAAGTTGAGGTACAGCGTGCTTCTGGTCCCCACGACCGGGCCGGCGGGCGTCGGGGCCGTGATCGTGAGCGTGTAGGTGGCGAGGTTCGTGTTGTTGCGGTCGAAGACGCGTGCGTAGTAGGTGCCGGCCGCGAGCCCGTTCAGCGACACCGACTCGCCGCTGCCCGAGCCGGCCGAACTGCCCACCTGGGAACCGGAGCCGTTGTACAGGTAGAGGTCGAGATTCGCGCCGCCGGTCGATGAGGCGATCGCCACCGAGTGGGCGGAACCCCCTGCGGAGCCGATGGTGAAGCGGAAGTAGTCGTTCGCGTCCGCCATCCGCAGGCCGTTGAGCACCCGGGAGCCGCCCGCCGACCCGAGGTCGGCCGCGGTGGCGAGCGAGTCGTTGTCCTCGTGGACGTCGTCCGGACTGACGCTCGGCGTCGTCAGCGTGAGCGTGTAGTTCGAGTTGCGGGTGCCGGCCCAGCCGATGACCTCGACGTAATACGTGCCGGCCCCCATGCCGTTGAGCGAGATCGACTCCGTGTTGCTGCCGGACGTGGACCCCGCGATGTAGCCGCCGCTGGCGCTGTACAGCCGCAGGTCGAGATCGCCCTCGGCGAGCGCGGAGGAGATGGCGACCGAGTGGCCGCTCGTCGATCCGCCCGCGGTGGTGAACCGGAACCAGTCGCCGGAATCGGCCATGATGAGGCTGGAGATCGTCCGCGTGCCGGCGACCGTGCCCAGGTCGTGGGCCTGGCCGAGGGTGTCGTTGTTCTCGTAGGAGTCGTCGCTGGCCGCGGCCAGCGGTGCGTTGATCGTCACGGAGTAGCCGGGGCTGCGGGCGCCGAGGAAGCCGTAGGCCTGCAGGTAGTATGTGCCCGGCGACAGGCCGTTGAGCGACAGCGTTTCGGTGTTCGACGTGCCCGCCGAGTAGGCGAGCCGCGTGCCGTTGGCGGCCCACAGCGCGACGTCCACGTCGCCCAGGTTGTGCGTGAACGAGACCGTGACCGAATGGGACGAGCCGCCGGTGCCCTGGGTCGTGAAGCGGAACCAATCCTCGTCGTTGAGGACGAGGCCGGCGACCGTCGTCGTGGGGTTTGTGAGCGTGCCCAGGTTGAAGGCGGCGCCGAGGGAGTCGTTGTTCTCGTAGAGGTCGTCGGTGGGCTGCGGCGGGACCGGGCCGTCGACCGCCCAGTTGTAGGAGCCGCCGCGGGTGCCCGTGTAGTTGGTGATGCCGAAGTAGTATCGCTGGCCGCTGGTGAGGGTCGTCGTCAGCGAGCTCAACAGCGTGCCGTTCCAATCGTCGTTGTGGGCGATCCGGGAGCCGCTCGCATTGAAGATCACCAGGACGGTGTCCACCTGGCTGTTGGAGGTGTTGAAGCGGTAGCTGCCGGTCGTGGGGGCGACGAACGAATAGAAGTCGTTCTCGTTGGCGGTGATCGCCGCACTGCCGCTGGCGTCGCCGTAGGCATCCAGGCTGACGGAGACGTACGAGTTGGGAACGGGCACGGAGGTCGGAGGGTTATAGTTCCAGGAGGGCGTGAGCCGGGCTTCGAGGGTTTCGAGGCTATAGCGGGGCCGCGCGGCGCGACGCTGGCTCCGCCGCCGACCCGGCCATGCCGCAGCCCACAGACGATGAGCAAAAGATGACATGGCTTTGTCCTTCGCGCGGCGAATCGAATGCTCGACAGACGTCTCCCACCCCTCAATCGGTTTATTCCCTACCACTGCCTCGTGAAGCCGTCAAGTCTCCGGCCGGTTCCTTACGAAGCCGTCGCGGTTCGAGTGCCGGGATGGGTGCGCGCAACCCGCGGGCGGGAGAGCCGCTGCCGGTCGCGGTTTGAGCCGCGGCAGCCGGTCGGGCTATTCTGTCGCCGCGGGTCCCCCGGAAAACTCGGCACGCCGGCGCCGGCCGCGGGCCGTCGTGCAGGCTCGCGGCGGGGCGTCGCCCGGAACCGCCCGAGGTCGGTCGGATGCAGCGGTTCTTCGACATCACCGACCTGATCGGGTTCGCCAAGGCGAACGGCGCCGTGTCGGGCATTCAGCGGGTGCAGATCCGCGTGCTGCGGCACCTCGCCGCGCAGGCGAACCCGGACGACGTCCTCTGCCTCCATGCCCGCGGCCGCTTCTCCCGGCTGCGGGCCTGCCGGGCGCGGGATGTGTTCGCCGACGAGAGCTACGACGCCGCCGAACTGCTGGCGAAGCTCGGCGTCGAGAGCCCCGATGCGGCGTTCACGAGTCGGGAGTTTCGCGATCATCTCGACCGCTACCCGCGGGGCTCGGTGCGCCGGGCCGCCACCAAAGCCACCCTCGCGGCCCTCGCGCACCTCGCGCCGGACGTCGCGCGGGCCCGGATGGGGCTGCCGCCTCGGCCCCGGGCGCGGCCCGCCACCGTGCCGCGGGTGGCGACCCGGCCCGTGGGGCGGCTGCGGCCGGACGACCACCTGGTGCTCGTCGGCGCCAGCTGGAACGTGCCCGAGATCGAGGCCTTCGCCCGCCGGCACGGCCGGCGCGGCGGCCGCGTGACGCAGGTCGTCTACGACCTGATCCCGTATCGCCACCCGGAGTATTTCGTGGACAAGGTGGCACGGAAGTTCACGGAGTTCCTGGAGCGATCCACCGGCTTCGTCTCCCAGTACGTGTGCATTTCCGCGGCCACCGCCCGGGACATGCGGGCCTTTCTGGCGGAGCGCGGGAGCGGGGCCAGCGTCGCCGCCTGGCCCCTGGCCCACGAGTTCGAGGGCTATCCCCGCAACGACCGCACCGCCGTGCCGACCGACCCGGAGCTGGTGGGCCGCACCGAGCGGCCGTTCGTGCTCTGCGTGGGCACGATCGAGATCCGCAAGAACGGCATGGCCCTGCTGCGGGCCTGGCAGCGGCTGCTGGGAGAGCTCGGCGACGCCACGCCGCTGCTCGTGTTCGCCGGGAAGTACGGCTGGAAGATCGACGCCTTCCGCGAGATCCTGGAGGCCGACGAGGCGCTGCGGCGGCACGTCGTGCTGTTTCCGCGGCCCACCGACGCGGATCTGGCGAGCCTGTACGAGCGCTGCCTGTTCACCGCCTACCCGAGTTTCGTGGAAGGCTGGGGCTTGCCGGTGGGCGAAGCGGCCTGGTTCGGGAAGTACAGCGTCGTCTCGTCCTCCTCGTCGCTGCCCGAGGTGTGCGGCGACCTCGTCGATTACTTCGATCCGCAGGACTTCGACGGGCTCGTGCAGGCCGTGCGTCGGGCCGTCACGGACCCGGCATACCGACGGCTGAAGGAAGACGCCCTGCGGACGGCCGAGCTGCGGTCGTGGCGGGACGTCGCGACCCAGTTCGGCGACCTGCTGGCGAAAAAAACCGGCCTTTCTTCCGGTCGCCGGGGTTGGTAGGGTCGCCCCCCTTGCGAGGTGTCGCTGGTGCAGCCGCGTGGCGGGCGTCCCTCGATCCGAAGGCGCATGGAGGCGCGAACGATGCAGCGGCGGGCTTTGATCACCGGGGTCACGGGTCAGGACGGCTCGTATCTGGCGGAACTGTTGATCGACAAGGGCTACGAGGTCCACGGCCTGCGCCGCCGGAGCAGCACGTTCGGCACGCAGCGGATCGAGCACCTGATCTTCGGCGACCAGCCGAAGCTGCACCTGCACTACGGGGATCTCTCGGACGGCAACGGCCTGATGCGGCTGATTCGCGAGGTCCGTCCCCACGAGGTCTACAACCTCGCCGCCCAGAGCCACGTCCGCGTGAGCTTCGACCAGCCCGCCTACACGGCCGACACCACCGCCGTGGGCACACTGCGGCTGCTGGAGGCGATTCGCGACGTGCAGGACGAGAGCGGCGAGCAGATCCGCTTCTACCAGGCCTCCAGCTCGGAGATGTTCGGCAAGGTGGTGGAGACCCCGCAGCGGGAGACGACGCCCTTCTATCCCCGCAGCCCGTACGGCGTGGCCAAGGTGTACGGCCACTGGATCACGGTCAACTACCGCGAGAGCTACGGCATGCACGCCTCGTGCGGCATCCTCTTCAACCACGAGAGCCCGCGGCGCGGCGAGACCTTCGTCACCCGGAAGATCACCCGGGCGGCGACCCGCATCAAGCTCGGGCTCCAGGACAAGCTGTACCTCGGCAACCTCGACGCGCAGCGGGACTGGGGCTTCGCCGGCGACTACGTGGAGGCGATGTGGCTGATGGTCCAGCAGGACGAGCCGGACGACTACGTCGTGGCCATGAACGAGCTCTATTCGGTCCGCGATTTCTGCGACAAGACCTTCTCCCGGCTGGGGCTCGACTACCGCGACCACGTCGCGATCGACCCCCGGTATTACCGGCCCGCGGAGGTGGATCTGCTGCTGGGAGACTCGACCAAGGCCCGCACCAGGCTGGGCTGGAACCCGCGGACGAGCTTCGAGCAGCTCGTGGACATGATGGTGGACGAGGATCTGGCGTTGGCGAGCCGCGAGAAGCTGCTGGCGTCGCGTGAGCCACGGAGCCGGGCCGCCTGATGCTTCATCCTCAGGCGTGATCCACCGGGTTCTGGAGGTCGATCGGATGTCTTTCCTGCGAAGCGTCCGGCGGCTCCTGATGGCTTCCTCGACCAGGGTCTGCTCGTCGGCGTACGTGCGATTCATCCAGTGGTGCTCGCGAAGCCAGTGCCAGAGTCGTTCGACCGGATTGAGTTTCGGTGAGTACGGCGGCAGGAACAACGGCGTGATCCGACGGGGCCATCGCAACTTGCGAGCCCTATGCCAGCCTGCTCCATCAAGGATCATGACGGCATGCTCGCGGCGGTGAAGCTTGCTCGCTGCCGCGTCAGGGAATGCCTGCATGGGCGCGGTGTTTCGATCACGCAACGGATCCAAAATGCCTTGAATCTGCGGCCCGCTGAGCGACGCGACGCCGTCTCGTGGCGTGGCGCCGGCCTTCACCCGCTGCACGAAGCGAGTCCTGTTCCGACGACGGCCGTGGCGGGCGGCCAGGTGGCGAACGAGAAGACCGTGAGGGGCCACCCGTGCCCCGCGAGCCGGCGTTGGCGGCAAGCGGAGACAGGATGTCGAAGCGCAGCCGGCATCGAGTGAGTGGAGGGCAGGATGCCCGCAGCGAACGTCGTGCGACGGGGTGCGGGTAGCCACGAACCCACGCCAACAGACGTTCCCCGCCAGCAACGCGGCATCGGCAGCACACCGGGTTCGGGCGTGCGAGGCTCACGTGGGAGCCGCCTGCGAGGGTTCGCCGGAGCGGCGCGGCGGGCAGCGGCACGCGGCTGGCCGCTTCCCGTCCGGCTCGGCAGTGGTGGCTCGTGCGTTCCACGCCCCAGATGGTCGGGGCTGCCCATGTCCGCTGCCGACCGGGATCTGGTCGCCCCGCACGCCGGCGGCGGGATCGCTGCCGGTGCGCCGTCAGGACTTGCCGGACAGCAGCCGAGAACAGCGCCGCGTGATCTGGCCGAGCCACGACTCCGACTGGCACTGGGCCTGCGCCCGGGCGACCTCGTGCTGGATGCGGACGATGGTGTGGTAGCAGTCGAACTCGTCGTGGACGCAGACCGGGCTGTCGAGCTTCGCCAGGAAACCGCGATCCTCCTCCCGCACGTAGTAGCGATTGAGGCCGTCGAAGTTCGCGAACAGGTAGCCGTTGGCGAGGAGCGTGTTCTCCCAGGAGATATCGGCCGTCTCCCGGCTGTGGGGGCGGGTGGCCTCGATGATCACCACCCGCGGCCGGTACTTCCGCCAGTCGCCGTTGTCGATGATCATCTTCTCCAGGCCCTCGACGTCGATCGACATGAAGTCGATCGTCCGCTCGCCGACGTGGCGGTCGCAGAGCTCCCGCAGGGACAGCGTGGGGATGGTTCGCTTGACGCAATCGGCGTCGAACTTCTGGTTGTCGTCGAACACCGCCGCGGAGAGCGTCGAGTCGGTGGTCCGGTCGGGGTATTCGTAGAAGGTCGCCTCGCCGGAACGGTCGGAGATGGCGACGTTGAGGTTGATGTCACGGGGGCGGGCGGCCTGGAGCTGCTTGAAGATCTTTCCCGGCTCGACGTTGATGCCGCTCCAGCCGTGTTTGTAGAAGTGGCACGTCACCGAGCAGTTCACCGGGTGATTGGCGCCGATGTCCACGTAGAAGCCGCGGTAGTCGGCGGGGAAGAGCCGCGCGAGCAGGACGTCCTCGCGGTTCTGGGCGTATGAAATCATCCGTTCCATGCGGTTTCCTCACTCTTTTTCCGGGGCGCGATCTCTACCCATGACACAAGGCGACCAGCTCCTCGCCGCACCGATCCCAGCTGCAGGCCCGCTCCAGGTCGGGCCGCGAGACGGCCGCCGGGCCCGCCTGCCGCAGGGCGTCGTAGGCGGCATCCACGGACGACGTGTCGCCGGCGTCGAAGAAGTGCACGCCGGGGCCGGCGAACTCCCGCAGGGAGCTGTTCAACGCGCAGAGCACCGGCGTGCCGTGCCGCAGCGAATCGAGGACCGGAAAGCCGAACCCCTCGTAGAGCGAGGCGTAGACGCTGAACCGCGCGGCCTGGTAGAGCCGGCAGAGCTCGGCGTCGGACACCATGCCCAGGAGGCGGACGCGGCGGCCGTGCGGATTGGGGATGCCGTCGCGGATCCCGTTCTGCAGCCAGCCCTGCGGGCCCGCCCAGAGGAGCTCGAAACCCGCCGGCAGCCGGTCCGTGGCGAAGAACCATTCGAGGACGCGGCCGGCGTTCTTGCGGGGCTCCAGGGTGGAGACCACCAGCGCGAAATCCTGCCGCAGCGGCACCGGGCCCTCCCAGGCATGGCGGTCCACGCACTGGCTCGGGCCGGGATAGGCGACGCGAACCCGCGCCGGATCGACGCCCCCGATCCACTCCGCATCGAAGCGGGTCGCCTCGGAGATGGCCAGGAAGGCGTCGTGCTGCGGCAGGTCGTGCTCGCAGAAGGCGGCGAAGGCCCGGCGGACGTCCGCATGGTGCGTGGCCGGCACGACCAGCGGCGTGAAGTCGTAGAGGATGCCGATCTCGCGGGCATAGCCGGGGGCGGGAGGGGACCGCATGAAGGTGTGGACGATCGCGCCGCCGCCGTCGCTCCGCGGCCGTGCCGGCCGGGAGAGCAGCCGCCTCCGCCAGGCGTGCAGATCGCCGGATTGCTGCGGCCGATCGTCCGGGGAGAGATGGATTTCCGTGCACCGGTTGAGGGTCGCCCCGGGCACGCTGTGCCGCGCCTGTCTCCGGGGCAGCGGTGTGATGAGCCGCACGGGCGTCCGGCGGGCGACGCTGTCCACCATCCTGGCGACGTGTCGGCCGATGCCCGTCAGCTTGGCGCCGAACAGCGACGTGACGTCCATGGTGATCTGCGGGCACATCGGCGGCGTCATCCCGTCAGGCGGTAGCTCGTCGCCCCGGTGCCGGCCGACAGCGCGACCGCCTCCTCCAGGGCACGGCGGATTTGGTCGGCGATGACCGCGGGATCGGCGTAGCTCCGCATCCGCTCTCGGGCGGCCTGGGACAGGCGGTCGTAGGCCGTGCGATCCTTCGCCAGCCGATAGCTCGCCTGGAACTGATCGTGCAGCGACTGCCAGTCGAGGCGTGCCCAGGAGGTCGAATACCGCTCGGTGGCGTCGCCCGGCCAGGTCGTCGGTTCCGGCGCCGAGCGGACCAGGAACCCGACGGACTCGTCGAAGTAGTCGGTCATCGAGGTGTGCAGCGGCGACAAGGCCGGCCGCCCAGCCGCCATCGCCTCCTGGATGGGCAGGCCGGCACCCTCGGCGCGGGTGATGTTCGCGTAGTACGTCGTCGCCTCCGTGAGCGCGGCCATTTGGCCTTCGTCGAGCGATTGGGTCACGACCACCACCCGGCAGCGATGCGGGACGTTCGCCAGTCGGGCATGGGCCGCGCGGACGGCGTCGAGGTGCGACTGGGCCAGGAGCGGGGTGACGCTCAACTTGAGCACCAGCGTGGCGTCGTCGTGGTCCCGCAGGGCGTGCACGAAGGCCGTCAGGGCCTCCTGCCAGGCTTTCCGCGCGTCGGCGAGGTTGAAGATCATCGTGTACACCACGCCGCCGAGCTCGAGGCTCGAGCCCCGGGGCTCCGCCACGTCGGAAACGGCCTGCGGCGTGTCCGGCGGCCGGCGGGCCCGCATCTTCCGCACGGCCCGGGTGACTTCCCGGCGGAACGTGGCCCAGACGCCCTGGGGGCGGGCAGGCCGCGTGCCGGCTGCGGCCCGTGCCGCGTCCGCCGCCGCTTCCGGCGCCGTCAGGTCGTGGCCGCGAAAGCTCATGGCCGCCGCGGGGCCGCCTGCCCAGGACGGGATCGTGAACTGCTCCGCCGGCATGGGCACGGGAATCACGCGGATGGGGCCGCGAACGCCGCCCCGCTCGAGGGAGTCGCGGACGAACGTCGCCGGCACGATGATCAGCGACGCATGCCGGGACATCCGCGGCCAGTCGAAGCGGCGGTCGCCGTTGATCGGCTGCCGCGGAACGTCGGGAAACTCCCAGCACATGTAGAGCACCTGGGGAGCCGACCGCGTGGGGTGGAGGTTCTGGAACGGCGCGAAGCCCAGGACGACGGGCTGGAAGCCGGCCTCGCCGGCGGAGTGGATGGCGAACTCCAGCCGGCTCTCGGGCTGCGCGATCTCGGTCACCGTGGCACACTGTTCCAGCGTGGAGCGGAACCTGGCCTTGAGGAGGTCGTAGGAGTAGCCGTAACTGCCCAGATTCACGAGCCGCTCGGCGCCCGTGTTGAGCGAGTACACGATGGCCCGCAGTCCGCCGCGTGCGGCCCCGGTCCCTGTTGGCAAACGCTTCGTCTCAGGCACGGCCTTGCGTCCTGGGAATCCACAACTTTCGCGAGCGGCGTGCCGGTGGAGTCGGCAAACCGCGAACGCGGCGGCAAAGTACTATCGGCGCCGCAGTCGGGGCAAGACGAGTTTTACCCCTCGCAAGGAGGGGTTTCCGTCAGGCGATCGAACGGGGGGCGGGGGAGCGTTTTCCGACCACGCCGAAGTGCTTCGATCCCCGCGGACCCCGCCAGCGTGCCAGGGTTGCCAGCCCTGCGTAGATCGCCCGGTTGGCGGTGGCCATCCGGGCCAGGCTCGGCGGCAGCAGATACTTCATCGCCGTGCGGAACCGGGCCCAGTACCGGTCGCAACAGTACACCCGCTCCAGGATTTCGACCCCCTGACGCTCGACGAAGGCGACGTAGTCGTCCTGGTTGAAGGGCTTCATGTTGTCGATGAGCACCAGCACGCCATCCTCGCGGAGCAGCGGCAGGGCTCGCCGGATGATTCCCCCTTCCAGATCCTGGTGCACCCGCATGCCCACGTCGCCGATGAACACGACGTCGAACGAATCAGGCGGATAGTCCGGGGCCAACGCGTCGCCGACGTCGATGTGCATCCGCTCGGCGGGCACGTCCCGGCAGCGTTCGCGGGCCCGATCGACGGCCGTGGGGGAGATGTCGTAGGCCCACACGTCGTCGGCGTAGTCGGCGAGCAGGCGGGTCATGTGACCGAGGCTACAGGCCACCTCGAGCACGCGGTGCGGCCGCGGCTTCCAGCGCCGCGCCGCCTCCAGGGTGACCCGATACTTGGCCTGCTCACCGGCCGAAAAATACCCCCACGGGTCGGCGTGCTCGCGATAGATCGCCTCGTGCGCATCCATGCCCATCTGCTCCCGGCGGAACCGAACCGCGTGCAGTGTGCCACAGCGGCCGCAATGCCGGCCACCCCGGCCCCGCGCGCCGACCGCCGGCCCGGGCCACGCGGCTGGATCGGCCCGGTTCCAGTCTTCCGCCGCGGGGCGTGGCGGCGGTAGCCTCGCGAGGGCTGCCGGTCCCGCGGCACCGCCGGGGAGGAGCGCGAGCATGCGAGACGCCATCGATCGAGCCCACCTCCCGGCCGGTGCCCGCACGGTGACCGGCGGCGGAGCCGCCTGGGCGCTCGCCGCCGCCGCCGCCGTGCTCCTCGTCCTCCGGGCCACGACGATCATGAGCCCGCTCATGGCCGGCGACGCCTACGCCTACTTCGCCCACGCCCGCATGGCCGGCCGGCTCGACGCCCTCTACGCGGCGGACCCGGCGATCCAGCGGGTCAACAACCCGCTCTTCTTCTCCATCGGCGGCCTCGCCTGCCGTCTGGCCGGCGGCGACGGCACGCTCGTCCTCCGGGTGCTCAACGTCGCGCTCTTCGTCGCCGGCTGCGGCCTGTGCGCGTCGCTCGTCCGCCGGCCGGCGCACCGCTGGGACCGCGTCGGGGCGCTCGGCCTGCTGCTGGCGACGCCGCTCTCCAGCTACTGCCACTGCTTCATGCCCGAGATCGTGTACTTCTTCCTGGTCATGGTCCTGTCGGTCGTGGTCGTGCGGGGCCCCGGCCCAGTCGCGGGAACGTCCGCGGTCGCCGCCGGGGCGGTGCTCGGCGGGCTGTTGGGCACGAAGCCGCACGCGGTGGCGATCGCCGCGGCCCTGGCGGCCTTCGTCCTCTTCCAGCACGTCCGGGGCCGCGGCTGGCGTGGCCTCGGCTCGGCGGCTCGCGCACTGGCGGCGGTGGCGGCGGCCGCCGGCATCGTGTGGGCCGCGGTCACCGTCGGCTTTCACGGCGTTCTGCCCCAGGCCGCTGCCGGGGCGGTGGGCGCCGACTACGCCCGCTTCCTCGTGAACGGCGCCCGCAGCGGCCCGGACATCGCCCAGATCGCGGCGGTGCTCCTCCGGCACGGACTGGTGAACGGCAGCGTCTTCGCCGTGCCCGTGCTGCTGCTGGCTCGCTGGCTGGCGGACCAGCAGCCGCGGGCCGCCGGTTCGACCGCCGCGCCGGATGCGGAGGAGGCGGGCGGCGGCCGGCCGCTGGCCCTGTGGTCGCTCGCCGTGCTCGGCACGGCGCTGGCGATGTCGGTGGTCTTCACCGCGCTGCTGGCCCGGTCCAACCCCGCCGAGGCGACGCGGGTGCACGGCCGCTACTACAGCTTCGCGCTGCCGCTGGTGCTCGCCGCCTGGGCCGCGGCCTATCCCGCGATTCGCGGGCGACCCTGGTTCCCGCGTTGGGCCGCCGGGGCGGCCGCCGTCGGGGCCGCCTGCGGCTTCGGCATGGCCTGCTGCGGCGACTGGGTCACGATCTACCCGTGGGATTATCCCGAACTGCTCGGCCTGAGCCGCTGGCCGGCCCTGGGCAGGCAGGTCGCGGTGCTGCCGTGGGCGCTCGCCGCCGCGGCCGCGGCCGCCGCAGTGCTGATCGCGATCCGCCCGGGCTGGACGCTGTGGGTCGTGGGCACGCTGATCGCCGGCGGGTTCGTCGCCGGGCAATACAACGTCTGGCAGTGGCACGCCGAGAACACGGCGGGCCAGGGGCGGATCACCCGCGAGGCCCGCGCCGTGGCCACGCTCCTGCCGCCGGACGCCCGCGACCGCGGGCTCGTGGTGGGCGAACGCCGCCATGGCCGGATGGCCTTCGCGCTCTACGGCCTGATGGCCAACAGCCGCGTCCTCGTGCGGCCGGCGCTGGCGGTGCTCTCCCGCCGCGACGTCCCGCCCGACGTGGAGTGGATCCTGACCACGGATCCGATCGCCGTGGATCTGCCCTGCCGATCCGTGGTCGCGGGCCAAGAGACGACGTTCTACAGGCTGATGCCGATCACGGAGCCGCGGGAGGGATCCACGCTCGTCGTCGATGCCGGCCCGCAGGGCGAGGCTGCCGCCTTCGTGGGATTCAACGCCGGCGAGCCGTGGGGCCGCTGGTCGGCGCTGCCGGTGGCCCGCGTGCTGCTGCCGGGCCACGTGGCAGGGCCGGTGACGGTGCGGATGCGATGCTGGGGAGCCCGGCCGGAGGCCCAGCGGCTCGTGGTGGAACTCGGCTCCGGCGCGGCCGCCGTGGCCGTGGACGGCACGCCGCAGACGCATGCCTGCGAAATCGACGCCGGCGACGGCGGCAGCGTCGTCACGCTGCGCGGCGTCGAGCCGGTGCGGCCAAACCCCTGGGACAGGCCGCTCGGGGTCGCGGTGCAATGGCTGGAGATCGAGCCGCGGCAGGCCCCGGCGGGGGCCGCCGGCGGCGGCGGAACGGGGCCCTGATCCCCGCCGAAGGCCTTGACGCCCCCGGCCCCCGATCCTACCGTCCCGCCGCATCCCGAGGGTCCATGGATGGAACTCCGCGCGATTCCGAACGGTCGCCGGCGCGGCCCGCGGCCGGTCATCGCCGTCGTCGTGCCCGCATTCCGCACGGAGCCGCACATCCGCGGGGTGCTGGCGACGATCCCGGAGTTCGTGTCGCTGGTGGTGGTCGTGGATGACGGCAGCCCGGACCGCACGGCGGACATCGTGGCCACGATGCGGGCCCGCGACCCGCGGATCGTCCTCCACCGTCACGAGCACAACCAGGGCGTCGGCGCCGCCGTGCTCGCCGGCTATCGGATCGCGGCGGATCGCGGCGCCGACATCATCGTGAAGATGGATGGCGACGGGCAGATGGACCCCGCCCACCTCGCCCGGCTCGTCGATCCCATCGTCAGGGGCCGGGCCGACTACGCCAAGGGCAACCGCTTTCTCCATGCGCGGGAGCTCGTCGCCATGCCGTTCGTGAGGCGGGTCGGCAACCTCGGCCTCTCGTTCTTCACCAAGTTGGCCAGCGGCTACTGGAGCGTGTTCGATCCCACCAACGGCTACACCGCGATCCACGCGCGGGCGCTCGCCGTGCTGGAGACGGACCGCCTGGCACGGCGGTATTTCTTCGAGACGAGCATGCTCATCGAACTGGGGGTGGCCGGGGCGGTCGTGAAGGACGTGCCGATGCCGGCCCGCTACGGGAACGAGGTCAGCAGCCTGTCGGTCCGCCGGGTGCTGCGCGAGTTTCCCCCGCGGCTCGTGCGGGGCTGCCTGCGGCGGATCTGGATGCAGCATTACCTCCGCGACTTCACGGCCCTGGCCATGCTCGCGAGCGTGGGGCTCGTGCTCGCCGCCTGCGGCACCGCGTGGGGCGCCGCCTGGTGGATCGCGTCCTCGCGTTCCGGGGTCACCGCATCCACGGGGACGGTGATGCTCGCCGTGCTGCCGTTGATCCTCGGCGTCCAGTGCCTGCTGCATGCCCTGCTGCTCGACCTGCAGAACGAGCCGCGGCGGCCGCTCCACCGCGAGGCGGCCGAGGCGGTCGAACTCGCCGCCCGCTACGACGAGGGGCCGGATGCGGAGACCGTGTCCGGCCAGGCCGAAGGCCGGCGGGCGGCCTGATCCGGCCTCCTCGCCAGCCTCGCCCGCCGGGTTCGCGTGGGGCAACGCCGGTCGGGGCTGCCCACGATTCTCACGCCTCGCGTTCGCGACCTTCAGGCGGCCCGCGTCCGCTCGGCCGGTGCGACGGCCTCGGCCGCGCGGCCGCAGATCAGGTCCACGAGCCGCTCCAGATCGTGGCGTTGCCGACGGGCCGTGGCCTCGAGTTGCCGCCGCAACGCGGCGGCCGACGGCGGCGCGGCGAGGATCGTGCGGATGCCGGCGACGATCGAGTCGAGGTCGAAGGGATCGCAGGACACCGCCGCGTCGCCGCACGCCTCCGGCACCGCGGTGTTGGCGGCGACCAGGCTCGGCGTGCCGTGCGTCATCGCCTCGAGCGGCGGGTAGCCGAATCCCTCGTTGAACGACGGGTAGGCGAGGAACGTCGCCCGCTGCAGCAGGTATTCGAGCCGGCCGGCGGGCTGGTGCGGGAGGCACACGAACCGCCCGGCATGCGCCGGCGGCGCGATGCCCAGATCCTCGAGCCGATCCAGGCCCGTGAGCAGCACCTGCAGCCCAGGATGCGCGGCGGCGAAGCCCGGATCCGAGAACAACCGGTCGAATGCGGCGACGATCGAGGCCGCATTCTTCTCGCCGCGGGCGGCGTTGAGCACCAGGGCGAAGGGCGCGGTCGCGAGATCGAGGCCCGGGCAGGTGAAGGGCTCCGGCACCGCCCGATCCTTCTCCGGTGCGTAGCGGACGTGGATCCGGGCTGCCGCGTCCACGTGTCGGGCGATGCTCGCGGCAGAATAGTCGGAGATCGTGACCAGGTCGGTGAGGGCAGGGCTCGTGCAGATGCCCTGGTACATGCCGCGGAGCTCGGCGGCGTGCCGGCGCTGCCGCGCCGCCTCGGCCTGCCACTCCCTCCCCGAGAGCCCCGCCTCGCGGCGGCAGCCGGCCGCCCGCCGGGCCCCCGCGACCCGCTCCCAGTCCTCGGCCAGCTCCAGGTCGCGGACGTCGAGCAGCGTGCCCACGACCCGCGTGCGGCCCGGCTCGAACTCGAGCCGCCCCCCGACCCGCCGCATGTATTCGTAGCCCGTGTAGACCACGATCGCCGGGGCGAAGAACGAGGAGAAGATGCCGGCGTTCACCAGGCGGATGATGTCGCCGTAGCTCGTCACGGCCACCAGGTTCACCGCGTGGTCGCGGCAGGCCTGCCACACCCAGTCGTCCATGAACAGCGTCGGGTCGAGGGCGGCCCACACCTGGACGTCGCCCCGCGCCGTCGCCGACGCCACCAGCGCCTTGAACACGGCCTTGGCGTACTCACCGCCGCCGTGGGGCCCGGGCTGACAGAAGAGGAGATCGACGAGCACGTGGGTGCGGCCGTCGCCGGTGAGGGCCGCGATCGCTGCCGCGTCGGGCTCGATCCATGCGCCGCGGGCCGCGGCCTCCAGCCGTTCGAGCCGCGTGCGGCAGATCGCGGCACACTCGATGGCGGCCGCGTAGCCCGTCTCCAGCTTGCGGCGCGGGGGGAGCTGCCCGGTGGACACGCCCTCCTCGTGGGCGATCGCCAGATCCGGGCGGTAGGCCATGAGGTGCCCGGCGAGCAGGCAGTCCACCGCCAGCAGGAACTCCTCGCCGTAGAGGAACGTCCGCTCGTCGAAGGCGATTGCCCGATCGGCCGTGAACACGGGCGTGAAGACGTAGGCGGCGCCCTGCAGGATGGGATCGAGGATCTCGGCGGCGGCCGGGGAGCGGCTTCCGATCCGCTGGAACTCCGCCCGGCCGGTCTCCAGCCAGGCGGCCCGCTGCCGCTCGAACAGCGCCCGCAGCGCCTCCCAGCCGGTGGCGTCGTAGACGTCGTCGTTCCAGGGATTCTCGTGGCGGCCGTCCGGGGTGACGATGTCGGGCCCGATCACGGAGCAGGCCAGGCTGGCGAACACCGCGCGGCACTTGGCCACGAAGTCAGGGTCGTCCACGACGGTGTCGTTGTTGATGACGGCCACGAAATCCGCCCCCAGTGTCTCGCGGGCGTGGCGGTAGCCGACGTTGTTGCCCCGGGCGAAGCCGAGGTTCTCGCCGGTGAAGATCACCGTCACGTCGTCCAGGCCCGCGAACAGCTCCCGCGTGCGGGCCACGGCGGCGGCTGCGGAGCCGTTGTCCACGACGACCACCCGCAGGCCGCGGCCGGCGCCGGCGAGCCGCCGCAGGGAGGCGACGCACCGCGCGGTGACGTCCGGATTGTTGAACTGCAGCACGACGAAGCAGAACGGCCTGTCGTCGGCCCCGCCACGGGCCAGGCCGTGGGCGGTGGCCAGGGCGGCGCGGTCGTCGAGCGGGATGGTCCGCCCGGCCGCGCGGCAGACGGGACGGCCGGCGACGAAGGACAATTCATGGCCCGCGGCCAGGAGCTGGGCGAGCAGCGCCGTGTGGTCGGCGAGGAAGCCGTGGCTCGTCTCGCCGGGGCTGTCCCCGAAGAGCAGCCGCAGCCGCTCTCGGCGCAGCCGCCGCACCGCGTCGTGCGGCTCGTCACGGCCGGCCGCCGATGCGGTCCGGCCGCCGGCCCGCGGCAGGAGGGCCGCCGCCGTCTCCTCGAGCACGCGATACCCGTGCCGCACGTCGGGCTCGAGGTGGGCGCCCTCGGCCCATTCGTTCCAGGCGTTGATGAACACCAGCTGCCGCTCCGGCGGCTGCTCGCGCTGCGTCCGATCGATCGTGCCCCGCAGCCAACGGCCATAGAGTTCCGGCGAGGAATGGACCCACACGGTGCCGCGTTCCATCCGCCGCGGCGTGTTGTCCCATCCCGGCATCACGCCCCGGAACAGGGTGTACGCGGGGGTCGGGCGGGCCAGGGAGTGGCCGATCGCCGCCCGGTAGTCGAGCAGGCCGCCGCGGAACCCGGCCGCGAGCCCGGGCATGCCCGTGTCCGCGAGGTTGACGGTGGGGATCTGCAGCGGTGGGAACTCCACCGCCGAGTCGAAGCCGTAGGCCCGGGGATCCTCGCGGTCGAAGCTCTGGAAGGCGGCGAGGTGGATGCCCGGCAGCCCCTCGCGCTCGCAGATCGCCCGCCAGCGGGCGGCGGTCGCGGCCGGGGTGGCGAGCAGGCCGGGCCGGTAGACGGCCAGCAGCGGCTTGCCGTCGACGCGGATGTACCGCGGGTCGCGGAGTGCCGGCAGCAGTTCGCGGATGAATCGTTCGTCCGCTTCGGGCGAATGCCGCTGCTCGAGCAGCACTTCCCGGTCGAGCCCGTCCCAGGTTCGTGTCCAGTTCTCGTTGGCCCAGCAGAGGCAGAACGGGAAGTCGGGGCGACCGCTGCGGAGCAGCCGCTCCACGGGCTTCTCCAGGATGCGGCGGCCGTCGAACCAATAGTGGTAGAAGCAGAAGCCGTGGATTCCGTGCCGGCGGGCCATGTCCGCCTGCCGTTCGAGCACGCTCTCGTCGTCGAGGTCGTAGTAGCCGACGTCGGGGTGCGGCACGTGCGGCTGATCGTGGCCGGAGAACATGGGCCGGCTACGGCGGACGTTGTGCCATTCGGTGAAGCCTTCGCCCCACCAGCGGTCGTTCTCCGGCACGCGGTGGAATTGGGGCAGATACATGGCGATCGCCCGCACGTGGCCGCGGCTCACCGGGCCCGTGAGCGCGACGTCGCGCCGCGGCGCGACCACGGCCGTCGGCGCGTAGCGGGCGAGCAATGCGGCCGCGGCCGCCGGGGAATCGGCCAGGGCCGCGTATTCGTGGGCCACGAAGTGAACGAGCGGGTTGACGTCGGCCGGCAGCGGCTGGGGCAGCGAGGCGACGTAGGCCGCCAGGGAGAGCCGCGGCGTGGCCTCGCGGTGTTGCCGTCCGCCGCTGGTGAGAAAGTGGGTGAGCGGCTCCGTCTCGGCCAGGCCGACGTCCGGATAGCGGGTCCGATACCAGTGGCCGTCGAACAGCGGATGCGGGCAGCGGCCCTCCCGCCAGCCGTTCGTCAGATAGTGGGCCAACGGCTCCACGCCGGCGGCGGCGACGTCGGCATGGTCCGCGAGGTAGCGGGGCAGATCGAAGAGCGGATGCGGACTGCGGCCCTCGCGCCAGCCTTGCGACAGGTAGTGGAGCAGGGGTTCGTGACCGGCGTTCGCCACGTCCGGATTGCGGCCGAGATACCAGCCGACGTCGAACAGGGGGTGCGGGCAGCGTCCCTCCCGCCAGCCGTGATGCACGTAGTGGGCGAGGGGATCGATGCCCGCGGCGGCGACGTCGGGATAGCGACGTCGATACCAACGGGCGTCGAACAACTGACGCGGTGCATGGCCCCGGCGGCGGCCCGACACCCGGTAATGGACCCACGGCCGCAGGCGGACGAGCCATCGTCCGCGGCCATAGCGGGCGACGTACCAGGCGGCGTCGAAATAGGGCCGCAGGTCCGGCGGGGGGTTCGACCGCATGCTGCTCCGTCTCCGCGCTCGTTCCGTCGCCCGAGGTGCCCCCCGCGCCACGGTCCGGATACCGCATACCGAGGGCCGCAGGCAAGGTCGAATGCCCGGCCGGCGGCGAGGCGGCAAGACGGGCAGGATGCCCTGTCTGCGGGGTGCCGGTCAGGATTGACGCGTGGACGCCGGTTTGGAAGAAGAGTCGAGCCATGGCGACCGGATCGCCGCGGAAAGACTCAGAGGATGCGGGGATGAATCGTCAGCCGGATCCACCGCCGGCCCTCGTCATCGCGGGCATGCACCGCTCCGGCACCTCCCTGGCCGCGTCGCTGGTGGCCACCGCCGGCGTCCACGTGGGCGACCAGCTCATGGGTCCGGCGGCCGGCAACCCGCGCGGGCACTTCGAGGATCTGGAGTTCTATCGCCTTCATCAGCGCATCCTCGAGGCCAATGGTCTCTCGCGGGATGGCTTCACCTGTCAGGATGCGATCGAGGTGCCCGCCAGGGCGCGGGCCAAAGCCGCCGCGCTCGTCGAGCAGCGCCGAGCAGCCGGCCGCCCGTGGGGCTGGAAGGATCCGCGATCGACCCTGTTTCTCGAGTTCTGGGCCGAACTCGTGCCCGAGTCCCGGTTCGTGTTCCTCGTCCGTCCGCCGTGGGAGGTCGTGGATTCGCTGTTCCGTCGTGGGGACGACCCCTTCGCGCTCAATCCGCGGTTCACCGTGGACGTGTGGTTTGCCTACAACCGTCGCGTCCGCGACTTCGTCCGCCGCCATGCGGAGCGGTGCACGGTCGTCGAGGCCGCGGGGGTCGCCGCCGATCCGACGGGATTCGTGGGCCGGGTCGCCGACCTGATGGCCGTGCCGCTCGCCCGCCCGACGCCGCAGTTCGAGCCCGGGTTGTTGATCACCGAGCACGGATCCCACCGGCGGACGCTCGTGGAGGCGCTGCGACCGGACGCGGCCGAGCTCCTCGGTGAATTGCGGCAGCTCGCCGGTGCGGAGCCGGCGCCGCCGGCCCTGCCGCCGCGGGCCGAGGACGTGGCGGCCGCAGCGCTCGTGGAGTGGGCGGCCGCGGCGGCGGCCATGCAGGCGGCGGCGGATCGGTCCGAGGAGGCGCAGCTGCGGGCGGATCTCGCGGTCGCCCAGTCGGAGGCGGCGGCTCTGGCCGACCAGATCCAGGCCGAGCGGGAGATCCACGAGGCGGTGCGGAGCGACCTCACCGCCCGTCTGGAGCGGACGGCGGCGCTCGGCGGTCGCGGCCCAGGCCGACCGGTCGGCCGCAAGTCGCTGGGCGGGAAGATCGTGGCCGAGGGCCGGCGGTTCGTCCGCCGCATCGGCGGCCGCAGCCGCCGCTGCGCCTGACGGCCCGCGAAGCCCCGGGTTGCGCCGCCGGCTTTCGCCGGCCGTCGAACCGCGTCACAATCGGGCGCGTGGCATCCCCACCACCGATCGGCCTGTGAGAAATCATCCGGTGAAACGCACGGTCTTCCTAACGCTCATCATGATCCTCGGCGGTGTCGCGGCCGCCGCCGACTGGCCGCGGTTTCGCGGTCCCGGGGGGCTGGGCGTGGCCGTCGACGGCAAGCTGCCCGGCGAATGGTCGAGCACGCGGAACGTGGCCTGGAAGACCCCGCTGCCGGGCCCCGGCGGCTCGAGCCCGGTCGTGGTCGGCGGGCGGGTGTACGTCACGGCCTACAGCGGCTACGGCCTCGATGTCGAGAAACCGGGGGACGTCTCGCAGCTCGTGCGGCACGTCGTCTGCCTCGACGGGGCCACGGGCGCGATCCTGTGGCAGAAGCCCTTCGCGTCGCGCGTGAAGGAGTCGGACTACGCGCCCGGCAACAGCGGCTGGCACGGCTACGCCTCGAGCACGCCCGTCGCCGACGACCGACATCTGTACGTGTTCTTCGGGGCCTCGGGCGTCTTCTGCCTGCGGCTGGCCGACGGCGAGGTCGTGTGGCACGCCGACGTGGGCGACTCCGTCACCGGCTGGGGTTCCGGAAACTCTCCGGTGCTGCACGACGACCTGCTCGTGGTCAACGCCGCGGTCGAGAGCGGTCGGCTCGTCGCCCTCGACAAGGCGACCGGCGCCGAGGCGTGGCGGAAGGACGTCGGCCGGGGTGCGCGGAACACGCCGAACCTGGTGCCCGTGCCCGGGGGCGGGGTCGAACTCGTCCTCTCCCTGCCCGGCGAGCCCCAGGGGAAAATTATCGGGATCGATCCCCGCACCGGCGCGGAACTGTGGTCGTGTCGGGGCATTCCCGACCGCGGCTACGTCTGCCCGAGCGTCATCCACCACGATGGGATCGTCTACGCGATCGGCGGCCGCAAGAACACGGCCGTCGCCGTGCGGGCGGGAGGCCGCGGCGACGTCAGCGAGACGCACGTGCTCTGGACCGTGAACAAGGGCTCGAACGTCTCCTCGCCCGGCTACCACGACGGCCGCCTCTACTGGATGCACGACAAGCAGGGCACGTTCGTCTGCCTCGACGCCGCCACGGGCGACGTCGTGTTCGAGGAGCGGGTCGAGCCGCGGCCCGGCATCGTCTACTCGTCCGTGACGATCGCCGACGGCAAGGTCTACGCCACCTCGCAGCACGACGGCACCTTCGTCTTCGAGGCCGGGCCCCGGTTTCGGCAGCTGGCCCACAACACCTTCGCCGAAGGGCAGCGGGTGAATGCCTCCCTGGCGGTCGATCGCGGCCGGCTGCTCCTCCGGGACGACGGGGCGATCTGGTGCCTGGCCGCCGACTGACGGCGGCCGCGGCCAGCGGATTCCGCTGCTGCGACGTTTGCGGTTGTTTGGCCGTCGGGGCTGCCAGTGCCCCGTCGCCGGACGTTCGCGGTGGCCCGACCAATCCGCCTTTGGCGGATCGGTGCCCGGCCACCGCTCTCTGCACGTCCGCCGCGCTTCGCCATCCTGGCTGCGCTTGCTCCCATAGCCCGGCTCCCGGGGCACGGGCAACCCCTCCCTGGCCCTCGTTGCTCCGAAGCGGCTCGTGCGCGAGGCTCACCGGAGAGCCGTATCAGCGGTCCGGCGGGAGCAGCCGGGCCGCGTTGCCGCGGTAGACGCTTTCCAGGACCGCATCGGGCAGGTCGAGGCCGTAGTAGCGCCACAGGACGCGGCCCGGCATGTACTCGTCGGCCGACTCCAGCAGCCGCCACCAGGCCCGGTACATGCCGGCGTCGCGGGTCATGTCGCTGCCGAAGAGCACGCGGTCGCGACGCCGGTCGAGGAAGCGGGCGGACGACCGCGGCGTGCGGCCGAGCTCGTAGTCGCGGGCCGAGAGATCGACGTACAGGTTCGGGTGGGCCTCCAGCGCCGCGTCGAGGGCGGCCAGGTCGTGCCCCTGGTTGCCCAGATGGCAGGCGATGAAGACCGTGCGGCGGTGGCGGGCGAGCAGACGATCACGTCGCGCGACGAGTTCCGCCCACGACTCGCCGTCGCCGCCGGCCAGGCTGAAGCCCTGGAAGTCGGGCGTCCGCTCCTGGTACACGTCGAGCGGCTTCCAGGCCGAGGGGTGGTCCGCGACGTGGAGGCTCACGGGCATGCCCAGGGCGGCGCACTTCTCCCAGAAGGGATCGAGCCGCGGATCGTCGGGGTGGAGCCGCTGCCCGCGCGGGATGCTGGCGTCGCGGGCCAGGCCGCGGCCCTTGTCGATCAGCTCGCCGACACCCCGGGCTCCGGCCGCGTGGCAGCGGACGAGCTCGGCCACCGCCCGCTGCGGATAGTCGGCCGCGCCGATGTCGCGCGTGTCGAGCCCGCAGAAGAGGATGAAGCGGCCGGGATGGGGCCGCTGGTAAAGCTCGACCAGGCGGTCGAACTCGGGGCCGACCGCAGCGGTGAGGATCACGGTCTTCTCGACACCCACCGCGTCCATGGTGCGGACCCAGTCGGCGATCTCCGCCGGAGTCTTCGCGATCGGGTGCGCGTGGATGTCGATGACGGGAAACCGCGCCCGCTCGACGGCCGTCTCGGGGAGCACGAGCGACGGCCGAGGGGCGTAATCCCGCACGGTGACCGCATCCATCGGTCCCGGCTCCGGATCGACGCCGGGGCCGCCCCAGTCGCCGTACCGGGCCCGCACCCAGTCCGGGTCGGCGCGGAGGTCGGCCGGCCGCTCCTGGGCCGCGGCCGTCGCCAGCGCGATCGTCAGCCAGGCGGCGGCGGGGCGGAGGATCGGGCGCATGGCAGGTTCGTTTCGGGTGACGAGGGGCGGGGCGGCCGGGAAACCGTCGTTCCGACCGGGGGCGAGTGTCCGGGACCGTGCCGAACCAGTATAGATGGCGGGGGCACGTGTCGCCCGCCGGCCGCGGACGTGCGGTACAGTCAGGCGGCGGCAGCGCCGCCAGAGGGAGCGGATGACATGGAGCCGCGGCAGACACACGCCCGCAAGGAGTACGAGCAGGCCAGCCTCGACGAGGCCACGATCGACGCCGACCCGGTGCGGCAGTTCGCGGCCTGGTACGACGCGGCTGTCGCGGCCGGCGTGCCGGAGCCCGAGGCGATGACGCTCTCCACGGCCACCACCGACGGGCATCCCTCGGCGCGGGTCGTGCTGCTGCGGGGCTTCGATGCCCGTGGGTTCTGCTTCTTCAGCAACTACGAGAGCCGCAAGGGCCGCGAGCTCGCCGCCAATCCGCACGCCGCCCTCACGTTCCACTGGGCCGAACTGGAGCGGCAGGTGCGGATCGAGGGCGTCGTGGAGCGGACCAGCGCCGCGGAGTCGGACGCGTACTTCCACAGCCGGCCTGCCGCGTCGCGGATCGGGGCCTGGAGCTCGCCGCAAAGCGCGGTGATCGCGGATCGTGAGGAGCTCGAGTCGCTCGTCGCCCGGTTCCGCGGCCTGCACGCGGACGAGGCGGCGATCCCGCGGCCGGCCCACTGGGGCGGGTATCGGCTGGTGCCGGAGCGGATCGAGTTCTGGCAGGGGCGGCCGAGCCGCCTGCACGACCGCCTCCGCTACCGCGGCGCTGCCGCGGGCGGGTGGATCGTCGAGCGGCTCGCTCCCTGAAGCGGCGGTCGCCGCGCGGAGATTCATCGCCATGACGGCCGCGGGTCGCAGCCTTGCCGGAAAACTCCTCTTCCTGGGCACGGGCACGAGTGTCGGCGTGCCGGTGGTGGGGTGCGACTGCGCGGTGTGCGCCAGCGCCGACCCGCGGGACAAGCGGCTGCGCACGAGCGTGGCCGTGGGGCTGCCCGGCGGCACGCTGCTGGTGGACACGACTCCCGACCTGCGGACCCAGCTGTTGCGGGCGGGCATCGTGCGGGTCGAAGCCGTCCTCTTCACCCACGACCACGTCGACCACGTGTACGGCCTCGACGACGTGCGGCCGCTGTGCACCTGGGCCGGGCGGGCGATGCCCGTGTATTGCGAGGAGCGGGTGGAGCGGCGGATCCGCCGCGCCTTCGACTACGCCTTCGAGACGGTGCCCGTGCCGGGGGGCGGGATCCCCAAGCTCACGTTCGAGCGGATCACGACCGCGCCCTGCGAGATCCTCGGCGCCCGCGTCGTGCCGCTGCGGCTGCGGCACGGCGTCTTCGACGTGCTCGGCTTCCGGTTCGGGAACCTCGCCTACTGCACCGACACCAACCACATCCCGGACGAGACCTGGCCGCTGCTGGCGGGCCTCGACACGCTCGTGCTCGATTGCCTGCGGGAGTCGCGGCACCCGACCCACCTGTCGTTGTCCGAGGCGCTCGGCGTGGCGGCGCGGGTCGGCGCCCGCCGCACCCTGCTGGTGCACATGGGGCACGAGATCGGCCACGCGGCCATCAGCGCCGGCCTCCCGCCCGGCGTGGAGCTGGCCTACGACGGCCTGGAAGTGCCGCTCGGCTGACGCCCCGCGGGCCGTTCGGTCAGCCGGGATCGAACCGCCGGAGCCGCAGCGAGTTCGCGATCACGGACAGCGAACTGGCGGTCATCGCCGCCGCGGCGAGCATCGGGCTGGCGACGTGGCCGACGAGCGGATACAGCGCTCCGGCGGCCACCGGGATCGCAAGCACGTTGTAGACGAAGGCGAGCGCGAGGTTCTGACGGACCGTGCGCATCGCGGCCCGCGCCAGCCGCAAGGCCCGCGGCACCGCGTCGAGGCCGCCGGCGAGGAGCGTGACGTCGGCCGTCTCGATCGTGGCGTCGGCCCCGGATCCCATGGCGATGCCCACGTCGGCCGCGGCGAGGGCCGGGGCGTCGTTGATGCCGTCGCCCACGAAGGCGACGGTCCGCGGCGGGACGGCGGCCGCCGCCGCGGAGCGCAGGGCGGCCACGCGGTCGGCCTTGTCCCGCGGTCCGAGCCCGCCGGCCACGCGGTCGATGCCGACGCGGGCGGCGAGCCGCCGCGCCGCGGCCGCGGTGTCGCCCGAGAGCAGTTCCACGACCATGCCGCCGGCCCGCAGGCCGGCGATCACGCGGTCGGCCTCCGCGCGTGGCGGGTCGGCGATCGCGAAGCGTGCGGCCGCGCGACCGTCGGCGGCCATGAGGACGGTCGTCGCGTCGGACGCGGTCGCGTCGTCGAACTCCGGCACAGCCACGCCTTGCTCCCGGAGAAAAGCCGCGTTCCCGACGAGCACCGGGCGGCCCCCGACGGCGCCGGCCACGCCCCGGCCCACGGCCGCCTCCACCGCGGTCGCCGTCGGCACGGCGATGCCGGCCTCGCGGGCGGCGGCCGTGAACGCCGTGGCCAGGCCGTGCTCGCTGGATGACTCCACGGCGGCGGCCAGGGCCAGGGCCGAGCGCAGCGGATCCGCAGCGAACGCCCCGGGCCGGGTCGCATCCACCGCGGGGTCGAGCCGGCCGGCGAACGCCGCGGCCGCGGCGACGATCCGCGGACGGCCCTGGGTGAGCGTGCCCGTCTTGTCGAAGACGACGGTGCCCGTGCGGGCGAGCTGCTCGATCGCGCCGGCCGAGCGGACGAGGATGCCCGCCCGGGCGCCGCGGCCGATCGCCACCGTCATCGCCAGGGGCGTGGCCAGCCCCAGCCCGCAGGGGCAGGCGATCACGAGCACGCTCACCGCCGAGAGCAGGCCGGAAGCGAGCCGCGGCTCGGGCCCCAGGGTGACCCAGGCCAGGAAGGTCGCCAGCGCGACGGCCAGCACCGCGGGCGTGAACCAGGCGGCGATGCGGTCCGCCGTCTGCTCGATCGGCGCCCGCCGCTGATGTGCCTCGCGGACGAGGCGGGCGATCCGGGCGACGAGCGAGCCGGCGGCGGTCGTGGTCGCCTCGACGACGATCGCCCCGGCACCGTTGATCGCGCCGCCGAGGACCCGGTCGCCGGCCGCGCGGGGCACGGGAAGCGGCTCGCCCGTGAGCAGCGATTCGTCGCAGGTCGTCGTGCCCTCGCGGATGACGCCGTCCACCGGCAGCCTTCCGCCCGGCTTGACCCGCAGCAGGTCGCCCACCCGCACCTGGGCAAGCGGGATGGTCGCCGGCTCCTCGGTCCCGCCGCCGCAGCAGGCCGGCCGCGGCCCGCCCAGCCGCTCCGCCGTGGGCGGGGCGAGGTCCATGAGGGCGCGGAGGGCCGCGGTCGTGCCGCGTCTGGCCCGGCTCTCGAGCAACTGCCCGACGAGCACGAGCACCACGATCGTGCCCGCCGATTCGAAGAACACCTCCACGCTGCCGTCGGGACGACGAAGGGCGGCCGGCAGCAGTCCGGGCGCGATCGTGAGCACGGTGCTCGCCGTCCAGGCCACGAGCACCCCGAGCCCGATCAGCGAGAACATCGTCGGCCGGCCGCGGCGGAAGCCCGCCAGGCCGCCCGCGAGGATCGGCCAGCCGCCCCAGAAGACGATCGGCGTGGCCAGCGCCAACTGGATCCAGTTGCCGCGGCTTCCCGCGCAGCCCAGGCCCTCGAGCCACGCGGCCACGGCATGGCCGCCGGTCCAGGCCGGCAGCGTGTGGCCCGCCATGCCACCCATCGCCACGACCAGCAGCGCCGCCGCCAGCGCCGCGCAGGCGGCGAGCCGCCAGGTCTCGCGGCGGCGGGCCGCCACGGACTCCGCCGCCTGCCCGATCGGCTCGAGCGGCATCCCGCACAGCGGGCAGCTGCCCGCCGCGGATGCCGTGACCTCCGGGTGCATCGGGCACTGCCAGCCGAGCGCGCCGACCTCGGCCGGGGCGCAGCACGGCGGCGTCCCGGCGACGGGAGCCGACGGGGGCGGGGAGGATGGCTGGATGACCTCGAGCTCGAACACGCCCGGATTCTACGCCCGCAGGCCGCCGCCGGATCGGTTTCGCCATTCCGGCCTACGCAATCGCCGCGGCCCCATGCGAGCCGGCCACGAGCGCGGCGAGCGTCCTGGTGGCCGCGCCGGAGTCGATCGCCCGCTCGGCGTGCTGCCGGGCGGCGCGGAGATCGGCCGCCTTGTCCGCGGCCCAGAGCACCGCCGCGGCATTGATCACGACGACGTCGCGGCGCGGACCGCGTTCACCGGCGAGCACGCCGCGGATCGCCGCCGCACTCGCCGCCGCGTCGGCGACCTCCAGGTCACCGACGCGGCCCGCCGGCAGCGTGGCCAGGCCGAAGTCCTCCGCCGTCCAGCGGTGGCGTCGCAGGCCGGCGGGCGTCACGTCGATGACGTCGGTGGGTCCGAAGAGAGTCACCTCGTCGAAGGCCCGTGGCTCGTCGCCGACATGGCCCGAGACGACGACCGCACGGGAGCCGCCCAGCATCCGCGCCGCTTCCGCCACCGCCTCGCGCACGCCCGGCCGGCCGACGCCGATCACCTGCACCGCCGCCGCCGCGGGATTGCACAGCGGGCCGACGAGATTGAAGACGGTGGGCCTGCCGAGCGCACGCCGCAGCGGCCCCACGCGGGCCATGGCGGGATGGTGGGCCGGCGCGAGGCAGAAGCAGATGCCGGCCTCCCGCAGGCACCGCGCCGCCACGTCCGGGCCGGCTTCGATCCGCACGCCGAGCGCCTCGAGCACGTCGGCCGAGCCCGTGCGGCTGGAGACCGCGCGATTGCCGTGTTTCGCCACCGGTTGGCCGGCCGCCGCCACCACGATCGCGGCCGCCGTCGAGATGTTGAACGAGCCCGAGCCGTCCCCGCCGGTGCCGCAGGTGTCGGCCACGGCCGTCGTGCCGGCGGATGGCACGGGCAGCATCCGCGCCCGCAGGGCCGCGGCGACGCCCGCGATCTCGGCGGCGGTCTCCCCCACGTCGGCCAGCGCCACGAGCCAGCGGCCGAAGGCGTCGAGATCGACCGTGCCGGCCAGCACGGCATCGACGAGCCGGCGGACCTCGTCGGCCGACGAGCGCCGGCCCGCATGGAGGCCCGCGGCCAAGGTGTCGGGGTCGGCGGGCGTGTCGGTCATGCCAGTGCGGGGCGGTGCTGCCGGCGGACACCGGCTTCGGATAGGATTTCGCGACGGCCGTCGTTCGCACAGTCTACCCGCCGTCCCTCCCCGAGAGTTTGCAGTGCCACCGTCGCCCGCGGCCCGCAAGGTGATCATCGACATCGACCCGGGGATCGACGACGCCGTGGCGCTGGCCATGGCCCTGTTCGACCCGCGGCTGGACGTGGTGGCCGTCACGGCCGTGGGGGGCAACGTGCCGCCCGATCAGGCGTCGGCGAACCTGCAGTCGCTGGTCGCCTTCCTCGACCCGCCGCGACTCCCCCGCCTCGGCCTGGCGGCCGGGGACGTCGTGCTGCCGTCCCGGCCGTTCAGCATGCACGGCACCGACGGCCTCGGCGGCGTCGAGGTGCCGCGGGTGCCGCTGCACGGCGGGCACCCGTCGGAGAAGGTCATCTGGGAGTGCCTCAAGGCCCATCCGCGCGAGATCACGATCCTGGCCCTCGGGCCGCTGACCAACGTGTCGCGGGTCCTGGCCCGCGATCCGTCGGTGGCGGAACTGATCGGCGAACTCGTGATCTGCGGTGGCACCGTGCACGGCTCCGGCAGTGCGACGGCCGTGGCCGACTTCAACTTCTACTGCGACCCGGCTGCCGCCCGGCACGTGCTCCGCGAGCCGCTCACGAAGACGCTCGTGCCGCTGGAGACGACGTCGCAGGTCGTGCTCGGGTTCGACCTGCTCGACGAGCTGCCCGACGAGTTCTCCCGCGCCGGCCGGATCCTGCGGCGGATGCTCGCCCATGCGTTCCGGGCCCACCGGCAGATCCTCGGCAGCGAGGGCATCTGCCTGCACGACGTGGTGGCGCTCGTGGCGGCGACGAACCCCGAGCTCTTCGAGCGGGCCACCGTGGCCGCCGACGTGGAGACGGCCGGGGAGCTGACGGCGGGCATGCTCGTGGTCGATCGCCGGCAGACGCGGCAGTGGCGGCCGAACGTGGACCTGCTGCTCGGCTGCGACGCGGCGGCCGTGCAGGACTGCATCCTCCGCGGCTTCGCCGCCGCGGCCGAGGCGACCTGACCCGGCGGCGCTACTCGAAGTCGCTGCGACTGGCGACCGCGATCCGCAAGGGGACCCGCTGCCGGTCGCGGAAGATCACCACGTCGACGGTGCGGTCGGCGTTCGTCATGCTCACCAGGCTCATCAGGTGGTCGTCGTCCTCGACCGCCGTGCCGTCATATTCCAGGATCACGTCGTCGCCGCGGATGCCGGCCTTCGCCGCCGGGGCGTCGGGCGTGACGCCCACCACGCGGGCGCCCACCGGCCGCACCATGCCGAGCTGGCCGGCGGCCCGGGCGGAGAACTCCTTGTCGAGCGTGACGCCGAGGTAGGCCCGGGCCACGGAGCCGTTTTCGACCAGCTGCCGGGCCACGAACATCACCATCGGCATCGGGATCGCGAAGCCGATGCCCTCGTTGCCGCCGGAGTTGCTGGCGATGCAGGTGTTGATGCCGACCACCTCGCCGCGGAGGTTCACCAGCGGCCCGCCGCTGTTGCCGGGATTGATCGCGGCGTCGGTCTGGATGAAGTCCTGGAACTTCACCGCCCCCTCGCCGAGTTCGAGGTCGCGGCGCCCCTTGGCCGAGACGATTCCCAACGTCACCGAGTGGGCCAGCCCGAACGGGCTGCCGATGGCGAGCACGGTGTCGCCGATCTGCACGGCATCGCCTTCGGCGATCCGGGCCGCGTGCAGGTCGTCGGCCTCGATCGCGAGCACGGCGATGTCGGTGCCGGCGTCGGACCACAGCCGACGGGGCCGCAGCTCCCGGCCGTCGTCGAGCCGCACGGCGATGGAATCGAGATCGGCCCTGTGGACGACGTGCCGGTTGGTGAGCACGACCGTCTTGCCGGCCACGCGGGCGATCACCCCCGCGCCCGCCTCGTCCTCTGTGACCTTGCCGTTGCGCGGCCTTTGCAGGGGCTTGGTGGCCGAGAGATGGACCACGGTCGGCCGCATCAACTGCATCAGCCGCCGCAGCTGGCGGCCTTGCTGCTCGAGATGCTCGGCATCGCGGGCCGCCTGCTCGTAGAGCCGCTCCCGCTCCGAGGGCGAGAGCCGGGCCGGCCGCATGGGATCGACCCGTTCGTCGCGGCCGGCCGTGGCCGGAATGGGCGCCAGCCGCACCGCCGGCTCCTCGGCCCGCGCCAGGCCCGCGACCATCAGGCAGCCGCCCAGGATCGCGACGGCGCCGGCGGTGCACGCGGGGCGGCTGACGCGGACGATGATCATGGGAGCCTCGGGCCGCTGATCGGAACCGCGGCGATGATACCAGCCGCGAGGCGAGGCACGGAACGTCAGAGTTCCAGTTCCCCGCCGACGGCTTCCTCGCTGGGCAGTTCCGCCGTCTCCCGCCGGCCCGATCCACCGCTCCGTTCGAGGTCGCGTTGGCAATCGATGCACATCGTGGCGTAGGGCAGGGCGTTGAGCCGGGCCATCGGGATCCTGCCGTTGCAGACCTCGCACAGCCCGTACTTGCCGGCCTTCATCCGTTCCAGCGCGTTCTCGATGTTGGCCAGTTCGCGGCTCTCCACCTCGGCCAGTTGGGAGCTGATCTCGTCCTGGGCCGAGTCGTAGGCGGCGTCCACGACGTCGCCCGGCGACTCGCTCCGCAATTCCTTGAGCAGCGAAAGGTCACCGGCCAGGGCGCTCCGCAGCGCATCCCGCCGCCGGATCAGGATCGCCCGCAGGCTCGACAGTGCTTCAGTGCGTGCCATGGTTGCCGCTCCGTGATGTCGGAGCCCGCCCGGCCGGCCGTGGGTCGGCCGCGCCGGTGCGGGCCGCAGCCAATACTACGGGGCTTGGGGAAGGATGGTTCACGGGAGCAATTTCGGCAGGAGTTGTGCCGGAAATAGAGCGAAAAGCGATGGTGACATTTAGGGGGGAAAGGGCGGACTTTGCCGGGTTCCGCGGGGGGCCAGCGAGGCCCGGGGGCGGCTCTTGGCTGGCCCGGCTCTGGGTTGAGCCGGCTCTTGGCTGGCCCGGCTCACGGGCGGTACGAGTTCGCTCGCTAAAACGCTCGCGATCCTCGCACCGACCCGCTCGCCTACCCCGGAGGCAGGTGCGGGCCTGCCAGGCCCGGCTCTGGGTTGAGCCGGCTCTTGGCTGGCCCGGCTCACGGGCGGTACGAGTTCGCTCGCTGAAACGCTCGCGATCCTCGCACCGACCCGCTCGCCTACCGCGGAGGCAGGTGCGGGCCTGCCAGGCCTGGCTCTGGGTTGAGCCGGCTCACGGCTGGCCCGGCTCACGGGCGGTACGAGTTCGCTCGCTAAAACGCTCGCGATCCTCGCACCGACCCGCTCGCCTACCCCGGATGGTTGAATCCGTTCCACCTTGGCCGGCTCGTCGGCTGGCCCGGATGGTTGGCCAGGACATCACGCATGTTCCGCGAGCGTTCGCCAGGCCGAGAGCACGTGGCGACGCCGCGTGATGGCGCCGCCGACCGCCAGCCGGATCGCAAAGCGGCCGGCGACGCGGGCGTGAGTGAGGAAGGCGCTCCCCCCGGCGTTCACCCGCTCCAGCAGGGCGGCGGTCGCCCCGTCGCCGGCCCGCAGCGCGAAGCAGATCAGGGAGAGGGAGGGCTCACGCAGCAGCTCGAACCGCGGGTCGGCCGCCACGCAGGCGGCGAACTCCTGGGCCCAGGCGACGTGGTCGCGGACGTGCCGCCGCAGGGCCTCGGCGCCGAGCATCCGCAGCGTCATCCACAACTTGAGCGCCCGGAAGCGGCGGCCGAGCGGCACCTGCCAGTCGGCGTAGTCGATCACCGCGCCGCTCTCGGTGGCGGCGTTCCGCAGGTACTCGGGCTTCATCGACAACGCCTGCACGAGTGGGCCACGATCCGCGACCCAGAGCACGTGGCAGTCGAAGTTGACGAGCATCCACTTGTGGGGATTGAAGCCCCAGCTGTCGGCCAGCTCCGCGCCGGCCACGATCGGCCCGCGGAGTTCCGGGCAGATCGCCGCCGTTCCCGCCCAGGCGGCATCGACGTGAAGCCAGGCCGCGTGGCGGGCCGCGATGGCGGCGATCTCCGGCACCGGATCGATCGCGCCGCACGCGGTCGTGCCCACCGTCGCGGCGACGAAGAACGGATGGCGGCCGGCGGCGGCGTCGGCCGCCATCGCCGCCGCGAGCGCGGCGGCGTCCATGGCGCCGGCGGCAGCGACGGGAATGCGGCGCAGGCCGTCCGGGTCGATGCCCGCGATCCGCAGCCCCTTCTCCACGCTCGAATGCGCGTCGCTGCTGCAATAGGCGGCGAGCGGTCGGCCGGCGGACCGCCCGCCCGCCCGGCCCCGGGCCGCGAGGATCGCGGCCAGCGTGCCGCTCGACGCCGAATCCTGGATCACGCCGCCCCCGGGCCCCGCGGAGGCGAACCGCTCCGGCAGGCCGAGAAGGCCGCGGAGCCAGTCGATGCACAGGGTTTCCAACTCGGTGCACGCCGGCGACGTGGCCCACAGCATCCCCTGCACGCCGAGACCGGCGGCGAGCAGTTCGCCGAGGATCGACGGGCCGGAGGCACTCGCCGGGAAGTAGCCGAAGAACGACGGATGCTGCCAGTGGAGGAGCCCCGGCAGGATCGTCCGGTCGAGATCGGCCAGCACGGCGGCGAGCGGTTCCGGGTCCTCCGGCGCGGCGGCCGGCAGCGCGGCGCGGACGTCGCCCGGCTCGACCCGCGGCGCCACCGGCCGGGACTCGAGGGTCGCCCAGTAGTCGGCGAGCCAATCGACCACGGCACGGGCCTCGCGGCGAAACCGCTCGGGATCGAAGGCCGCCGGCGGCGGTTCGCCAGGGTCGGGGGCCGCGTCCATCACTCGGCGTCGCCGTGGGCCGTGAGCACGAGCGACCGTGGCCCGCCGCGGTCGCGATGCTCGCAGAGGTAGATGCCCTGCCAGGTCCCCAGCAGGAGGCGGCCGGCCCGGATCGGCACCGTCACCGACGAGCCGAGCAGCGACGCCTTCACGTGGGCCGGCATGTCGTCCGGGCCCTCGATCGTGTGAACGTAGGGGAAGTCCTCGCAGACGATGGCGTTCATGGCCAGCTCCAGGTCCCGCGGCACGTCGGGGTCGGCGTTCTCGTTGATCGACAGGCTGGCCGAGGTGTGGCGGATGAAGACGTGCAGGAGGCCGACGGCGAGGCGGGGCATGTCGTGCAGGGCGGCCTCGACCTCGGCGGTGACGAGGTGAAACCCGCGGCGACGCGGCGCGAGCCGCAGATCGGTCTGGAACCAGGCCATGCGATGCCCGTGAGGGAAGCTTGCGGAGAGGATATCATCCGGGCGCCGTGGCGGGGTCCGTCGCGGCGTTCCCCCGCGCTGCAGGCCACGGCCATGCCCCTCCGATTCGAGCAACTCCGCTCCGCCTGGTGGCTCGCGGTCGCCGCCGCCTTCCTCTGGATCCTGTGGCTGCTCGGGCCGATCCTCACGCCGTTCCTCGCGGGCGCGGTGCTGGCCTACATCCTCAACCCGGCCGTGGACTGGCTCGCCCGCCATCGGGTGTCGCGGACCACGGCGGCGGCGGTCGTGCTGCTGCTGGGGTTCGTGGCGATCCTGGCGGTGTTCCTCGTCGTGGCGCCGCTGATCCGCAAGGAATCCGCCGAGCTCGCCGCCCGCGTGCCGGCCCTCCTGGCGCGGCTCGACGCCTGGCTGGCCCCGACGCTCGCGGCCTGGCTCGGCCGGGAGGTGCACATCGACTTCGATTCCCTCAAGGCGCTGGTCAGCGAGAAGGTGCAGGGGAGCGACGGGCTCTTCGGGCGGCTCCTGGCCTCGGCCCGGATCGGCGGTTTGGCGGTCGCGGGCTGGCTCGGCACGCTGGTGCTGATCCCGGTGGTGCTCTTCTACCTGCTCGTGGACTGGCACGACATCGTGGCCCGCGTCGATGCCCTCGTGCCCCGCCGCCTGCACGCCCGGGTGCGGACCATCGTCGGCGAGATCAACGCCGTGCTCGCGGAGTTCCTCCGCGGCCAGCTGGCGGTGATGGGCCTGCTCGCCGCCTACTACGCCGGCGGCCTGTGGCTGGGGGGCATCGAGTTCGCCCTGCCGATCGCCCTGGTGGCGGGAGGACTGGCGTTCGTGCCCTATCTGGGGTTCGGCACGGGGCTCACTTTGGCACTGATGGTGGCGGCCCTCCAGCCTGAACCGGCGCGGAACCTCGTCGTGGTGGCGATCGTGTTCGGCATCGGGCAGATTCTGGAGAGTTTCGTGCTCACGCCGCGGATCGTCGGCCAGCGGATCGGCCTGCATCCGCTGGCGGTCGTCTTCGCCCTGCTCGCCTTCGGGCAGGTGTTCGGATTCGTCGGCGTGCTGCTCGCCCTGCCGGCCTCGGCCGTCCTGCTCGTCGGCCTGCGGCACCTCAAGGACGCCTACCTCGCCAGCCCCGTCTACCGCGACGGCTGACGCTCACTCGGCCTTGCGGCAGCGGACGAGCGTGCGGACGGCGAAGGCCGTGCCGTACTGCGTGTGGTAGTCGTAGAACGGATAGTCCCACCAGCAGCCGTCGGGCTCCTGGAGCGGCAGGATCAGTCGCGCGAGCTGATCCTGCAGCGGCGGCCGCAGGGCCGCGGGGAGCGACTCGATGCACTCGGCCGCGTAGAAGTGGCCGTAGAAGAAGAAGTAGCCGGCGACCGCGAACCACGACTCGTGCGGGATCGGCTTCTTGCGGCCGAGGTCGAGCCAGCCGTTGCGGGCGAAGAGCCGCTCCAGCCAGGCCACGGTCGCCGCGTCGGTGACGTCGG
>Ga0315902_10001831_pt1 | contig 33750 bp, 11 predicted proteins | sample LakEriMetagenome_9_FD_203523 | JGI IMG/M metagenome (GOLD analysis project Ga0315902, IMG submission 203523) | Freshwater fungal communities from buoy surface, Lake Erie, Ohio, United States - Buoy 12 MA117 | ecosystem: Environmental > Aquatic > Freshwater > Lake > Lake biofilm | place: USA... | reverse complement strand
CCAATATTGGTAGCCTCAAAACGTCCAGGTAGGTTACCAGAACGCATATACGCAGTTTTATTTACGTTATTGTTTGGCATTTTATGGCAATAAACGATATCGCCATTTGTTGAACGGAAACCAAAACGAATAAAACCAGCACCGTACCAAGTGTAATCAATATATGCCATTTGCATATTTTTGATATCTAAGTTATATCCTGATGGTCCAGTTCCATCCATTCTATCTAAATTCCACTGAGATTGTGGAACACGGAATTCTTGAACCTTTAATGCTTTTACTTCAGATGGTGGTGTTAATCCACGATATGCGACAGTAATGTCGAGAGAAGTATCAGAAGAAATTCTTGTTACTTGATAAGGAACTCCTCGAACAATAATTCTGTCGCCCACAACCATTTGTTCACGGAATCTGGTATTAGTTCCAGTTATTGTAGTAGAACCTTGAACAGGAGCGACTGTTCCAAATATTTCTTTAATACCCCAGCGACGAGCAGCATATAATGTTAATCCATCATATTCATAGTAAAATCCATTCATGTCATCAAACAACCCAGTTCTTGTTACAGCGCCACGCCACAATGTACAGGTAATATAGGATTCAGCGCCACCTGGAGCAAGATCGTTAAAACCTGCGTCTGATGTTGTTGTATATGTAAATGTTTTTGATCCTGTAACAGAAGCGACTAAGAATGTACCATTATATGGATTTGTTCCTGTTCCAACTGTTAGTCCCTCTACAACAATTGTTGCACCAACTTGCAGATTATGATCTTGGAATGTTGTAACAGTTACTGTTTTTGAGCCAGCACCAATGCTACTTCCAGAAATTGTTGTAATGTCAAATGTTGGTGTAAATTTTGCACCAGTCGAAAACTGCAATCCTTTTCCAGATTGATAGCGGAAATAACGTCTTGTTTGGCGAGTAGCAGTTCCTCCAGCAAAATTTGCTGATGTTGTAAGAGAAACACCTCCATCAAGAGCACGATGTTGTTGGTATGCTTCTGATCTTGGGAATAAACGAATAAATCTATTTACTGTTGCTGTTCCCACAGAACCAACTGCGCCAGCAGTAATTGTAGTTGAAATTACAAACGAAACAATTGTTGTTGATGGTGTTGCTACCACAACCCAGCTACCATTCAACTGAGCATTTGATGAACCTGTTACCTGTATATAATCACCAACTTTAAAATTATGCACAGCTCCGAGTGTTGCTGTAATTATAGAACGTGTAGCTCCAGATGATGTAGCAGAAGTAAAAGTTGAAATACTTGTTGTTAAGTTTGGCGATGCAGTAATTGCATTAGTTCCTGTTACATATGAGAATGTTGTTGGAGATACTACAGATGTAATAATCCAGTTACCATCAACACCAGCTGTAGAAGAACCTGAAACTAAAATTGTAGATCCAGGTAAGAAACCATGTGGGTTTGGTGTTGTGATTGTAATTGTAGATGGAGATCCTACGTTTGATGAAATTGCGCTAACTGGGATATTTGAGAAGTCATATGTATCACCACCATAAACTGTTGTTAGACCAGTAGCAAGAATTGATCCATTCACTTGACCTTTTGCTAGGTATGTAAATTGTGTTCCTGATGGAATTGATGTAATTGCAAATGTTCCCTCAGCAAATTGACTTGTTGTTTCTTGAACAGTAATAACATCACCAGCAGCAAATCCATGAGCAGCTTGAGTTGTCACTGTAACTGTTGAATATGGAAGTTGATTGCCACCAGTAATTGATGTAATATCAACAGAGTTACCACCAGATCCCTTTGAGAAGAATGATGGTTTATTCCAAATGTAGTTAATGTTTTCCCATTTAGATGGCTGAACAGAATATTCAAAGTCAGTATCAATTAATGACTGAGGTGTAGAAACACGCAGCTTATCAACTGGATCACGATATTGTTCTGCTGGGATAAACTCTGCTTGTTCAATGTCAACAATGAACTGAAGTTCATCTGCTGCTGACATACTACTGGTGTTAAAGTTTAATGTAATTGTTGTATATGGTTTGCCTGGAGTTGTTGCTCCTGTTGGCGCCACACCATACTGAAAGTTTGTTCCAGTAATCGCATATGCTGTTGCTCTTAGCGCATTATCACTGAAGTTATAAATGACAGTATTTGTCGTTACGTTGGTGATAAGCAGTAACTGCTCACGCTGAATAACACGTGGGATTACAATTACTCTAGTGCTTGGATTGAATGTATAATACTGTTCGTTAAGGACTGTTCTTGCCATTTAATTCTCCGTTGATCAATTTTCTAATATTTAGGAGCAGAGAATTAACTCTGCTCCAGTATAACCAAGTCAACTATTAAGGCGCATTAACTGTAATTGTCCAAGTAATCTGCAATGTATCAGCAGGATCCTTGTTAACTACTGAAAAAGTTGTACGGCAAAGCATAGTTCCAGAAGTAAGAGCATTAAAAATTCCTGCTTCCTGAATACCTTGCGCAGTTGCTGGGTTGCTAGCGCCGAATGTAGCAATGGCAGTTACAACCTGAGATGCGTTAGTATATGATGTAAACGCAACACGAGTTCCAACTTCAGCAGTAAGAGTTGTTTGACCAGCTGCAGCAGCTGTTGAGGAAGTGCCGATAGCCATATGACTCATAATGTTTTGAGCAACTCCCACCATACGAGATGCGATATGAGTTCTTCCAGTGTCAACAACTAAATTGTCAACCTCACGTTTGTCTTTTACAATACCATCTGGTGAAATAACTTCAATCTTGAGTTTACCGATGGCTCTTAAATCTTCATTAATCATTGTTTCGTCTCCTTGGAGGGGTTGTTCTACGATAAAAAATCGTTGGGTTTATTGGATTATTTATAAAATACTGCATTTAAAAGTTTCTAGGAACTGACATTCCAAGAGTAACATTAGGGTCTATAGATATAGGATAATATACTAGTCTAGCAATACAATCATTTAGTTGGAAAGATCCTCCAAAATGCCCAATATCTACACCTATAAGAGCTGTTGGTGGAGTATATAACGTATCAACAGCTGTTGTTCTTGTTCCATTTGAAACCAGATCGCCTCTATTAAACAAATATGTTCCAACAGCTCGATTAAATCCTTGTTGAGCATTAGCAGTTTGAAATGTTCCGTTACCAGCAGCAGTTGTTCCTACAAAACGAATGGTATTAGTGCCAGTAACACCTGATAAATCAATAAAATTATTCAGAGTTCCGTCTGAGAATCTAAAAATCATATTGGTCTCTGGATAATTTCCAGCATATCTCTTGTAAAAATCAACAAGGATTGTTCCTTGAGATTGATTATACCATCTAGAAAAATTTGTTCCTGTTATACTCGCAGAATCTGCAAATTTCGTAATTGCTCCGCTTTGGGTTCTTATATAAGAAGATGGTCTTAATCGATTAAAAGGAAGACCTTGTTCATATTGAATACCCCAAACTCGAACACCATCTCCTACTGCTGTTGGTGTCCAAGGTGGATCATAACCATTAGTTGAATTTCCACCTACTATACTAATCGCAAGTCTACCAGAAGCTGTTGCGGGGGAACGACCAATAACCCAACAGCGTGACCAACCACCTGGAAGTTTTTCAATTCCTGAAGCAATAAGTACACCAGTACCAGTAATTTGGGCTTGTTCTACTGTTCCGTTTACTAAATTAAATCTAGCAAACACACCACTACCAACAGTATTATCTATAACTAAACATGGAAAAACCTGATTGTTTGTTACTTGTTTAAAAAATGCAGAAAACGCACATATTTCTGTTCCTATATGAGTTTTTGCAGCAAGAGCATATCTAATACTTGAAGCTGTAGTTGATGCGATTAAAGATCTAACTGTTCCAGATTCATTTGTTGGAACAGTAACGTCTGACGGATCAAATGTATTATCAGGATCAAGATTTGTAAATCCATTACTAGCTCCAAATTGCCACTCACTAGCATTAATAATGTTTGTTGATACATTTTCCATCAACAATCCAAGACATTCTTTTGTGTCTGGATCAAATTGTATTCTTGGTTGATTGACAGCAGCAAATCTAAGAAATCCGTTACTATCATAGTATGACGCAGTAGTAGATCTTGAAAATGTAATTCTTGAGTCAACACTTTGTGTTTTAGCAAAATCTAAATCAAGAGTAGGAGAAGCATATGAACTTTCAGTAAGCGATGTTGGTGTGCCAGAAATTCTAATTGTTCCAGCTGGCTCCGATTTGGTAATACCTTGTGGTTTAGAAAGAACCACTCGGCAAACATCGTTAATGTAATTTACGTCTCTTATTGTCATAGATCTGCTTGAATAATGTGTAATAGGTCTTGAGTATAATTTATAGGTGTAAATTCAGTAAGTTTTGTTCTCGCCTGACCACTTGCTTGTATACTAATATCTTTTGCAATTGTATCAGTGCCACGAGCGACATCACTTAATCCCTTTCCAGGTTCTTTTGTGGTAATTTGATCTTGTAATCTAAATCGATCTGAGCGAATAAAGTAGCTGGGTATAAAATTACCAGAAATAAGAACAGAACCATTATATGATGTTCCACCACCAGCAGTAATTGATACTGCAGTCGCGACTCCAATTGCAAATGATCCACCACCACCAGCGAATATGGTACTATCAAAGGCAAAACCACCACCTGAGTAACCACCACCACCACCTTTATCTAGGTCAGAAGATGTCTGAGAAGATCCAGATCCACCACCACCAAAACCACCAATACCTACTGCAGTTCCACTATTTCTACTACCAACTGCGCCCTGCCTAAAACCTCTAGAAAGTCCATCGGCAGGAGCAGCACCAAATCCTTGGGATATAGTACCACCAGCATTACTTAAATATCCACCACCACCTGTTGAATTAGAAGCACCATTTATCCCTGCCCCACTTCCGCCAGTACCACCAGAGTTATCGGGAGTACTACCACCAGCTGTTCCAGCTTGACCAATACCAGCAGAATAATTATCTGTTCCGAAACCAGGATCCGCACCGCCACCACCACCACCTGCAGCAAATAATAGCGTATCTGTTCCAGCTTGAATATTAGCAACAGTTCCCAATGTAACAAATGTACCACCGCCACCACCTGGATTATCCCATCCGTTAATGTCATCGCCACCACCTTGACCAATAACCATAGTAATTATATTACCAGCAACAAGAGATATCGTACCAACAATTCTTGCACCAGGAGCACGCTTAAATCCATTAATTGTTGGTGCTGCTGCGTTAGTAGGAGGTCTAACTGTACTAACACCACCAGCTGCGCCAGTAATGTCGAAAGTATATACGCCAGTAGTTAGTATAGTTATAGATATGTAACCATTATTAATACCACCAATAAATGAGTTCGGAATAAAGGGAGAGCTTGTATAAACTACTGAACTTGCTGGCGCAGTAGCTGGACCATTTGCTCCAGTTCCTGTTGTAATTAAATTCACAAAAGGAACTGGTTTAAAATTTCGTTTATTATAATTCTGAGAAATTTCTGCTGATAAGTCAGGTCCAATACCAGCAACATCTATTTCAACATAGGCTTCTTCTCCACCACCATAAATACTGGCTGTTTTTGTTTGTGCGTCTGTTCCTCTAGTAATATCTACTAAATTATATGTTGCTCCAGATCGAATATAGTTTACAACTCTAGTAAACGCATCAGTCCCACGAGCAGTATCGAATAGAGCCTTATCTATTTGTTTTGTTGCTACATCAGTTGCTCTAGCTGTTCTAGTTAAGTTATATGTTGCACCAAGACGACTGTAATTTACAACTCTACTCAACTCATCGGTTGCTCTAGCAGTATCAGCATAATTTTTTGAGAATGCGACCAATCTAAAGAAAGAATCAGATGCTGCAGCAGTATCACTTAATCCTTTTCCTGGTCCAGTAGTAACAGAGTCTGATACTCTTGCTCTATCATATTTTAATTTTGGAAAAATTAATTCTTGATTATAATCTAATCCAACAAAGTCAGTTAAACCAGCAGTTGATTCACCACCAGCAACTTTTGTATACTGTATCGTATCAGTATCTGTTCCTCTAGCAGTATGAACCAGATTATACGTTGCGCCAGAACGATTGTATGTAATAACTCTAGCAAACTCATCAGTACCACGAGCAATATCACTTAATCCTTTTGTTACTGCTTTTTTAGTTATCGCTTCACTTGCTCTAGTTGCAGTTTGAAATGATGTTGGTCTAACAATAATGTCCATTGCAAAGTTATCAAGTTCAGCACCTTGTGGAATATTTGATGATATTATTAGGAGCTCACGAGTTGGTTCATCTTGCCAAGAAACAACAGTAAAGGGATATTGACGACCAATACCTGGAGCAACAGTATCAATTATAACACCAACCTGCCCAGCTTCAAATGTTTTTATCGCTAACCAAGCAGCACTTGTAGGATTAGCTGTTCCTTCTAGTAGGTGAGTAGTTGAATTAATAAAACCAATATTTAAAACAAATTCTCCGCCAAGAAAGGTTCCAGTGTATCTACTACCACCTCTCGCAGTTGTTAAGCCAACTCCTATTTGTTTAGTTCTTGCGTCTGTTGCTCTTGATATGTTTTGATCAGTTGGTGTATATACTGCAGTAAGAGTTTGTTTTTCTTGAATGTCATCTGGAATATTAAGATATTCGCTTAGTAATTTGTCCTGTTCAATTGATGAATACACATTACCAAGTCTTTTGTTAGGTTCTTTCGATATCGCATCAGTTCCTCTGGTAATATCTACCAAATTATATGTTGCTCCAGAACGACTATACTCCACAGATCTAGTTAACTCATCAGCGACACTAGAGGTATCAGCAAATGAACGACCAAATATAAGCAATCTAGTAAATGTTTCAGTTGCTTGAACAGTATCACTTAATGCTTTTCCTGGCTCTTTTGATAATGCGTCATCACCTTCAGCAGTATCACTTAATGCTTTTCCTGGCTCTTTTGATAATGCGTCATCACCTTCAGCAGTATCGCTTAAACCTTTACCAACATCTTTGCTAGTAATTGTATCTGATACAGTAGATGTATGTGTTAAATTGTAAGCAGCACCAGATCTAACGTAATCAACTACTCTTGAGAAAACATCAAATGCAGAAGATGTATTCGTTTCTGTATTGTCAAGAACAAACGAAATTCCATCGAAACCAGTAACACCCTCAAATGTTGTTACATTATCTGTGAGATGTTTTTCTATTATTCTTGTTATGACCTCAGAGAAAGAAGCTGTATCAGACAATCCTTTGTTTGGTTGTTTTGTTGTTACATCAGTTCCTCTAGCAGTATCGCCAGTTGCTTGTTTTGAAAAATATTTCTCAATTGATTCTGCGATTCGAGATATGTCTTGAGAAATATTTTTGCTTGTAAAAAATGATAATGTTTCAGTGCTACGAACAGTATCAGATAATCCTTTGTTTGGTCGTTTTGTTGTTGCGTCAGTTCCTCTAGCAGTATCGCCAGTTGCTTGTTTGCCAACACCTTTACCAATACTGTCAGAGATTACTGCAGTTGTTTGACGATTAAGTTTTGGTTGTATGCTCGTAGGACCAATTGTATTTGTGCCTAAACTTGCTGCGATTGTATTAACTGTCGAGTTAGCATAATTAAATTTTTGCATGTCTGAACGATTACCACCACCAACATATCCACTATTAGCAGATGAAAGTCCTGCTGATGATTCTCTTGCAGATAAAAGAGAAACTCCGTCAATATTATAAGTTTCGTCAGCAAATCTTAAGTGTGATACACGAGATTGATTATAGTGTCCACCAAAAACATATCCTCTTGTTGTTGTCTCTGATGACGCAGATTCTAACTCAAGACCACCAGCTGCTCCAATTAGAAACCCAGTTTCGTCAGCAAATCTTATGCCACTGATAGATTGTACATTTGATATATAACCAAGTGGATTTGATGTTGTTCCTTTTACAGCATATCCCTTTGCTAATGATGAAAATCCAGCAGCAGAACAACCTAAAGGTATTGATGCTGCTGGATTTATGTAGGTGTCATTAGAAAATTGAACTCCATCTATCTCGTTGAGAGCAGTGCTGCCATTATGACCACCAAGATAATAACCTCTAGTGTCTGATTCAACCCCAGTTGCTGAAAATTTTGCAAAATTAGTAGTATGTAAAAACGAAGCTGTCGACAACGTACTTGTTGAAATGTCTATTTTATTTACGTTTGCAAGTATACCTGATATACCACCACCAAATGCAGTAATATAACCACCAGAAATATATCCTGCTACAGATGATGAAACACCAGTAGCTCTTGTTTGATTAAATGCTAAAAAACTATTACTTGAATTTACTGTTGTATCTGTAGTAAAACTTACACCAGAAATACTGGTTGATCCAGTAACCACAGGACTAAATTGCCCTGGTCCAACTTGTACATAATATTCAATCTGTCCAGAAACAAAATAGCCAATTGCTGGTGCAGTATTTATTACTGAGCCAAGAATTTTTATATATTGTACAGTGTCATCTTGAGAGATAGATGATATGTCAGCGAATGCTTTGTTAATTAGTAATGAGAGAGAGTCAGCTGCAGCTGCCGTGTCTTCTCTTATCTTATTAAGATAAACATCTGCATTGTCAGAGGTGGAAGTTATTTCTTCAAGAGCTTTGGAATATGCGAACGCAAGAGATTCATTGAGTGTGACAATATCGCCAAGGAGTTTAGTAACATCCTTTTGAGCAATAATGTCTGAAAGAATTGGTGTTTCGACTAAATTTTTGAGTAAATTAATTGTTACATCATCAATTACAACACCGCTCGATATTAGTTCAACAGCAAAGTTATCTATATCGAAAACTACATTAACAGCACTAACAAAAGTTTGGAGCTCAGCTTTTACATCTTTAGCACGCTCATTAAAATCTGCTTGTGCTGTTTTTACAGAAACAGCTAATTGAGAAGCTGCGTATTTTACTTTTACAACTAGATCATTAGCGGATGTAGCAGATACTTTTTTTACTAGATCTCGCGAGGTGACTCTTTTAGACATGCCATCATACCTGCGTTACCTGTGGAGAAACAATTATTAAACCCTCGACAATTCTAGATTTCACACCAGCCATTAACATCTCAATATCATAGACATAACGTCCAGCTTTAATTCCAGTGGTAATACTATCGTCAAGATTGAGCACTATCTCTCCCTCGAGCGCATCTTGTATAGAAACTGAAATTGTTACTGCTGTAGAAGAAGTGTGATTTTTCCTCATCTGACAAGCAAATGTTGAACCTGTTAAATTTAATGGACCAGTTCCTGCTGCATTGGTTAATGTAAGAACAGTAGTAAAATCTGCTCCTTGATCAATATAAAGGTTTTGTTGTAGTGCCATATTAATTCTTTTCTAATAGTTTTAAAAGCAGATTTTTAATATCGTTTACATCATTTCTTATACTATCAATCTCATCTCTAACTTCTTGTTGTTCTTTTCTTTTTCTTTCATTGGCTTGTTTTTGAATAATATACGCATCATAACCTGTTTGATCCATGTTTATTATCGCTTTAGAATGAGGGTCTCTGTATAAACCAGAAACCCCTTCTACTCTCATATAATCTTTTTTCATTATGCTGTAGCGATAATTCTTAAATCTCTAAACTTAGGCACATATGCTGGATTTCTTGATCTCATAACAATCTTAATTATAGCCACGTTAAATGGAGATAAGTTGTCAACAGTAAACGAATGATCAATAAACTCATTAGGATTATCTGTTGTAACTAAAGAACCTTTTGTTGCCAGAGTATAACTATTACCATAGAATAAAGAATCTCCACCAACAGCAATGTCTGGAAGAATTCTAAAATACTGGTCATCTTCAATTGACGCAGCATCTTTCTGATTTACATCAATAATTCTATGTGTTTCAGCAGAAGAAGTTGATGTTATTGTTAACGCAGAGCCAGCAAGAGCGCTGTTTAAAGAACTCGCTAATTTTATTTGATTAACACCTAAACTAAAATCTGATCCAACAATAGCATAATAAGTAGCTCCATTTATTAAACCACTAACAACATTGTTCTCACCATAGTATGTTATTGGAGAACCTAAACTTAAATTATGTGTTTGGGCAAGTGTAATTGTGTTAGACGCAACACCAGAACTACTTACAAATGTATATGCATTTGTAGAAGTAGCGTTTCCTGAAGTAGATGTTTTTGCATACACCTCAAACACATCGTTCGGTGGTGTTGTAAATGTAATAGCGTTTGTTATATTACCAGTTGTTGAATCATTTGTTGGTTCAATTGCAGCTGTTGTTGCTTGACTAATTCTAACACGTGGATCAAAAAACGTAACAACTGGATTATTTCTGTTAAAGGTAAATGTTGTACCAAATCCAGTTGAATCATACTCAGCGCCAGAACTTAATAAATCTTCTAAAACAATACTCTTAGATGAAGTATTAACTTGAACAACTCTACGAAGCGATTTTGGAGCATATTCAAATGTGCCGTCATTACCTGTACTATTGCCAAGATACGCATATGTTCCAACTTTAATATCTGAGACATTATCTAAGAAAATTGTCATGTTGTTTGTAGTAGCATCAATCCATCCACTACTTCTATCAATTAATGTTGATAAAGAAAAGAAGTTAGTTACACTGTATTGTTGAAAACTTCCAGTTGAGTAAGTACCAACTTTTCTTGTAAAGTAGCTATTTTTTGGCGCCAGCGTTACATATGTTCCTGTAGTAATTCCAGAAACACCAGTAGGTAAAGACAAATAATCTCCAGTATCTATCTGAGAAACAGTATACATTGAAGAAATATCAATTGACGTAAAGAACAGCACCGTACCACTACTTGCTGTAGCAGGTAAATTCTCTTTTAATGCTTTATCAATAATTAGAGAAGTCGATCCATTTGAATAGGATGTAGATATTCTTGTTCCTTTCTGAATACCTGGACCATAAACATACATTCCTCTCAATAATCCAGTTCCAGACTGTAAAGTTATCAATGTTACACCTTGCGCAAATGCAGTTGATGCAGTTGTTCTTTGTGTTAATATAGTTGGATGATCCGAAATTCTAGCGCCAGAAGCAAATCTAAATGGTATAGTAACTGAACTTATTGTTTTATCAACTAATGAATTAGAAGGAACATTAGCAGCAATTTGCACTTTCAATAGTCTTGAACTATTTTTAAACTGAACTTTCCTTGTTATGTATGCTGCTTGGGCAACTCCCTCTTTGTTTTCATACTCAGATTGATAGATGTCAGTACCATCAAAACCACCAGTAGCAGAATAGTAATTTGTTGACGCACTCTTTATTGTTACTGGATCATCAATTCTATTTTGCACACAAACAATAGATGCTCTGTCTAAATCAATAACTGGAGAAACAAATTTATTTGTTGATTCTAATTTTAATTGCAATTCAACTGAACTATCTCTTCCAAGCACTTGCGCTTCGTTGTGTTTATTAAGAATTGTTTTCTGAGTTGTAGTGTAATTATTATCATTTAAAATAATAGTTTCTGGAGATGTATCTTTTGCGTATGGAACTTCATTACCATGTGGACTTTTACCAGAAGTGTGTTTAATAAGACCAGTAACAGATGTTCCTGGCAAAGCCATATAATTGATTGTAGGATGATATGTAGTATAGAGAGTATTACGTGTTGCTCTAACTTCTGATCCACCAAAGGTTCCAGTAGCAGTAGATATTGTATTAGATCCAATACTATCTAAAATTCTAATACTATATCTATCGTGACTATAAACTTTAAAAACTTGATGTGATTTAAATCCAGAAATTTGTTTAATAGTATTTGTTGCTCCATCATATACATCTGGTATCATTGTATAAGAATTGATGTTATCATCAGAGAAACCAAAATTAGAACTACCAGAAACATTTTGGAATGAAACATAAGACCCAACGCTAAATCCGTGGTTTGGTTGAGTTACGATTACTTCACTACTGTTTAATTTAACTCTAAATGGATTATTTCCAAACTTAGTATATGAAATTGGTCTGCCAGAAGTTGACTGTGGCTCAATTTCTCTGTTGACTAATTTCACCAATGATGGAGCACTTAGTGTTTCATTTGTATTAAAAATACATCTAAACACATTAACTTTTAATGTTGTTTCTGGTGTCTCGACCCAGTTTGCTCCATTCTTAGAAATAAAACAAGCGCCAAGACTTGGTTGTTTAACAACATTTCCCATTTTGTTTAAACTTACATCAGCGCTTCCAAGTCTTGCTGTCCAAACTTCATAATTCGGAGAAACAGTAACAAGTACAACAGCATATCTCACACTGTCTAATAGATGAACTGGTGCTGGGAATCTGACTACTGTACCAACTGTTCCAGTAAAGTCAGTTATAATGTCTGACGGATATAAAACTTTTCTGCCAAATGGTATAACAGTTTCTGATGGCGATCCACCTGGATTTACTGTTCTTAGTTCAACAACAACAGGTAAAAACGAATCTTTATTTTTAAAGAACAATTCAACTTCGCGCACGAAACATCCATCTTTTCCGCCCTCTATTGTTGAAATAAATGTTTGAGCCAATGGATCTCCACCACCACCATCGCCACCACCATCGCCACCACCATCGCCACCACCAGAAGGAGGTGCTGGTGGAGGAGAATCATCCCAAGTTACTGTATTAACGGAACGAACAACACTCTCGAGTGTTCTCTGTCTATCAATTCTCACATTATTAATCGCTAATTCTGCGTTTCTAACTGAAACAAACGAGCCATTACCAGCATCAATGATACCAACAGCATTGTATATTGTGTCAGCTATACTTGTTCTTCTTGTGATATCGTTTGTTGCACTATCGCTTAATGTAAACAATCTTTTTCCTGTTAGGAACTTAGGAGCAGCTCTATTATTAATTGTCTGTCCGCTTGTTAAGAACCAAACACCACTCAAACGACCAGTTCCTGTAGAAACAAGATTTCCTGGAGAAGCAGCCTCTACTGCACCAGCGCCTCTTAATTGTAATCTAAGAGGATTTCCATTTAGAGATGATCTTGACACAGTTCCACGAATATATTCGCCATTAACAAAACCACCTCTTCTTGTTGTTGGTCCAAGACCTTGCCCTAATTGAATGTTAACAACATGTAAAACATCAGCGAGACCATCTGGCTCTCCTGTGCTACTGTTTGTTGATTGCTCATGTAAAACAACAATTCCTGTTGTTCCACTTGTTTCTCCAATAATAACTTCACCACGCATAAATGCTGTCACTTCTCCATCCATACCCATAATATCTCTAGCAACATCATTTAACCCACTAGTACCATTAACTAAGTTTGTTATTGATTTTACATCTCCATTATAAACAGAAGTAAATTGCGTTGTTGCAGCAGTTGTTTCATCAGGATATGTTAATTGTCCAGCAAATCTTCTTTCTAGATTAGTAACAGCTGATCCAAAAATACTGTTTGTATCAAATGTTTCATATACTTTTCTAGCCTGCGCATAATTACCATACTGATATGGTGTATATTCATAATTAAAAGATCTTGCGCCAAGCAATAATCTTGTAGCTTGTGTGCAGTAATCAGAAACAGGTGTTTCATCAACGAAAGCGTAAAATCTTGTTGATGGTTTTAATCCTGTTGCTTGGAAAACAATAGGTCTAGAGCGAACATACGAAATAGATTGTCTAGCAGTTAGTCTACCATTAATTTCTTTTTTACCAGTAGTTTCTTTAAGACCAATTTCTTTTCCAGTATTAGTTTCAGTAATTTGCTGTGTAGTTACTGATGTAGTTGTTGTTGTAGCAGAAGCACCAGAAGTGCCAAGACCAGCAAAACTTGTAGTTGAAGTGGTTGCAGTAATTGGTGTTCCTAATTGTGTTACCTGCCAACCATTCCATATTGTACCGAAATCAATACCAAATGCGTCTTTAGAAGCAGCAACAGAATCATATGTTCCACCTTCCTCAATAACCAATTCTGGGGGAATTGCCTCTTCAATCCATGAATCATTAGATGGTGTAAGAGCAACGATACCAGATTGTTGAGTATTAAGTAATTGACAAACTTTTTCTGCATGAGTTGCATATGGATTATCAACAATAACCAAATCCATATTTTCTCTTAATAGAGTTTCTTTTCTAAACAGTTCTGTTGTGGTTGCTGATGCGCCTTTAGCATTAATTGTAGCCAATTCATTTTTATTTTTATAATAATACTCAGCGCCAGTATAATATGGAAGAGTAACAATATTCTCATCATGCATTCTATAATTAGAATTTGTTCTTTCAACTAGAGTTGATGCAGATTCTACGAGATCAACAACAACTTGAGAAAATGCAGGTCTTAGTTCTCTTCGATCGATATCAATAGAGCACTCATGATCTGGATCTCTTGGATTACCAACCGTATGTCCTCTAAAATTATCGACAACAAATCCATTTTTAAATCGATCAAGACCATCTTGATCTTTAATGTTCATAGAAGCTGTTTCTTTTTCAAGTAAATTTAATGCGGTTACTTGTTCAATATTCTGTACACGTTTATCAATTTTACCAATATCTCTCATTGTGTAGCGTTTATGCTCATGCTCTTTAATTCTTACATTAAGAGCATCGACTTGATTAACATATGGCACATAATCAATATCATATAAAATCATTGTATCAGAAGGTAATGATGGTAAAATTGGATTATCTGAAGGAACACCTTGAATTAATTTTAACCCACCATTTCTTTCAAGTATAATTGAGTCTTTTCTTGACATAAAATATGCCATATCAAGATTAATTCCATAAAGTCTCTGCGGTATTGATGAACTAGATGTAGTTCCACCATCGAAAGTACCAGCATCATTCATTCTTGGACGAAAATCTAATACGTCTTTCAAATTAAGAGTTCTTCCAGTTACCTTACTGTAATATGTTGGAATTTCTTCATAGAGCAAATCTGAATATGAATCAACAGAAAGATAGTCGCCAGCAGAATGTTCAAAATATTCAAAAGTAACTCTAATTGGACCTGATGGGAATGGGAATGCTTTACCTTTTATTAAACGTCCTAAATCGTAATGTGTATCTCTCTGACCATTATCTAACTCGTACTGATTTGTTATATCAATTCCAGTTCCAGAAACAATTCCATCAATACTATTACCAAAAATTACATTGGGGAATACCTCAACTTTTAACAATCTAAAAATATCAGCTTTAAAGAGACTTAGTGTTTCTTGTTCTAGAGCAGACTGAATTATGATGTTTAATGTTGAAGTTTTTAACGATTTTACTTTTTCTTTTGCATTAAACAGTCTTTTCTTTGTTGGCGCATATACAGTAAATGTTTTATTCTGCATAGTGCCGATAGAATTAGAAATAGAAGCTGATGCGCTCAATGACAAAACTGCTTGTGTGTTATTTGTTAATGTTAGGGAAGTAACACTGACACTTTCGCCATTATCTTGATTTGTTACAACGTATTGTGTTGGAACATTAGATACAAATTCGTCTGGGAATGATGTAGAAATTGTTAATACAACAGGATCAGTTGCTGTAGATGATGCAGTATATCTCTCGAGAACTGTATAAGATGTGTTAAGGGTTTGTAAATCATTACCACCACGGATCGTGTATGCACCAGTTTTTGGTAGAGTAAATAAACTGTCATAATCTTGTGGGTTTTCAAATGCGCAATCAGATCTTAACAAATTACCTGAAATACCACCACCTGTTGCATGATTCATTACGATACCTATATTATCCCTAGTAGTTGTATCTGAACCATTTGTTAAACCACGAACAAAGAAAAACTGAGATGGGTCATTAGCAAACCAAACCATATCTCCAGATTGTAATTGATTTGATGAAGTCCATCTTGTTCCTTGCCCTGTTAAGTTTGATGCCATATCACTCCAAGAACCAGAATTATTTACACCATAGCCACCACTGTTAGCAACAGAAGCAGAACCAACTGATGTACTATTATAAAGCGCTGGTAAAACAAGAGCACGGAAACAATTTGGATCTCCACCTGTTGATGTACTACCAACACTAAGTGGTGTTCCAATGACACGAACTTTACGGAAGTCTTCGCCAGGATTCATCTGAATATCAATCAGAGAAATCTTAGCAGTTGTTCTTGAGTTGATTCTTTCGTAGGGTTCGTAATAACGAATCCTAGCTGTTCCAATTTTACTTGTTGTTATATATGGAACCCAACCACTTGCTCCGTTATAATTGTATGGAGCTTTTGTTGTAGCATTATGATCAAATTTCATTTTTTCAACAACATAGTTCTGCGAGGTTGCGCAAACAATAACATATGTAAGTTTATTTACACCATTTGGCCAATAAGTTGTGCTGCTTGAATAAACATTTGATGCAGTATTAGCGCCATTAGAAACAAGAATACCAATGTTAGATCCATCAGCTGGAATAGTATCAACTTTGTAAAGATCAACAATCTGAAAATTGTCTACATCTGGCGAGCCAAATACACGAACATCCAATAAATTACCAAGAACAACTGGAGTAGAAGTGTTTTTAATTTGAGCGTATTCTCTTGGTTTATCTGCTGACAGATATGTTGTTCCGAATGTCTTAAACTCATATCCTTTGATATATGCAGTGCCTTGTTTTAAACCAAACGCAATTTTGTCTGTATCACCACCTTGAGATTCAGAGTATATACCGTAGTCATAAACTGGTTTTGCGGTATATCTCCAACGAACACCACCATCGCTACCAACGCCAGAAGTATGTGTTGGTGTGCTGGATCCAGAAACTCCATTGTCTAAACACAAATAATATTGATATGTGTTTGTTAATGTGTTTATGTAGTAAACAACATCACCCTTCTGATAATTTCTTGTTCCTTCCCATTCGCCTTGGTCTGAGTTTCTATGCTCTCTCATTTCCATTTCAAATGGATCAACTATGTAATCACCAGATTCATCATACGTTCTTTTCGCAAGAACATCCTGCAAATATGACAAATCATTGTCTTTCAATTGAAACTCTGTCTCACCATTCCTAATTCTCATCAATTCAATAAAATTATCCGCAGCATATCCAATTTCTCGTTTGACAAGAACTAAATCAATAACGAATCTATGAGCGCCAGGAGCTGTGTAGTTTGGAGCGCCGACTGAATTATCTAATAAAGATGTATCTTCTTCTGGTGTAATAATTTTTTCAACAACATCAAGACCGATTGTACAAGATGGTACGTTTGTATATTTTCCTAGAGAAATAGTTTGTTCATCATTTTTAACAAAATAACCATTTACGTAAAATACTCCTGGTGAAATTTTAAAAATTCTACCATAATTTCTAGCATCAGATGCATTTTGAACACGAACTCTGTATGATGTTGTTCCCTGTTTAATTGTTAAAATTTCATCAGGATTAAAATTAAAGTATGCGCTTGAGTCTGACCCACCAGAGATAATGCTATAATATAGTATAGCTGGATTACCTTCTATATCGCTTTTTTCAGCATATTGAACTCTTCCGCGAACACCAGCAGTTTCACCTAAAATATCATAACCAATAATACTATCAACAAATGTATCAACATTTACAGCTGTGTCAACTTCTAATGGTTCAAGTTTTATTGTCCAAGTTGGTTGGTGCATTACTGCGCCTGGAATTACTCTAGACTTATTATTAAAAATAAAATCGCCAACTTTTGATACTTGGTTTTGTAAAATCGACTGAAGTTGTGACAACTCTCTGGCTTGTAGAGAGTATCCTGGTCGGAACAATACCTTAAGGAATTTTTTATCCTCATCGAAATCATCATAATATGGTGGAATATTAAAGTCCATCTATGCTTTCTCCATTATAGTTTGCTTTATATTTATTAGAATTCAAGAAGGAATCTGTATTTTTCAGAGATTGATCTTGTTGCTGGTGTTCTATACTCAGCGAAAATTATACTTCCAGAATATCTTTCAACTGTTGGGTTATAAGACGCATCACTTCCAGAATAAGTTATGCTATGACTAGTTCCTGTTCCAAGCCCAGTTAAATCTATTGCTGTACCAGCATTCGCATTCGCAAGTGTTGTTGCTAATTTAATCGAATCATTATCGTATTTGATAATATAATATGTTCCGCCACTTGTTAATGAACCTGTACTTGTTATAATAGAAGTGCCACCACCATTACTGTATGTAATTTGATCTCCAGTAATAAATGGGTGACTGTTTATTGTAATTGTGTCATTTAATAATGATACAAAACTAGCAGAAGATCCATTAAATGCTTCGAATGGACCAATTCTTATGCTAGAAATCGGATCTCCAGACATATAAGTTAATGCGTTTGTGGAAACAAGGGGATTATTTACAGTTTTTTGCTGCGTTGTTTGAATAAAAGAAACATACGCTTTTGGTGAATTCATAGATATTAACCTATGCACAGTTCCACTTCCAGCTCCAGTAATATCAATAGCAGTACCAGCATTAGCATTGGCATCTGTAGTCGCAAGTCTAATTTGAGTATTACTGTCTTTAATTACGTAAAGAGTTGCTCCATTACTGATTCCACTTCCAACTACAGTTGTTCCTGATCCAACAGCATATTCTACTGGCTCTGCTGTAACAAATGAGTGGCCACCAGAAATTGTAATTTGATTGGTTGAAGTATTTACATCAGTAGTTGTATTGAATGTTACACTGTTAACTCTATATCCAACTGTTGTACAAACAGCATTAGAAGAACCACTAGCTGATGTGTAATATCTAGAACCAAATGATGGGGCAGATCCTACATTTACATTGAATCTAAATTCTTTAAAATTAGTTAACAAATTTGATGTCGCTTTTGTAGTTGTGCCATAATTGTATGGATTTTCAATAAGACCAACACTTCTGTAAACTAATCCATTTACATTTGGATTATCACTATCTAAAGCAGTAGCAGTTCCATAAGTAGTAGGAGCCGTTCCTCTTGCAACAAAATAAGAATCAGTATTAATATTTGTTACTCTAACGCACAAAAAATTTGGTTCTATTTCTTTTTCAACATTATATGCAAATCCACCTGATGGAGAAAGAACTGCTTTTGCAGTTGCTGAAGTTCCTGTCCCTGATATCGAAAGTTCAACATATGTATAACCTGAACCACTAGCTGTTACAGGAATATAAACAATTTGTCCACCAGACAGAACAGGTGATCCTAGTGTTAAACCTGCACCATCTCCCTTTATAGTTACTGTTGGTGTTCCAGTATATCCTGTTCCACGAGATGTCATTACGACTGAACAAATTCCACCAGATAAAGTAGCTGTTGACAGTGTTGTTGGTATTGGACAAACAGTTGTGGTTAAAAACTCATTTATATCTGTTGAGTCAAGTTGCCCAAGATATTTCCATTTGTATCCATCTGCTGTAGTTGTTACTGTTGAAGTAGTATGTGTTGGTTTAGTTGTAGATGCAATAGGATTACCAGTCGAAGTACTCCTATTATCAACGCAACGATATACACGATAGGTTGCGCCATCTCCATTTACATCAACAAGAACTAAACTATTAGATCTTGCTAATGAAAGTGGTTTGGTGTTTGTATAATCGCCAACAAGACTTACACCTGTAACAGTCAACCCATCATAATCTTCTCTATACATATCATAATATTGCCCAGAAGCCCAGTCTATTCTCCTAAAACCAAGTTTAGTATCTGCTGGCGCAACTTTTTTCAACCCAATAACACCATCCCAAATTTCTTTTTCTTCGAACAATGTATCTTTTGGCGTTGGGGGTGTTGATTCGTTATAACTTCCACCTGGGTATTTTACCCATGAAACTGGATTCCCAAAGTAATAATACAAACTGGTTGTACCTGCAGACAACAATCCTCTGTAGTCTGCAGCGCTTTGGTATTTTGTTTTGTCTTTAATGATTGCTGGCATATTATGTTATTGTTACAGTTGTTGATGTAGTCGTCTTTGTATTATTTATTTGGTTATTCACAACCTCTGTGTTGCCCATTAATACTTGACCACTATTTACATTAGCATAGTCAACCTCGCCGAAAACAGCTATACCAGCTGGGTGGACAAGTTTATTAAAATAAGGTTTCCAATTCTCAAATGAAACACCAGAGCGAACAACATATGAATAGTCTTGATAATAGTAAGAATCTTGAACTTTAGAAGTCGGCAGAATAAGATTTTTATCATTCTCATAGTTGTTTGTTGGACCATTAGCGCTGGATAATGTTATTTCTCCAGGTATAGCAGTTCCTTGTGCTGTATATAAACCAGCAGAAACTGTTCCACCAGAAACATATGCTGATGTTAATCTGGAATCATATGGTGTTGCCATTGTTACATTAGTAAATAGAGCAAAAGTATTTACTCCAGTAACTGTTACATAATATATTCCATTCGCAACAGTTGAATTAATACCAGACACATATACAAAATCACCAGTATTTAAATAATGTGGTGTAGTTGTTGTAATTTTTGCTGGTCTTGCATTAGTTGCTGCAGATATATTTAGAGTTCTTCCAACAACAGCTGTTGCTCCAGATATCATACCGATTAATGTATCTGCATAGGTAACAGTTGTTGCTGAACCATTCTGTTCAATCTTAAAGTATCTTCCATTTTTCTCAACAAGTGTTCCAATTTCTGTTCCAGATTTTGATACTTTTTCGCCAATCTCCCATGTTCCAGTAATAGTTTCAGAGAAGAATGAATAAGGCAGATATAGTGTTCTGTTAACAGAGTGTGTGCCACCATCAATAAATGTAACTGAATTAACAACTCCAATGTCGTCAACAATTGGATAAATTTCTGCGCCAGTTCCAAGTCTACCATCATCTGTTATGATTGTAGCATTTGGTATTCTATTGTAATTTCCTTTGTTCGTTAATTCAAAGTTCTCAATTATTCCTGTTTCTCTACTTGGATATGGACTGTAAGAAATAGTAACATCTTCTTTAACAGTTCCAGTAATCATTGGGGATACAATTTTAAGGTAGGTCGGTCTAACAGGTGAAAACTCAACAAGATTATTGTAGTCTGTATTAGTAAATGTCTGAACACCACTTAATGCTACTGTGTTATGTAATGTAAATGAATTAGATGAGGCATCAACATAGTAGCTTGCTCCTGGAGTTTTACCAGAAGATGTACCATAAAATTTCACTTTCATATTATCTTTAATGTATGGTGGTAAAGCGTTTTGTCCAGCATTAAACCATGATCCACTGTTATATTTTGATTCATTTTTGTAAAATATTGTATTACTAAACACTGATTGAGAATTATTATAATAACCAGTTAAGAATGTAATACCGTCAAGAGCCTCTTCATATCTTTTAACAAAAGCGAACAATCTATCATTGTATCTAATTGCATATGCGTATTGTGTTCCTGTTAATATGGTTCCATCATGGTCTTTTAATTGATCCCCACCACCTAGTTCAATACGAATATAATCTCCAGTATTAAATTCTACTGGATTTTTAAAGGCAAATGTAGTATCTTGGACCTGTAGAATATCATTTCTCCCCTCAACAACATATTGCTTTTCTCCAAGGTTTGAGATTAGTCCTGTTGCGATAGAATATGGAACGAGATCTGATGAAGAAACAGAGTATTCAGTTTTAGTATTAAATAATGTTTTAGTTGATCCAAAGTCTAAAGATTCTGGATAAATTTGCAAATAATTTCTCTTTCCAGTTTCAACAGAAGCAGTAAGTGTAATTGCTGTAGTTTCGTCGCTTGAGAGTTTTAATGTATTGTCTGTTCTCTGTATAACACTATAAATTGTGTTATCTGTTAGACCAGTTATTTTTGCACCATTAAAATCTACTCGGTATAACACTCTATCTCCATTTCGTAAACCATGATTTGAAATAGTAATCGCATTTGCAGAAACATCAACATTAGGATCAAAGCGGAAGGTTCTTAAAATATCGTTCTCTTCGATTGCTCCATAATAGGAGTGTCCAATTTTTGATACGCTAGGATCTTCAGCAACAATTGAGTTACCAGAATATGATGTTTGATTAAAAGTTTTTGCTGTTCCGATATTTAAAGTTGATAACGAAATTATATTTGTATCAGCAACAGAATCTGCATAGGATGGATAGAATTTAACATACTTACCATAATCGTCAGAAGATTTCGAAACCCAAACATCACGATATAACAGTCCATTTGTTGTTATCTTATTAATAAAATCGTTTTTCTTTTTAATAATATAATCATTCTTTGTTAAATCACGAATCGTTACAATATAATCGTTTACTGTTGATGCTACATTTAAAGTATTTGAATTCGTTGGACTCCAACAATTGTAAAATTTGTATGTTGTTTTCTGCGTGTCGGTAGAAACATTCAAATACTCTGCTTTATCGCAGTAATAAACCATGTGGTAGCTAGAATTTGAATTAGATAAACCATTTTTAGCAACATCTAAAGCAAGAGATGGAGAATAAAATTCAATCGCTAGAGAAGGTGTGACATTAGAATAATTTCCACCAACATCATGCAATCCAAAGATATTTGTTTCTGCTGCAATTGTTGCGCTATTATCTTCTAAAGATATTTCATCTGGAACACTTGTGTCAGTTGGAACTTTTGGTAAATCAAAACTTACTGGCACATTTAATTCACCAAAATCTACATCAAACATTGAAACAGCAGTAGTATTAGTGCCATATTGCTTGTAAAGAGAACTATCAAGGAACAATGGATTTCCTATTGATCTTGTAACCCTTCTTTTTTCATTACCATCAAGATAGTAAATTACATTTGTTCCATCATATGTAATCTCAAATGTACTTCCAGCGGTATACGTACCGAAGGTTCCGATAGATGAACCACTTTCATAAATGCTAGCAGCACCACTACTGTTAGGATACCAACAATAATCGATTGTATCGAAACTTGCATTATTAGAGGGGTCTGAATTTAAACCAAACATCCACTCACTATTTGCAGTAACTCTATTAATTCTTGCGCTGGCAAAGACATTTCTTATAAATCCCTCACGAGAAAACACCTGCGCATCCCATACATTATCGCCTGTTCCTGGTTTATAGAATCCATATTTAGAATTATCAGCACTTGGACCTGCTAAATTTTGGAAAAGATATATTGCAGAATTATTATCAAGTGTATATGGACCTCCTGGTTCAAAATCTTTATAGAAAACACTTATAGCCTGCGATGTGCCAGTAGCATTGTCAACAATATAATTTTTGTTTGTTTCGAATGTTAATGCTAGCCAAGTTGTAGTATCAACAGCATTCCAACTTGGATTTCTTAGCAAGAAAACACGAACTCTATTATTGGTATAAAATGCTGCTGTGTCAGAATCATTAATTGAATTTGTTGCTTGTAAACCAGCCAGATAAGAAGGTAAGTTGTTATATCTAAGAATAGTGCTAGAACTTACGGTTCTTATTAAATCATTATTTTTTACTTCTTTAATTATTGGCTCATAGTATGGATAGAAAGTTGATTGACCAGAAAAACCTGTTGTTGAAATTCGTAGATTTTTTTGATTTGTAGTAATCCAGTTTACATTTCCTGTAAGAACTGGTGTCCATTCTATTGGTCTCTTTTGAAGTTGAACTATTGTTGATAACTTTTCAGTTTCTCCCAACAAAATCTTATCGCCATAATCCACTGTTTTGTGGCTTGTGTTATTTTGTCTATTTGTCACAAGATTTTTAATCGCAACAGTTAGTGGATTATCAAATGTCGCACCGACTTCTTTTGGTACATTAAATGAGAATGTGTGGAATGTTCTTCCATCTTTTGTCGGTTTATTTGGATCATTATCGTAGTATGCTTGCTCAGTACTCGCTGCTATTGTATAAAATGTGTTGTCTAAAAATGCAGCATCAGCATTAAATCGTATATTAGTATTTTGTACAAACGAAGTAATACCAGTATTACCAAATTCTCCAGGTCCACTAGAAAATTGATTTGTTGCTGGTGTTAATCCAACAACATATGGTTTATCCTCGTGCCCAAATGGAACAACATTATAGTTATTGCGATATGTTTTCGTTGTGCTTGTTTCTGAAACAATAGGATTTGAAAGATTGAAGTATTCATCTCTCTCTTTATTTAAAACTGTAGCATCTTCTGATAAATCAAAACTACCATAATCATTATAGATTAGTTCTTCTGGATTTCTCTCAACGCTATTTACTGATTGAAGGACAGAACTATCAACAAACAGTCTGACTTTACTGTAGTTTGGAATATCGATTTCATTATTTGCCTGAACTTTAGAAACTATTGATGTTTCAGAAGCAAGATATGGATACGTAACATAATGCAATTTTTCAGTCTCACTTCTCTTATCTAACTCTAACTCAATGTTTACCTGATCTGTTCCTTCAATATCAGATCTTTCCATAACAAGATATTCAGTAGATTCATTAACTGCCTCATAAATGTAATACTTGTTATCGCTTGTATAATTTTTAAAGCTCTTCTCAGTATCATCGTATGTTGCTACATTCGGATTTTGATTAATCTTCATTGTCGAAGAACGAAATCCAGCAGTTTGTTTCTTAGCATACACATTAAATTGCGCATTTTTACTTGCTTTAGTGAATGAGTCTTGAGAACCAGCGTCAATACGATCAGTAATTAATTTCGCATAACCTGTATTGTCAGTTATTTGTGGCGAAGTTGTAACATATACACCATCAATTAAATCTTTTCTTGATTTAGCCAACTTAAATTGAGAAGATGAAACATAATTTACAAGATACGATTTATTTTTTGTCAATTGGTCTTTCATCGTAAACAAACCAATACTACTATTATCGCTGTTAAATAAACTTGTATTGCTGTAAGATGTTGTGCTTGTTGGTTCTGAAACACCACCCATATATCCTCTTGCAGCAGCAAGAGTAGCAGCAATATTAGCAAATACAAATGTTGTATTGTTAAAATTGAGCATTGAAGAAAGAACTGCTGGTGATTGAGCTCCAGCAATAAATCCTTTATTCAAATCTATGTTTTGAACACCAGTTATTCCAAATCTTGCTGCTGGCATTGTCCAAGCGACATTCGTTACACTTTCAGTATCAAATGTAAATGTTTCTACTTCATTTATAGTTGTTCCCCCAGTACCATAACCAGAAACAACAACGGCATAATTTGTAAAATTTAAACTCGTATTATGAGAAACAGGAACAGATAAAACAGCTGATGGATTAATTGCTGTTTCAGATGTCATATCTAAACCATCAATTTCAGTTGTTGGTCCATCTGCTGGTACACCATGCGCTGTGTATGAATAACCACCCATATAATAACCTTTGTTGGTTACTGCAGAGTATCCACCAGCGCCCATGTATCTTGGTAATGCTGCAGTAGCAACAAGTTGAAAAGCTGTTTCTGTTGGAAAATCAAACCTTTGTATCATATTAGTGTTGAGTGGAGATATATGACCACTATGCATGTAGCCACGCTGTCCATCATTCGACATTGAACCAGTTGTTGAACTGTGACCACCAACTGGAGCAGTTGAACTAGCAGAAGGATTTACTGCTGTTTGGTTTGAGAAACGAATACCATCAATTTCGTATACAGCAGTACTACTCCACCCCGAAAAGAAATAACCAATAGTTGAACTCATCATTCCAGTTGGTATGTATCTTGCAGTAGCAAGTGTAGCAGCTGGATTTACTGATGCTTCTGTTTGAAAATTAATACCATCAATTTCACTACTAGTTGATGGAGTAAGACCACCACCAAAATAACCATTACCATAATTTGTAAAAGTAGTAGTAGTTGTTACATCTGTTCTTTTTTTATTCTGAGCAACGAAAGCAAATACTTTACCAGTTGGGTCATAAATAGATTGCTCTATCTCAGGCACATAATTAGTTGATATTGAAATATCTGTCGATGGAGAAGACACACCAGAAGCAAATGATCTTGAACTTGTTAACACTGCAGATGGATTTACCGATGATTCTGTGTCAAATCTAATACCATCGATTTCGTCGTAATTTGTAAATACTGTTGGACTAGTAACATAAGATACTCCACCACCAAAGTAGCCTCTAGTGCTGGAAGAAACACCACTAGCCTCTTGGCGTGCTATTTGCAAAACAGCAGATTGAGAAGTTACAGATTCGCTCGAAAAAACAAATCCAACAATACTTGTAGTAAATGGCGAAGTTGATCCGCCCACATATCCTTTTGTTGTCAAATTTTGTACACTGCCTGCGCTGCTCCTTGCGGTAGGAAGTGCAGTACCAAGAACACTAGTAGATGCGCTAGAAAATACTATTGATTCAATAATAGTTGATGGACTATAACCACCAAGAGTATAACCCTTTGTAGCTGAACTTAATCCAGAATTACTTAAAGTAATATTTGTTAATGTCGAAGCTGGATTATCATATGTTTCAGATGAAAATACTAAACCATCAACTTCTGATGTAACTGAACCACTTGCGTTCCCTCCAAGAAAATATGCTCTTGTTGTATTTTGTGTTGATGCTCCTTGATATCGACCAGCAGCAAGAGTTATACCCATAGCAGATCCAGATTCCGTAGAGAAAGTAATATTCTCAAAGGAATTAATCCACACACCTACAGGAGATGAAGGGACAGGATTATAAACACCACCAGCTACATATCCTTTTGTTGTTGATTGCGTTGAAAATGCCCCAAACCTTTGTTGCACTAACGCAGCAGCTGGATTTATTGCTGCTTCTGTAGTAAAGTTAATGCCATCAATTTCCGTATAACTAGTATTATTCAGAGGAGATTGAATTCTCGTAAGACCACCAAGAAAATAACCTTTTCCTGTTGAAGCTGATCCTGTTGAAGTTATTGTTGATGCGTAACTTGCGTTAGTATGGGTATCCCAGTTAATACCATCAGAAGAAACAGCAAACTTGTTTTTAATTTGTGAATTAACTACTTTGTTAGGATCACTGTTGAAAGTTGCAATAAACTTATCGTAACCAAATACAACACTTGACCAAAACGACTTATCTAAATTTTCATAATTGTTTAATTCTTTGTCGGAAATCGGAAATCTTGCTGTTTTCCATTTTATTAAATCATATGAGTACGCATAATCGCTTGTATTGTTGTATGATGTAAGGACATATACACCATTTCCATAAGCAAGATCAGCACATTTACTAAATGGAAATGTTATTTGATCCCAGATTGAACCATTAAATGACATCAAACCAAGTGTTTGGTTTTGGTACGCATATTCTAGTTTGACATAAAGTCTTTTACCAGCCACATTTGTTGTTCCAAATATTGTATCAGAAGCAACAATCGAAGAATAGTTTTTTCCTAAGAACTGTTTCTCAACCTGACTGATTGATAATGGGGAATCAACAGTTCCAACATAATAATTACCATTTGCTCCAGTAGGATCACCATAACTTGAAAACAAAACACGTGTAAACACAGCACCAACAGGCGCTCTTAGTTCAAGTGTTTCTCCTGCAACAACAGATTCATAAACAGAACCATTTAATTCATTTCTAATATTACCATATGGCAATAAGAAAAATCTACCATTAACAAATTTTAAATCTGTCCAGTAGTCTGAAATTGGCAGAGTAACTTGTGTCCAGTTTGTCGCATCTGAAGAATAAACTGCACGTGTTCCTGGTACAAATTTGTATGTTGGTTCTTTTCTTGGATTTCCCGTTCCCTGAACAACAACATAGTTTCCATTACCATATTCTACATTACCCCATACACCTGTAATTGGTAATGTTGCTTCAGTCCAAGCTGGAGCAGAAGTTGTAGAAGATAATGTTGCAGTATAGTATACGTTTGTTGGGTCTGTGGAATATGATGCGCTAACACCTTCTATTGAACTATTAGATTTCTTAACAAGCAATAGTTGACCAGAACCATTTGTAGCAATTCCTGCCCAAGGAGCAGAAACAGGCAATGTTCCTGTTGTTGTAATTGTTGGTGTGACACCATAATTACTGTTTAAATAATATGATGTGTCATCATCTACGATTGTTATTACAGCTGAATCAGCGCCAGTTGATTTAGCAATAATTGTATCAGAAAATTTTCCAGTATAAGCTACACCAATAGTTGTTTGTTTTAGTAAAGATTCCATTGGTGGAACAACACTACTATGATGTGATGTAGAGTCATCGGTTGTAAATTTTACTTTATCGCCTTGAACAAAACCATGATCATTTGATGTAAATGTATCATTAGAACCAGCAATTGATGGATCTATTGCTTTAGTATCAACATCAGTATAAATTTCTTTAAACAAATATGTATTGTCCTCATTAAACAGAGTAAATGCACTGTCTTCTGTCTTAATGAGTTGATTCTCAGTTTTTATTGGTTGAGAATTTACATATATTTTTATATTAGATTTTGTGTTTTCTTTAAATACGAATTTATATTCCCAAGGTCTTTGTGTAGTAGTAAATGAAGAATCAACATCAGATACACGCTCACGAATGTAAATAATTGGTTTGTTATTTGGATCAAATCCCTTCTGAGAAACTGTTTTTTCTCCATAAGAAACAACAGCTGCGCTTTCTGGATATATTCCAATGTGTTGTAATTCACTAAACTGATTAAAATCTTCATATTGTGTTGGTGTTGAATAATCCCAACTCGTAATATTTTTAATTTCTGGATAACTTGTAGTTCCCCATGTTCTTACGAGTTCATATCTCTCTAAGTTATTATAATCTTCATTGCTTTGAAACTCAATAACAATTGTCATTGGATCAGAAGGTGTATAACTTCCTGATGCTGCGTAGGAATCTTCATAAGCGAAACCAACCCTCAACTCCTCATCTTGTAGAACAGCAGTAATACCTTTATTCTGCGCCCACTCAAGAGAAAATTGTTTATTTGGATCAGAAACTGCAGGAAGAAACTGTCTAATTAATCCATTAGATGCATTATATGATGATCTCGTATAAACAACTGAATCATTCTCTTGATTTTCTGGCATAATACCAAAGTCATCTGACGTAATCGAGCCAGTAGAAATTCCAGTTCGATCATCATCTGTATTATACTTGTTTTTTGTTATTGATTTAAAAGTATTTGTTTCGCCAAGTTCTTCTTTAATTGTTTGACCATCCTCAAACAACAGTTTATCCTCATCGTCAACTATTGTTGGGTATTCACCCTCAAGATCAGCAACGTCTCCATACAGATCATCACTAGATGTTTTTGTAATTTTTGCTTTTGCTTTTACAACACCTGGTAACTCGTAAACAAGATAGTGTTTTGTTCCAGAACCAACAGTGGTAAGATCAATACTAATACCATTAATAGCATTTTCTTTTGTTGTAGCTAGTTTAACAATTGTGTTGGATACTGTGATAATATAATATTTCGTATCATCAACTAATCCACCAACTGCTGTTCCATTATTATTATTATCAACTGTTACACGATATGTAACAATATCTCCTGTTGTGAGAGAAACTCCACTGCTAATTGTAATTGTATTATCAGCTGTTGACACATTAACAGAAGGATTAAATAGATAATTGTCATCAAATGAAATCTCATCTAATGTTGAATAATTGTCTCCATTAGTGTTTAAAATTATATCTCTAACAACACCATAACTTACATTGTCTACTTGTATATTTTCTGTATTTGATACGGCTGTTGATATTTCAACATTATCTCCAGATGAATAATTTAAACCACCATAGGAGACTGTTGCAGAAGCAAGTTGATTAATTAGAGTAAATGTTACTGTTGCTCCAGTATCATTTCTTGTTGTATAAACAGGAATAGAACTATCGAAGTTTAGGACAATATTATCTGCAGTAATAATTACAGATCCAGTTAGTTCCTCATAATCAACAATTCTTGCTCTTACAGTTTTGTTTCCTGTTATTGAACTGATCTGATATATTTCTTGGCCAAGCAATTCGTAAATTGTTCCAGAAGAAATACCAGTAAGTTTGATCTTAAATCGTTTTTTCCAAATACCAGCGCCGACTTTAATAATATCAATCTTTGGTAGATAGATCTGGATTTCTTCACCATAAACAATTCTAAAAAATGCTTTAATAGATTCATTAGAACCTTTAGAATTATAAAAGTCTACTATGTTTTTTAGTAGAAACTTTCTATCTGCTGATAATATCTGTGGAAAATCTGGTAAAAATGCTGTATAAAAAACACTTAAGATTAGAGAATTAGTTTGCTCATCAATATCATTATATGTATCTAGATTTCTCATAACATCTAGAGTTTTATCTGTTTGCTCTAGATATTCGTAGTAACTTTTTAGGAATGTGATGAATTTCGCATAATCGCTGCGTATAAATTCTGGCGCTTGAAAATTTACTACTAATGAATTCTTTTGTTTCGCAACCATCTAGTTACCTTATTAACGATTTTCTTGTATCAATACTTACGTTTACTGTAATATCGCTCTCAAGAATTGTTAATATCTGATTTCTAACAGAATTAACATCTGGTATTTCTTGTTCTGCATAAATTTTACATGTATCTGTTAGTAATGAAAATTGAACCTGTGGTATTGTTAGAACACCAGTTTTATAGTTAATAGAACCAAACTCTAAGTCATCAATTACTTTGATATTGTTGTTATAATGATAACGTATCATTGTTCCTTGACCATTATCTTCCATATAATAATCAACTGAATCACCAACTAATCTAAATGACGATGAGTATATTTTTGTGATAGAATTTACAAAGTTTATCACATAATCCACTTCTAATTCAGTATTTATTGGCAATATTTTGTAGAGTTTTGTTCTAATGTTATTATTTAAAATCGCTTTGTTGGTATAATCAATCAATCTAGACAGTTTACTCTTTCTAAAAATACTATCAAAATTATCAAGATCAGAATCTCTGTAATTAATAATTGTTGAAATAATATTTGATTGTAGAGTAGAACTAGAAGTTGATGTTTGTCCTGGATCAAAATACGTATCAGCTTCCACTGTCATGTACAAATATTCGGGGTCAATAAATTCTGGTGTAATACCAACAACATTTTTATTCTTTAAGATCTGTCTAATAAAATAACGATCAGAATCACTGAGACTTAAACCATTTTTTGGTTTCGCGCAGATAAAAACTTTACCATATATTGGTGGATCATTTACATCACCACCCCAAACTGAAATAGCATCTATTTGACCATATTCTCTAACAATAATATTTTTGTAATCTTCTGAAGTAACTGCTCTGTTTTGTGTATTAAAAAACTTGGGAGCATTAAATCTAATAGATTCTATACTTTCTCTTTCTTTTCCACCTGTTGCTTTTGTGTTAAGAGTAATAGTATAACTGTTAACTGTGAAACCAGCAGTAGTTCCCAAATTAAACGAATTACAATTGTTTGTTGTAATTCCATTAGATGACAAATATGTAATAGTTATGATGTTACCATTTACTAATTGTTTGCCAATAGTATCGTCTCCAAACACAAGTTGGAATAGACCATCTCGTGTTTCTTCAACAAAAAACACTTTGTCGGTTGATGTTACGGATACCATATCAGTTGCTTTAACATATGTATGTTTCGTAGCATCTGTTGCACTATTTTGAACTTCTACATATAATGTAGTAATATCTACATTTACATTTGGTATAACAAAAGATCTTTGATTATTAGATACAGTGTAGCGATAAGATAATGGTGTCCCCTCAACAATCTCAATACTATCAAACAAAAAGGTATTAGCGCTGATTGGTGTTTTTGTCAAAGAAGATAGATTATAAAATGTATAATCTGTTCCATCAAGTGTAGTTGTAAATGTTGTATATTTCGGAAGTGTTAATGTTGTTGGAGAACCTGTAACAACAACCTGTAAATTAATATTTGCTCTTGGTGATACTCTTGATGTTGGTGTATATCCAAAATGTTTTGCTAATGAAACAACAGACGCACGTTTTGATGCGCTGTCTAAAAACATTTCATTAGCAACTAGATTTGCATAGACTGAATTGTAATGAGTATTATATGCTAAAAGGTCAAGTAAAACTGAAAGCGCAGATCCCTCAAAATCATAATCTGTAAATTCAGATTGAGACTGTAAAAAAGTTTTTAAATTACTTTTTATATCATCAAAATCTAATTCTGTTACTCTTAGTTTAGATGTATTTGCCATCGAATTACCTTGTTCTTTCTAGGGTTAGTTCTAATTCTTGTAAAATGTTTAAACCAGTTATTACATAGAGAAGCGTAATATTAACTTCATTGGTTTCATCTTTCATAAAAACGTAAACATTCTCAAGGGTAACTCTTGGTTCAAAATTGGTAACAGTATCGATTACTGCTCTTTGTATTGTTTGTTGTAATAAAGGTGTAGCTAATTCAAATAGTAATCCCTTTATGGGTGATCCTATTTCACTATGAAAAGGTCTTTCATAGTATTGAGTTAGTAATAGATTTTTTAAGGATTGTTTTATTGCTTCTGCGTTTGTTTTTTTAGCAACATCTTTAGTATTAGGATGTGCTGCGAAAGCGATATCGAAATCTTTAAAAATTTGTGTTGTTCTTTGAATTGTCGCCATATCTTTTATTTATTCGTTTTCTGTAAGATTTATCCACCACCACCACCACCTTCTCCTCCACCACCTTCTCCTCCACCACCTTCTCCACCACCTCCACCTTCTCCACCACCACCACCTTCAGCACCACCACCTTCAGCACCACCACCTTCAGCACCACCACCTTCAGCACCACCAGCTTCTGCTCCACCAGCTTCTGCTCCACCAGCTTCTGCTCCACCAGCTTCTGCTCCACCAGCCTCAGCACCAGCACCAGCCTCAGCACCAGCACCAGCTTCTGCTCCAGCCCCAGCTTCTGCTCCAGCTTCTGCTCCACCAGCTTCTGCTCCACCAGCTTCTGCTCCAGCCCCAGCTTCTGCTCCACCAGCTTCTGCGCCAGCTTCTGCTCCAGCCCCAGCTTCTGCGCCAGCTTCTGCGCCAGCTTCTGCGCCAGCTTCTGCGCCAGCTTCTGCTCCAGCCTCAGCACCTGCCTCAGCGCCAGCTTCTGCTCCAGCTTCTGCGCCAGCTTCTTCTTCTTCGCCAGATTCTTCTTCGCCAGATTCTTCTTCCTCTTCTTCCTCTTCTTCCTCTTCTTCCTCTTCTTCCTCTTCTTCCTCTTCTTCCTCTTCTTCTTCCTCTTCTTCTCCCGCAGCGCCATCGCCACCACCATCGCCACCACCAAAAACTCCCCCATCAGTAGTACCAGAATCTGGTGGTGGAACTTCAACCTGCACTAATTGTATATTTTCTGCAGTTGGAATAACAATTTTTTCTTCAGTAAGCGCAACTGCAGAAACAATTTCTACTGCAGATACTGTTTGAGCAAGCAATGGAGTTATTTGAGAAACATTTGATTTAACAAAACTTTCTAAATCATCTAACTTCGTTTGCTCTGATGGTAGTTTATCATAATTTGTATATGTTGCATCATAGAAATCTCTGTTTAAAAGATTTCTTTTTTCTAATAATTTTTGATAATCTAGGGCGTAAACACTCATTTAATTGACAAAGACAGTTGAAGCTCCATTGGCGATAGGATGACCACAATCACACAAATCACCAACTCTGCAAACTCTAAAATTTTTAACATAAACATTATTACTTGCTTGCACCATTCTATTTGGTGCAGAATGTGGAGCTACTCCATGACCTGCAACTCTAGCATTAAGTAACGCTGGAACATAATCTTCAAATCTAGTTTCACTAGAAAACCCAGCATTAGTTGATGGATTTAGATTTAAATCTACTAATCCA
>Ga0315902_10001830_pt1 | contig 33757 bp, 31 predicted proteins | sample LakEriMetagenome_9_FD_203523 | JGI IMG/M metagenome (GOLD analysis project Ga0315902, IMG submission 203523) | Freshwater fungal communities from buoy surface, Lake Erie, Ohio, United States - Buoy 12 MA117 | ecosystem: Environmental > Aquatic > Freshwater > Lake > Lake biofilm | place: USA... | reverse complement strand
CACTGCACCGCTGAGGTTCTGTTGGATCAATTTCCATTTATTGAACAGCATGTTCAGGTCTTCGTGCAGTTCTGCTGTATTCTTTCCTTCAGCCGCGGTTCTGACAATAACCCCAAAATTCTTTGGCTTGATGGCCTCAGTTATCTTTTGAAGCCTTTTTCTTTCTTCAGCAGAATGGATCTTTCTGGAAACGGCAATGATATCATTGAAGGGGGTTATCACCACATACCTTCCCGGAAGGGAGATTTCACAGCTGAGACGGGGTCCCTTGGCTGCAATGGGTTCTTTTAAAATTTGAACCAGCACGTTCGGTTTTTGTCCCAATACCTCATTGATCTTCCCGGTCTTTACAATCTCAGGCTCCACAGTGAAGTTGGCAAAATCCTGCTGGCTTTGTAAGGGAGTGTTGATGGAAATGTTGGTAAACTTGAGCAATGACTTTGCATAGGGGCTCAAATCCGTATAATGGAGGAAGGCGTCCTTTTCAAAACCCACATCCACAAATGCCGCGTTGAGCCCAGGAATGAGTTTCTTTACCTTACCCAAATAGAGATCACCTACAGCAAAACTGGCATCTGCTTTTTCATTGTGAAGCTCTACCAGTTTCTTGTCTTCCAACAGGGCAATCTGAACGCCCTGGGCATTGGCATTTATAACAAGTTCTTTATTCAAACCTACGCAGTAGAATGTGCAAATATGCATGAATGCACATCAGAACCGTGGTTCAGTGTGCAAGCTGCAAATACATTAAGAAAATAGAGGAAGTGTTACTTCTTGCCTTTCTTGTGACGGTTCTTTCTCAACCTTTTCTTGCGTTTGTGCGTAGCGATTTTATGACGTTTTCTTTTTTTACCACAAGGCATAGCCAGTCAGTTTAATTGTTTAAAAATTATTTTAACGAGTTTATCTTTTCTTCCAGAGCCTTGATGAGCTCAGGATTTTTTACTTCTTTTAGTCCCTTTTGATACCATTCAGCAGCTTCTTTCTTTTTTCCATCTTTTTCATACAACTCAGCCAGTAGAAAAACTGCTTCGGTATTGGTTGGGTCCAACTCCAGCACCTTCAGGAATCTTTCGATGGCTTTATCTGTTTGACCTGATACCATCCCGCCATAACCCAGCATGAACTGAGCAAAGACATTTTTAGGATTCCGTTGGGCTACCTCTCTGATCTTGAGGATACCTTCCATAGGAGCACCAGATGCACCAAAGAAATAGGTACTTCCCCAGCCTATCAGGGTAGAATCATTATTCGGATCGATCTTTAAGGAACGAGCGAACAAATCATTTGCCTGATTTGCCATCCATGTTTTCAAACCAACATCACTGGTTCCCCTCAGTTCTTCCAGCATGGAGTGGGCGGCAAAGTTGAGGTTTTTTTCAGAATTTTCCAACTTAGCCTTCTCTGCATAGTAATAGATATAGGGGATGAAACTCCGGGCACTGTCGCGCCAGAAATCGGAAAGAAGCTCAAAATTCCTTTTTCTCTGTGTTACCAAGTCTCCCCTGGAAATGGCATCTTCAAGGGATGTAAGGTAAGCAGACTGTTCAGGGCTAAGGGCTTTCTTTTGCTCATTTAGAAAGCTATTGATTTCGAAGCTGTTAGATGGTGGAGCAGCTTTCCCGTGATCAGCATGATCTTCGTGAGGAGGGGTGAATTGGCCCATTGAGAAAATAACCAACAGCATAACTGCAGCTGCGATCACAACGATCCATTGCTGTTTTTTCAACATGTAAACGATTTTAGGACGCAAAGGTAGGTGGCTTACGCCATTTCATCAGCACCTTCGTCCTTGATGACGGTTCCGATCTCCAGTTTTTTCACTTCCTGCATGAATTCTTTGGCAGGTTTGAAGGCCGGTATGAAATGCTCGGGGATATGAACTGCGGTATTGCGTTTGATATTTCTTCCAATCTTGGCTGCTCTCTTCTTTGTAATGAAAGAACCAAATCCTCTTACATAGATGTTTTCACCCTTTGCAAGGGTTGATTTGATCTCCTTGAACATGGTTTCAAGGGTAACCAATACATCTACCTTTGGTATATTGGTTTTTTCAGCAATTTTGTTGATCAAGTCAGCCTTTCTCATTTTGTTGGTTTTAAAAAGTTATCGATCTTTATCCGGATCCTAACCGGTCGACACCTCAAAACTCATTCGTAATCAGCGGAATAGGCATTATAACGCGTCATACTGTATAAAATTGCGTATTATTTTACTATTTTCCAAAAAAAATCTGCATAAGTGATTGAAAAACAACTCAAAAAGTGGTTTTCAAAGCATTTATTGGACTGGCATGAGTCTGTTAACAACCGGTCCATGCCCTGGAAAGGGATAAAAGATCCTTATAGAATCTGGCTGAGTGAGATCATTTTACAGCAGACCCGGGTTCAGCAGGGGATGGCTTATTATCAACGATTTACAGAGAAATATCCAGATGTTCACTCCCTGGCTGCTGCCAATGAGACCGATGTTTTCAAACTCTGGGAAGGATTGGGTTATTATTCCCGCTGCCGGAACCTGATCATTACTGCAAAGACTGTTTCCACTACTTTGAATGGACAATTTCCGAGGTCAGAAGAAGGATTATTGACTCTCAAGGGAATCGGAAAATATACCGCTGCTGCCATAGGGTCATTTGCCTTTGGCTTGCCGCTTGCCGTTGTCGATGGAAATGTTGTGAGGGTACTCGCCAGATTTTTAGGAATTCATGATCCGGTAGACCAACCTGCAGTGAAAAAAAAGTTTGAGTTACATGCGGCTGAAATGTTGGGTAAGGCAGATCCTGCCTTGTATAACCAAGCCATTATGGATCTGGGGGCAACAGTTTGTAAACCCGGCAGACCCAATTGCGACGCATGTCCGCTTTCAAACAAATGCCATGCTTTTTTACACGCGGAGCAAGATCGGCTGCCAGTCAAACAAAAAAAGATCCGCATCCGCAATCGCTTTCTATACTACCTAGTTCTTTCTGCAGGTGCATTTGTTGCGATCAGACAAAGAACGGGCAGGGATATATGGCAGCATCTGCATGAATTTATTCTCATGGAAAAAGATGAATCCATGGATCAAAGTGATTTCAACAAACTCTCAAATTGGGGTATACAGGTGAAAGGAGAAAAGCTGGTTGCAATTTCTGAAATATACACCCATCAACTTACCCATCAAAAGATTACAAGCCAGTTCGTACATATACGAGTAGAAAATAAAATTCCAATCGAAGGATACCATTGGGTAAGTAAGAACAAAATGAAGACGCTGGCTTTTCCCAGGATGATATCAAGGTATCTTGACAGTCATTTTCTGTAATTTCGGGGTATGGTTGTATTGGGCATTCTGCTGCTGATTTCCATTTTGATGCTTTTCATGAATTCCGGAGCAGAGATCGCGTTTTTCTCTCTTGATTTCAAAGAACTGAAAAATCTAAAGATGAAAGAATATCCTTCATCTCACAAGATTCTCAGTCTTCTGCAGGAACCGAAATCCTTGTTGTCGTCAATGATTACCGGCAATATGATCTACCGCTTGCTCATCATCTTGCTTTGCAACTATCTGATAGGTGACGATATGTTCCCGGCTCTTTCCGGCGTTCTGATGTTTTTGTTGAGGTTGTGCATTGCCATCATCATTCTCATTGTTTTCGGAGAATTTCTACCCAAAGCCTGGGCATCAAATAATCCGATCCGCTTTGCATTTTACTCATCTTTCTTTGTGCAGACAAACCATTTGTTGTTTGGGAAGATGGGTGAATGGTTTGCTTCCATAGCTGATAAAATGGAAAAAGCACTCGGGCGAAAAGATGATATGGATAACCGCCTGGATCAGATCGATCAAGCCATCTCCCTGAATGGTGACCAGGGTACAACAGAGGAAGAAAAGAACATTCTGAAGGGTATTGCCCAATTCGGAAATATAACTGTACGAAGAGCTATGCGCAGCCGGCTTGATGTTCAGGGCATAGAAGCAGGTATCAGCTTTGAATCGCTCAAGCGACAGGTTGCTGATCAGGAATACTCCAGGTTTCCTGTTTACAAAGAGAACCTTGACTCTATTGTCGGAATCCTGCACACAAAAGACCTTTTACCACACTTGGATAGAGGAGATGATTTTGATTGGAGTGTATTGGTTCGGCAGGCATTTTTCATTCATGAGCAAATGTTGCTGGAAGATCTGTTGAAAGCCTTTCAAAGCAGAAGAACCCATATTGCCATTGTAGTGGATGAGTTTGGTGGCACAGATGGCATCATTACCATGGAAGATATACTGGAAGAGATTGTGGGAGAGATCAGAGATGAATACGATGATGAAGAACAGGTCAACATACGCATCGATGAGAACAATTATATTTTCGAAGGCAGACTGATGATCAATGAGGCCTGCAAGATCATGAATTTACCTGTTCGGGTCTTTGATCCCATCCGTGGCGAAAGTGAAACCGTGGCAGGATTGGTGCTCGAATTGGCCGGGGAGATCCCCAAGCCACAGCAGGTACTGGTGGCTCAGGATTTCAGTTTCACTGTATTGGAGGTAACACAAAATCGAATTCAGAAAATCAGAATCACCATTACGCCACCACAATCATGATGTTCAGAAAAAATAAAAATTGCAAATTATCGGTTTCATTCAGCATTCTTTTTTCGCTGTTCATATCCTGCAACAGTCATTTCACACCCAAGCCCAAGGGGTATTTCAAAATTGATCTTCCCCAGCATGCTTATCAGCGTTTTGATGAACCCGGCTTCCCCTATAGTTTTGAGTATCCTGTTTACGCAGAAGTTTCAAAGGAAGCAGATACTACCGGCAATAATCCGTATTGGATCAATATCAATTTTAAGGATTTCAATGGCAGGATCTATCTCAGCTATAAATCCATCAATGGAAGATCGGTATATAAAGTAAAAACCGATAAGGGATACCGCGATTCAATGGTAGTGAACAATTTTGAAAATCTCAGAGAAGAATCCTATAAAATGACCTACAAGCATACGATCAAGGCGAGTGGCATTGTCGATTCCTTTTTTACGAGTGAGGCAGGATCTGGAGTATATTTCTATGTTGCAGGTGAGGCAGCCACCTCCAAACAATTTTATGTAAGCGACAGCAGCAAACACTTTTTGCGTGGCGCATTGTATTTTGATGCCTCGCCAAATGAAGACTCACTATCTGCGGTAAGTAATTTTCTTGAATCAGATATAAGGCATATGCTCAAGACTTTGAAATGGAAATAATTCTTCAAGCAATTGCTGAAGATATCTTTTGCATCTCTGCTCTGATCTCTTCGTGGCAGAGATTTCCAATGCTCCCTTCGTGTGTATGTGTTAGTCCTTTTGATGCATCAAATTGAAAATTTCCGGATTCAATTGATTCACCCACTTGTTTATAGGCATCACGGAATGGAATACCCTGGTTCACCAGTTCATTTACTTTTTCTACACTGAACAGATACTGGTATTTAGGATCCTCCAAAATATTGCTGTTAAAGCCCATATTGGAAATCATCAGCTTCATCATGGCGATACAGGATCTCAGACCCTGAATGGCGGGGAACAATATCTCCTTAGTCAATTGCATCTCGCGATGATATCCGGAAGGCAAGTTGTTGATCAGCAAGGTGAGTTCATTTGGAGCAGCTTGTATCCTGTTGCATTTGCCTCTGATCAATTCAAAAACATCCGGATTTTTCTTGTGTGGCATGATGCTGCTGCCTGTTGTGAGCTCATCCGGAAAATGAATGAATCCGAAATTCTGATTCATGTATAGACAGCAATCCATCGACAATCTGGACAGAGTTGCAGCGAAGGAAGCCAACGCCATCGAAACGAGCTTTTCGGTCTTGCCCCGACTCATTTGAGCATATACTGAATTAAAATTAAGCGTCTCAAATCCCAAGAGTTCGGTAGTTCTTTTTCTATTCAAAGGAAATGATGATCCATAGCCGGCCCCACTACCCAAAGGATTCTTGTTCGTTACGCGATAAGCTGCAGCGAGAAATTCCATGTCGTCTACAAGGCTTTCTGCATAGGCTCCCAACCAGAGTCCGACTGATGAAGGCATTGCAATTTGCAGGTGTGTATACCCAGGAAGTAAAATTTCTTTGTGCTCGTTGCTTTTTTGGATCAGCAGATCAAAAAGATCGATTATCTCAACTTTTATGTCCTGAATCGCAGCTCGCAGATAGAGTTTGATATCGAGTGCCACCTGATCGTTACGACTTCTGCCGGTATGGATCATTTTTCCGATGTGGCCTATTCGTTCAGTGAGCATGAACTCGATCTGTGAATGAATATCTTCTGCACTGCTATCTATCTTGAAATTACCGGAATGGATCTCATCTTTGATCCTTCTCAATTCTTTTACTGCTGCATGGGCGTCCTCTGTTGACATCAGTCCCTGTTCACCCAGCATGGTGACATGGGCTATTGATCCCTGCACATCATAAGAAGCCATGAGCAGATCGAATTCACGGTCGTTGCCAACCGTGAATGATTCGATCTGCTCTGCTGTATTCGTTTTATCCTTGCTCCAGAGTTTCATGCATGTGGATTTGATGAAGAAATCAGGGAGGCTGTGTTTTCCAACAGGGAGATATATCCCTTGATGCCATCAGCGATCTCTGCTTTGTAAATATACTCATCTGCCGTATGACTTCTTGCAGAATCACCAGGGCCGATCTTCAAAGCAGGGAAGGGCATAAGGGCTTTGTCGCTGGTAGTAGGAGATCCATAATGAGTTAGCCCCAGGGATTTACCAGCCATCACGAGAGGATGTTCCAATGGAATGATTGTCGACCTTAACCTAAAACTTCTTGGACTGATCTCGCTTTTCAAGGATGTCGTGAACAGCTCCAGGATCTCTTCAAATGTATAACATTCATTTACCCTCACGTCAATCACAAACTTGCAACTGGAAGGGATTACATTGTGTGCTTTGTTCTCGGTTTCAATGACCGTCACATTGGCTCTTGTTTCGCCGGTAAGTTCAGATACTTTTGTGAAGGACATTTGTTCAATCGATTGAATGTCTTGAAGAGCGATACTGATAGCATTGATGCCTTCTTTTCTGGCGGCGTGTCCTGATTTTCCTTTTGCGACAGCATCCAGCACGAGTAAACCTCTTTCTGCTATGGCCATTTCCATTTTGGTTGGCTCACCTACCAGGGCTCCCATGATGGAGGAGCCTTTTAGTGTAGCAAGAAAAGTTGCATCCCGGATCAGGAGCTCAATTCCATTTTTGCCGGAAATTTCTTCCTCAGCTGAAGCTGCAAGGATGAGATTGAAGGGCAGATGCATGGCATCGTAGAAATGGATGAAAGCAGCGATCAGTGAAACCAGAGAACCACCCGCATCATTGCTGCCCAAACCTGTTATTTTATCACCTTCTTCTACCGCCTGAAATGGATCTGCAGTATACCCACTGGCAGGCTTTACTGTATCATGGTGGGAATTGAGCAGAATGGTTTTTTTGGAGGGATCAAAATGCCTGTTAACGGCGTAAATGTTGTTGAGTAATCTTTCCGTTTTGATATTTCTGCTCTGTAGAAATTTTTCTATGAGATCTGCCACTTCCTTTTCTTCTTTGCTGAAGGAAGGAATGCTGATCATTGATTTTAACAACGAAATTGAATCCTGAATGAGTGTATTTTTGTCTGACATTTTTTTTGCTTTGCGATCAGCTGATGACTGTTCCGCTTTTCCCTTCCATTAATACCTCCAATGCAGTTGCATCCCCGATGATCACCTTATTTACCCCTGCTCTTATTGCTTCAAAAGCATTATCCAGCTTTGGAATCATACCTGCAAAAATGGATTTTTCCGCCTTTAGCATTTCATACAATTCATGATCCATTGCAGCGATAACGCTGTTCTCATCTTGAACATCCCTGAGTACGCCTTTCTTTTCAAAAGAATAGACGAGGTCTACAGTTGCCGATGCTGCAAGGGCCTTTGCAATTTCCTGTGCTATGGTATCTGCATTGGTGTTGAGTAATTGTCCATTTTCATCCTGTGTGATGGGCGCCATTACTACAGTGAGTCCATTGTTGAGCAATGAAAAAAGGACATCAGCATCAACACTGTCCACATCACCCACAAAACCGAAATCGACTGAAGCATGTTTTCTTTTGTGAGCCATGATGGAGTTGGCATCAGCGCCACAAATTCCTATAGATCTGCATTGATGGGCATTGAGTTTGGCCACGATCTGTTTGTTGATCAGACCGGCATATACCATGGTTACGATCCTGAGTGTATCAGCATCTGTAATCCTTCTGCCATCCACCATTTGTTGGGGTATGGAGAGATCGGCAGCCAGTTGGGTGGCCAGTTTTCCGCCCCCATGAACGAGGATTTTGTGCCCCTTCAGATTGGCGAAAGAAGAAAGGAAAGCGTTCAGCTTTGCATCATCATCGATGATGTTTCCGCCGACCTTGATTATGGTAATTTTTTTATTCATCTAAATACTAACGTCTAACGTCTAATGTCTAATGTCTAACGTCTAATGTCTAACGTCTGATAATAATTCTGATATCACCGCCTGTGCAGCCCAAACCCTGTTCGAAGCTTGAGTTGTGACGAGGCTGTTAGGTCCGTCGAGAATTTCATCCGACAGTTCAACATTTCTGCGTACAGGTAAACAGTGCATCACTTTAGCGTTGCGGGTCTGCCTGATTTTTTCGTTTGTTAACATCCAATCACCCCCGAAGGGCGGCAGGGTTCCGTAGGGTTCTACGGCACTCCAGTTTTTCACATACACAAAATCGGCATTGGCAAGTGCCTGATCCTGGTTGTGTGTAATGGTTGCGCCTTTGGTGAATTTTTCATCCAACTCATATCCTGCAGGATGGGTAATGGTGAAATCAGCCTCTCCCCAGGCATTGACCCATTGTGCAAAGCTGTTGGCTACACATTGCGGAAGGGCTTTGACATGTGGCGCCCAGCTGAGCACCACTTTGGGTCTATTGTTTGAGTGCCAGTTTTCTGTTATCGTGATCAGGTCGGTTAAGCTTTGCAGTGGATGCAAGGTTGCACTTTCCAGACTGAGCACGGGAACACCAGAATATTTTATGAATTGTTGCATGATATGTTCGCTATAGTCTGCAGCCCTGTCTTTGAGTCCTGGAAAGGTTCTCACAGCCAGGATATCGAAATAGTTTCCCATGATGGGAGCAGCATCTTTGACATGTTCCACGGTGGTGCCATTCATGATCGCACCATCCTCAAACTCCAAAGCCCAGCCTTCACTTCCCACATTGAACACAATCGCTTCCATGCCCAGTTGCTGGGCAGCAACCTGAGTGCTCAGACGTGTACGCATGCTGGGATTGAGAAACAGGCATCCAATTCGTTTGTTTTTACCCAGCTGATCATCTTTTCGCGGATTGGCTTTATACGCCAGTGCCTTTCGGATCAGGTCCGGTATATTTTCTGCGTCATGTGCTGAGATGAAATTTTTCATGTGGCTAAGGTTGGTATTCTGCGATCGCTTGTTTAAGGGTTTTGATAAAATATTCTGCATCTTTCATGCTCAGGGCGAGTGATGGCAAAAGTCTTATGACATTGGGTTTTGCTTCCCCTGTAAATATTCTATACTTGAACACAAGATCTTTCTTCAGATTTTTATGGCTTTCCGGAACATCGAAACCAATCATCAGTCCATATCCTCTCACACCGGAAATCGCCGATATGTTATTTAACTCCTGCATCAGGTAGGTTCCAACCGAAGCTGCATTTTCAATGAGTCTTTCTTCTTCAATTGTTTCCAGCACAGCAAGTGCAGCGGCACAGGCAAGGTGATTACCACCGAAGGTGGTACCCAGCATTCCATGTTTGGCATTGAATTTTGGAGAGATGATGATACCCCCAATTGGGAAGCCATTTCCCATACCCTTTGCCATTGTATAGATATCAGCGTCTACTCCGGCATGATCGTGACTGAAAAATTTTCCTGAGCGTCCGTATCCGCATTGAACACTGTCGGCAATATAGATCGCGTTATGCCGATCACAGCATGAGCGAATGGCTTGTAAAAATTCATTGGATGCAACATTGATGCCACCCACACCCTGAATGCCTTCCACAATGACAGCTGCAATCAAATTGCCCTGTTTCTCGAATTCATTTTGAAGAGCATTGATATCATTGAAAGGCAGAAATATGATGTTGTCTGTTTCATTGACAGGGGCAACAATATTTGGATTATCAGTTGCTGCTACGGCAAGTGAAGTTCTGCCGTGAAATGCTTTTTTAAAGGCTATAATCTTTTTTCTGCTGGTATGAAAGGATGCCAGCTTGAGAGCATTCTCATTGGCCTCGGCACCTGAATTACAAAGAAAAAGATCAAAGTTCTCTTTACCGGAAATTGCTCCCAGTTTTGCAGCCAGTGCTTCTTGTAAAGGAATCTTAATTGAATTGGAATAGAAGGCTATTTTGTACAATTGCTCTTCAATCCTTTTTACCCAATGCGGATGCGTATGTCCGATGCTGATCACAGCATGGCCCCCATAGAGATCCATGTATTCATTACCCTGATCGTCCCACACCCTGGATCCCAGCGCTTTGGTAATGGTAATATTGTTCAGTGGATAAACGTCGAAGAGTTTCATGGTGCCTTGTATAAATTGTTTGCGATGTTCGATGATAATTTTATGCCTTTGATCATGGCAGAACTGAGACCCTGGTGTTCCATTTCATTCAATCCTGCTATGGTACAACCTTTGGGTGATGTTACTTTATCGATCTCCTGTTCAGGATGCGTTTTGTTGGCGGTCAGCAGCTTCGCAGCTCCCAATGCAGTCTGGGCTGCAATCTTTACTGCCTCTTCAGCATGGAAACCGATCTCGACCCCACCTTGTGATGCCGCCCTGATCGTTCGCAGGAAGAAGGCAATGCCGCAGGCACAAAGAGCCGTGGCAGCGCTCATCATGTTTTCGTCGATGATGATGCTCTGCCCCATGGTGTCGAACAACGACTGCACCATGTTGAGATCTTTCTGCGTAGCATTGGAAGACGACAAGCAGGTCATGCTTTCACGAACTTTCATAGCGGTGTTGGGCATCGCGCGTATGATCCTTGCTTTATCACCTAAGATATCTTTGTAGACGGATGTATGTGCACCAGTAACTACCGATACAATCAATTGATTTTTGATGTCTACGTCTGATCTGATCTCCTCCAATACTTCATTCAATTGTTGGGGCAAAACACAAATGAAGATTGTATCTGCACCCAATATAGATTTTTTATTATCTGATTCGATTTTGTAACCCTTTTTTCGCCAATCGGAAATTGATTTGATGTTTCTTCTTGTAAGAATGATCTCACCGGGTTTGCAGGTCTTGCTTTCTGCTAATCCTACTGCCAATGCCAATCCGATATTACCTGCTCCTATGATGGTTGCTTTCATTTGTTCTGCTTAAAATGCAATGGATTTAAGATGAAGGCCGGTACTATGTTCCCAACCCATCATGATGTTCATGTTCTGAACCGCTTGTCCGCTTGCTCCTTTCAATAAATTATCGATGACGCTGTGAACTACAACCTTATTGCCTTCTTTTTCAATATGAATGAGACATTTGTTGGTGTTCACAACTTGTTTGAGAGAGATCTGTTTTTCTGAAACAATGGTGAACGGCTGCTTGCCATAGAAGTCGTGGTATAAATTGTACAGCTCTTTAATGTCCAATGATGTTTCAATGATCGAAGAAATAAGGATGCCACGAGTGAAGTCTCCACGCCAAGGCACGAAATGTACTGCAGGGGAAAGGTTATTCTGTAACTGATGAAGTGATTGATGGATTTCATCAATATGCTGATGGGTAAGTGTTTTGTATGCCTGGATATTGTTGGCTCTCCAGCTGAAATGGCTGGTGGCTGTCAGCGATTGTCCTGCCCCCGTTGATCCTGTGATACCAGTGGTATAGATATTGTTGAGTACGCCAGCCTGAGCAAGCGGTAGCAGTCCTAATTGAATGGCAGTAGCAAAGCAACCTGGATTGGCGATATTGTGTGCGCCGCTGATGGAGTCTTCATTCAATTCAGGTAGTCCGTATACAAACTTCCTTCCGAACTGTTCTGCATGTTTATGAAGTCTGAAATCATTGGCAAGGTCGATGATCCTGATGGAAGGATCAAGCGGAGTCTCATTCAGAAATCTGGTAGATTCACCGTGGCCCAGACAAAGGAATAGAATATCGATGTTCTGGTCGATTTCACCTGTGAAAGCAATATCGGTTGAGCCGAGCAGATCATGGTGTACATGGTGTATTGGATTGCCAGCATTGCTTTTGCTATGGATGAAAGCAATATCTGCCAGTGGATGCAGAAGCAAGAGGCGGATCAATTCTCCGCCGGTATACCCTGCGCCGCCGATGATTCCTATCCTGATGCCCTTGTGCATATGAAGAATTTTACTTGTTTTTGTTGTCTTGTTGAACTGCATTCCAGATGATGGTCTGGTTGCCAAATATCTTGCTGAAGCCTCTCACATCTTCACCCGTGAAACCCGAGTTCATTTCACCATATTTACCGAATCTGCTGTTCATCAGATCAAAATCAGATTCTATGCCGATTACCTGAAAGCGGTATGGGAGCAATTGTACAAATACCTTACCGGTAACATTTTGCTGAGAGTGTTCCAGAAAGGATTCTATATCGCGCATCACGGGGTCCAGTATCTGTCCCTCATGCAACCAGTTGCCATAAAATTGTGAGAGGGTATCTTTCCATTGCAATTGCCATTTGGTGAGTACATGTTTCTCAAGTGCATGGTGGGCTTTGAGTATGACCATTGGAGCAGCAGCCTCAAAACCAACTCTTCCTTTTATACCGATGATCGTATCCCCCACATGAATATCCCGACCAATGCCGAATGGACCCGTCAGTGTTTGAAGGTATTGGATGGCTGATGCTGGATGATCAAAAGTTTTATCATTTACAGATTTCAGTTCTCCTTTTTCAAAGCCCAATATGACTTCCTCTGCTTCATGTTTTGTAACCTGTGTAGGCCATGCTGACTCAGGAAGCATTCCTTTAGAAGAAAGTGTTTCTTTTCCTCCTACACTGGTACCCCAAAGGCCTTTGTTGATAGAGTAGAGTGCTTTTTCCGCATTCATTTCAACTCCTTTGTCCTGGAGGTATTTGATTTCCTGTTCACGACTCAGTTTCAGGTCACGAATGGGTGTAATGATCTCTACCCCCGGAATCATGATATGGAATACCATATCAAAACGCACCTGATCATTTCCGGCACCTGTACTGCCATGGGCTACAGCGTTTGCCCCCAACTTTTGTACATGCTCGGCAATATGGATGGCCTGGCTCAGGCGTTCAGCGCTCACGCTCAATGGATAGGTATTGTTTTTGAGTACGTTTCCATAAATCAGATAACGAATGATCCGTTCATAATATGTTTTTACAGCGTTTACTGTAGTGTGCGAAGCTACTCCCAGCTTATGGGCGTGGTCTTCAATTTTCTTTAGTTCATCATCCGAGAAGCCACCGGTGTTGACGATGATGCTGTGCACTTCATATCCCTTTTCCTCGGAAAGGTATTTGACACAAAATGTAGTATCCAGCCCTCCACTGAATCCAAGTACGATCTTTTTAGACATTTTAACTCGCTTTAAAAATTGAAAAATCCTGAGAAAAACGATTTGATATTTTTGTTGCTGCCATCTTCTTTTTTCAGAAAAGGCTTCAGCAAACTCCATTCTTTTATTTTGAACAGGCGTTCAAATCCTTTTGAGTTCTCCTTGAAATATTGTTTGGTTTCTTCGGGCTTGTAATGATCCTTTGGATCAAAAAGCATGGCGGTGCACATGCAGTTCTTTCTTTCCTTGCTCATCAGGATCTCATAATTGATACAGCTTTTACAACCTGCCCAGAAAGCCTCATCCTGTGTCAATTCAGAATAGGTAACGGGCTCATATCCCAGATCGGAATTGATTTTCATGACTGCCAAACCAGTGGTAAGTCCGAATATCTTTGCATCGGGATATTTGGTTCTGCTCAATTCAAAGATCTTTTTCTTGATCATTTTTGCCAGTCCGCTTTTCCTCAGGGAAGGTTTAACGATCAGTCCGGAATTGGCCACGTATTCACCATGGCTCCATGTTTCGATGTAACAAAAACCTGCCCATTCACCTGCTTTCGTTATGGCAACCACAGCCTTGCCTTCTTTCATTTTTTCTCTCACGTAATCAGGGCTTCTTTTTGCAATACCGGTGCCTCTGGCTTTTGCCGATTCTTCCATTTCCAGGCAGATTTCATCTGCAAACCTGAAATGGGTTATATCTGCTATAACGATATCGAATTCTTGTTTTTGGTGCTGATCCATTATGGGGAAAATTGAAAAAATTAAGAGTGCCGGATGAAGACCACTGAGGTCATCCGGATTTACGACTGCGTCGAAATGCTAATGGTGGTATCTATCAACGTCGTACCAAAAAAGGAACCGGTCGGCTTAAAAAAACTGTTCCGTTAGGCACAGTAAAAACCCAACGCATGGAAACGGAAGCAACCGTTTCTGCTATTGATGAGGAGGTCAGGTTTTTTTTCATTGTTCTTGATCTGTCTTGTAAAAAAAGAAGTTGAGGAACAAAATAAATGAATTTTTCCAAATAAACTGGTAAAAAGGCTGGATAAATTCCCTAAAGATCATTTATTGCAACTTGCGAAACACTGTGCACGGCCTTGCCGATTTCAGTTATCAGGAAAGGGTCCTTTTCAAAAGCGTTACCAACCACTACAATATCGGCACCAGCTTTGGCAGTTCTGTATGCTCTTTCTGCATCCCTGATGCCGCCCCCCACGATAAGCGGAATGCTTATGTGTTTTGATACTGACTGTATCATGGATTCGGTTATGGGATTTTTTGCACCGCTTCCCGCATCCATATAGATCAGTTTCATTCCGAGCATTTCGCCTGCCATTGCTGTACAAACTGCTATTTCATTTTTATCGGCAGGGATAGGACTAGCATTGCTGATGTAGGAAACAGTTGTTGGAGCGCCACCATCGATAACCATGTATCCGGTTGACATGATCTCGAGCCCGCTTTTACGCACCTGAGGAGCCGATATCACATGCTGGCCGATAAGCAGCTCCGGATTTCTCCCCGAGATCAGTGAAAGGTAAAGAAGGGCATCTGCATAGGGGGTGACCTGTGAGGGGCTTCCGGGGAAAAGTACGACTGGTAAATCTGTTTCTCTTTTTATTTGCTGTACCAGTGTTTCCATATGTTCACTCACTACCAAACTTCCTCCAACAAAAATAAAATCCACTTCGGCCTCTCTGCAAATTGGCATAAGATCTTCCACTTGATCGGCACCGGTTTTATCGGGATCAATCAGGACTGCAAAACTTTTCTTTTGCTGTTTTTTACGAGAATCAATGATATTGTGAACGGTGTAGCTCATGTAAGTTCTTATGCAAATGTGCGAAAACTTTTCTACAATCTGAAGAAAGAGGTCAGTTGCAGGATATGGTTATTGGTTGATCTATCACCCATTCCTTCAACATGCTGTAGCATATATCCGAATTCAAGATCTGTCTTTTGTGAGAATCTCCATCCGGTTCCGGCGTAAGTTCTTGTTTGATCAAATATTTTCTTGTTGGCATATTTGGCACCAACAACATTGAAAAAAAACTCGTTTTGGATGACCCAATATGGCCCGTAGCTAAATTTCATACCTCTTTGAAATCCGGATAAATAACGGTTGAAGTAACGAAGCCTGGCGTTGAATCTGGAGTCCTTTTTTTTCAATTCTGTACCTGATATAAAAATTGAGGGGATCATTCTTTCTTCCAGTCTGATTCTATGTTGAAGTGTATTTTTTCGAAGTTTTTGCAGTAGTAACCATTGTTGCCATAACCGATTGTCAGAGACAAAGTCTGTAACTCCAGAAATATTTTTTCGATTATTGATCAGTGCAAGACCTGCTGAAATTGAATTGTGGGCATTAAATGAATGGGCTATACCAGGTCTTATAATGACAGTTTCTGTTTGTATCCAATTATCAGTAGATCTTATCTGTGCATCAAAAATCAATTGTGTTTTACTGCCCAGTTTTGTAGTGTTTACAATTGTACCCCATCCGCTGAATTTCGAAGTTTGCGTAAATGCAGAAATGGTGAAGAAGAGAACAGTCGAAATACAAAGAATGTGTTTTGATTTTTTCAATCTAGTGTTTTATTTCCCGTAAAGCTAGTGATTGTATTTCCAGGGTGTATGATTTGTATCATCTTTACCCCTTCCTGCATGCCATATCTTGTTATTGATTTTCCTTTATTCAGCCAAAATATTTTTTACAAAAATGGTGAATAAAACGTCAAATCCTTTACAGATGCGGATAAAGTGTGGTTATCAACACCCTGTTGATATTTATGGGTTTGCCAAGAATCGTAGGGGGGATATTTTCGTACTCTGCCTCTTTCCCAATTCAAGGTAGACTTCACACAAATTTAATATACAGGAAACATGGCCACCAAAACCAAAACTACTGCCTCCAGCCAAGGGCTGAAATTCAAAAGACAATTCACCGCCGGGGATGTCAATGTTTATGATATGTTCGAATATGACTACCGTACTTCTGTGATCCGCAATCCCAGTGGTGAAGTAGTATTTGAAATGACCAATGTTGAGGTGCCCAAACAATGGAGCCAGATAGCAACTGATATCCTTGCACAGAAGTATTTCAGGAAGGCTGGGGTGCCGCAATCGGATGGTTCATTGGGCAGGGAGACTTCTGCCAAACAGGTTGCCCATCGTATGGCCAATTGCTGGAGGGTATGGGGCGAGCGATATGGTTATTTTGCTTCGTCAGAAGATGCCCAGGTTTTCTATGAAGAGCTGGTGTATTGTATCCTTAATCAGGCATGCGTTCCAAATTCACCCCAATGGTTCAATACCGGTCTCCATGAGAGCTATGGAATCAAAGGAAAGCCACAAGGACACTATTACGTCGATCAGGCCGATGGACAGCTCAAGAAATCAACATCAGCATATGAAAGGCCTCAGCCACACGCTTGTTTCATTCTTAGTGTGGATGATGATCTGGTGAATGAAGGCGGTATCATGGATCTTTGGGTTCGCGAGGCCAGGATCTTCAAATATGGTTCCGGTGTTGGAACCAATTTTTCCAATCTCCGTGGTGAGGGCGAAAAGCTCAGCGGTGGAGGTACTTCGTCTGGCTTGATGAGCTTTCTGAAGATCGGCGACCGTGCTGCCGGTGCAATCAAGAGTGGCGGTACTACCCGTCGTGCTGCCAAAATGGTTTGTCTCGACCTGGATCATCCTGAGATCGAGACTTTCATTGACTGGAAAGTAGAGGAAGAAAAGAAAGTGGCGGCCTTGATCGCAGCGGGTTATTCAAGTGATTATGAAGGGGAAGCTTATCGTACGGTAAGCGGACAAAACTCCAACAACTCTGTTAGGATTCCCAATGCCTTCTTTGAAAAGCTTGCCAAGGGTGAGGATTGGGAGCTGACCGGCAGGATGGACGGCAGGGTAATGAAGAAGGTTTCTTCTAAGGCCCTTTGGGACAAGATCGCATATGCAGCATGGCGTTGTGCTGACCCCGGAACACAATATGATACTACCATCAATGAGTGGCATACTTGTCCGCAGGGCGGCCCCATCAGGGCTTCCAATCCTTGCAGTGAGTATATGTTCCTGGACAATACAGCCTGTAACCTCGCTTCTGCCAACCTCAGAAAGTTCTTTAATGAAGCAGACAATACATTTGATGTAAAAGGTTTTGAATACACCGTGAGGTTGTGGACTACTGTGTTGGAGATTTCTGTGTTGATGGCACAGTTTCCCAGTAAGGAAGTGGCCCAGCTGAGTTATGATTACCGTACCCTCGGATTGGGTTATGCCAACCTTGGCAGCATGCTGATGGTAAGCGGCATACCTTATGATAGTGATGAGGCCAGGGGTATCGCCGGTGCCATTACTGCAATCATGACAGGTATTTCTTATAAAACTTCAGCAGAGATCGCCAAGATCCATGGTCCTTTCCCCCGTTTCAATGAGAACAGGGAAGATATGCTGAAGGTTATGCGCAACCACCGTGCAGCTGCCTATGATGCAGAAGGTGCGTACGTTGGGCTGAGTATCAAGCCCCAGGGCATAAAGGCCAAGGATTGTCCTGATTATTTATTGAACGCTGCCTGCAAGGCATGGGATGATGCAGTAGAACTCGGTGAGAAGTATGGTTATCGCAATGCCCAAACCACGGTAATTGCTCCTACCGGTACTATTGGATTGGTCATGGATTGTGATACAACCGGAGTTGAACCCGACTTTGCATTGGTGAAGTTCAAGAAACTCTCCGGCGGCGGCTACTTCAAGATCATCAATCAGTCTGTTCCTCAGGCACTTGCCAATTTGAAATATACTCAAGCAGAACAGGATGCCATCATCAAATACGCGGTAGGTGCTGCTTCCTTTGCCGGGGCGCCATTCATCAATCATCAGACCCTCAGCGAGAAAGGATTCATTGCTGAGGAGATCCAGAAACTCGATGCAGCAGTAATGTCTGCCTTCGAGATTGGATTTGTTTTCAATGTTTATACACTGGGTGAAGAATGCCTGCAGCGCCTTGGATTCAAGCCTGAGCAATATTTCAACTTTGAATGGAGTATGCTCCAGGCGCTCGGATTCACAGGATCCCAGATCGATGCAGCGAACGATTATGTATGCGGTACCATGACCATTGAAGGAGCTCCGCATCTCAAACCAGAGCACTATCCTGTGTTTGATTGTGCCAACAAGTGCGGCAAAAAAGGTGAGCGTTATATCCATGCACACGGACATATCCGCATGATGGGTGCTACCCAGCCTTTCATCAGTGGAGCCATCTCCAAGACCATCAACCTGCCCAACGAGGCAACGATCGACGAGATCGCCGATTGCTACATGCTCAGCTGGGAGTTGGGTCTCAAGGCTTGTGCCTTGTACCGCGATGGTTCCAAACTTAGCCAGCCGCTCAGCAACAAGAGCGACAGCAAGGCTTCTGAGGAGGAACCCAAAGAGGAAGAATCGGCAATTACATCTGACAGCCCCTTCATTGATGTGAGCAAGCTCACTGTTGATGAACTGCTCAATGAGTTGAACAAACGCATGCAGGCTTCACCCGATACCAAACTGAAGCGTCAGCTTTCAAGAATTGTAGAGCGCAAAGCTTTACCAACCAAGCGCCGTGGTTTCACACAGAAGGCCAAGATCAATGGACAAGCCATTTTCCTTCGCACAGGTGAATATGGTGACAATACATTGGGTGAGATCTTCATCGATTTGGCCAAGGAAGGTTCAACACTGCGCAGTCTCATGAACTGCTTCGCCATCGCAGTATCGGTGGGCCTACAGTATGGAGTTCCATTGGAAGAGTTCGTGGAGAAGTTTGTATTCACCAAGTTTGAACCTGCCGGAATGGTGGATCATCCGAACATAAAGTCCACCACTTCCATCATCGATTTTGTATTCCGTTGCCTGGCTTATGAGTACCTAGACAGAACCGACTTGGTTCATGTGCTGGACAGACCTGAGGTAATGAACACAGGCAACGACGACTGGGATGATGCGGGTCCAGAACTCTCTGATGTGAGGGTTGTAGCCACAACGCCTTCCGCTGCCACTGCCCCCAAGCCCAGCAAGGCCCCCATGGCAGTAAAAGCGGAGAACAGCACCCAGGAATATATGAAGAGCATGCAGAGTGATGCACCCGCCTGTAATACATGTGGGCACATTACTGTAAGAAGCGGTACTTGTTATAAGTGCCTCAACTGCGGTAATAGCATGGGTTGCAGTTAATCTCGTATTGTGAAGATCAGAATAAGCTATAATAAAGGAAAGGTACTGCAGGCTCTGCGGTACCATTTCTTTTCCAGGAGGGAGATCAAACTGATGATGATCCTGGTGAATGTATTTGCCTTGTTGTCGGGTGGACTTTATGCATTCAAATTGCTGAAACCTCTTCCTTTTCTCATGAGCTCTGTGCTTTGGATCTCAATGATGGTAGCCTATTGGATCTGGTTGCCCGCCTTGATATACAGAAAGAGCAAAACATTCAGGGATAGTTTCGATGTTACCATTTCTAACCAGCATTTTTTTATTGAAACTTCTGCGGGGACGAAAAGCTGGGCATGGAGAGAATTCAGCAACTATTATGAGACTCCCGGTTTCTTTCATTTGTATTTCGACAACAAAAGTTTCTTTCTTGTGCCCAAGGATGCATTTGATGGGCAGGAGGAGCTGGATGAGGCCAGACGAATATTCAGGGCTGAAATCAAAAAAGCCTAAATGATGTTCTTTCGCATTTCGAAGTGAGGGATGGTAACTTCAATGAATTCTTTGCCATCGGCCTTGTATCCCAATTTTTCGTAAAAGCCTTGAGCCGTTTTTCTCGCATTCATGATCATGGATCGGTAACCGGCATCCCTCGCCACATTTTCTGCAAAATGCATCAGAGCGGCGCCAATGCCATTTCTTTGCATTTTTTGGCTAACGGCCATTTGTCTGAGTTTGCAAGTATCTCCTGATATTTTGGTCAGCATGCAGCAGGCCACCAATTCATCATCTTCAAAAGCCCCCAGCAAAATATCATCCTTTTCTCTAGCCAATTCCTCTTCGGTAAATGATAAACCGAGAGGTTTTCGCAATATTTCCATTCTCAGATCCACCATAGCCTTATACTCTGGTGAACCATGGTCGATAAACTTAAGTGCCATCCCTCAATTTAATGAATTTATGGGAGTAATAAACACTGATTGTTTAACGTAATGACGTAATTCTGCGTGAATCTATTTTACCATAGATTTTTTAAACGTTGATTATGAAGCATTTATCTTATTTTATTTGTTTAAAATTAATTACCCATAAGTTCATCGGAAAAATTGTTTTTCTCTCAAATAGTTTATTTTTGCACCCATTAAACCAAAAAATACAATCATGTCAGACATTGCAACAAGAGTAAAGAAAATTATTGTTGACAAACTCGGTGTTGATGAGAATGAGGTAACTGCTGAGGCTTCTTTCACCAATGATCTCGGTGCTGATTCCCTCGACACAGTAGAACTGATCATGGAGTTCGAAAAGGAATTCAACATATCTATTCCGGATGAGCAGGCTGAAACCATCACTACGGTAGGTCAGGCTGTATCTTACCTGGAAGAGCACTCCAAATAATTGGGAATCACCCACTTTTTTGCAAATCATGGAACTGAAGAGAGTAGTTGTCACCGGCATTGGTGCGATCACCCCCATAGGAAATACTGTTGATGAATACTGGAATGGTCTCATCAATGGTGTCTCAGGTGCCGATCATATTACACTCTTCGATGCAGCTAAATTCAAAACCCGGTTTGCCTGTGAGGTGAAAGGCTTCGATCCTGTTCAATATCTTGATAGAAAAGAAGCCCGAAAGGTTGATCGTTTCGTGCAATTGGCTCTTGTTTCAAGCGATGAAGCAATCAAAGCTGCGGGTATCACCAAGGATAATGTTGACCCAGACAGAGTAGGTGTTATTTTCTCATCAGGTATAGGAGGTCTCATCACTTTTCAGGAAGAGGTTATGGCCTATGCAAAGGGTGATGGAACGCCACGTTTCAACCCCTTTTTTATTCCCAAGATGATCCTGGACATTGCAGCAGGGCATATCTCCATGCGTCATGGATTTCGGGGTCCGAATTTTGCTGTTGTCAGTGCTTGTGCTTCTTCAACACATGCCCTTATTGAAGCATTTCACTATATCAAACTGGGTAAAGCAGATATCATTGTCGCAGGCGGTAGCGAGGCTGTAATTTCTGATGCAGGGGTTGCCGGCTTCAATGCCATGAAGGCTTTGAGCGAAAGAAATGATGATCCCAAGACCGCATCCAGACCTTTTGACAAAGACCGTGATGGTTTTGTGATGGGAGAGGGCAGTGGTTGTCTTATACTTGAAGAATATGAACATGCGGTTCGCAGAGGTGCTACCATCTATGCCGAAGTTGCAGGATGCGGGGCCACTGCAGATGCTCATCATATCACAGCACCACACCCTGAAGGTCTGGGGGCACTCAATGTTATGAGGGTTTCACTGCAAGATGCAGGAATGAAACCAGAAGATATCGACTATATCAATGTTCATGGCACGTCCACACCTTTGGGCGATATTGCCGAAACCAAAGCCATACTTGGAGTATTCGGGGATCATGCATATAATCTGAATATCAGTTCCACCAAATCCATGACGGGGCACCTGTTGGGTGCCGCTGGAGTCATCGAGGCTATTGCCTGTGTCAAGGCGGTCATGCATGATATCATACCTCCTACCATCAATCACTTCACAGATGATGATGGCCTTGATCCTAATCTGAATTTCACCTTCTGGAAACCTCAGCAGCGAACTGTTCGTGCAGCCCTAAGCAATACATTTGGTTTTGGTGGACATAATGCATCTGTCATCGTAAAGAAGTATCTTTAATCCTGAAGGATCAGCATCCTTTAAAAATCTGATGCATAACCCAAAGGCTGCCTTTGTTTTATAGAATACAATACTTGTTCAGCAGTGCAAAAAAAAAGGTGTTCCTGGAACAGCTTTGCAACCTTCTTGGATTTCATCCCGGCAGAACCAGTCTTTATGTAGCGGCCCTCACTCACCGTTCAGTTAAGGAAAAAGCCACCGATAACAATGAGCGACTCGAATACCTTGGTGATGCCATTTTGGGCGGCATCATTGCCGATTATCTCTTTATGAAATATCCTTATAAAGGGGAAGGCTTCCTTACAGAAATGCGCAGTAAGATGGTGAACCGACAGATGCTGAATGATATTGCGATAAAGATGGGCCTCAAAAAAATGACATCCTTCAACCGACATGATAATTCTCTTAAATCAAGCCAGATCTTTGGAAATGCTCTGGAGGCATTGGTTGGAGCCATTTATGTTGACAAGGGATATGCAGTCACAAAAAAATGGGTCTTAAAAAAACTGATCATCCCCCATTTATTCATGGATGATCTTGAAAACACAGAAATCAACCAGAAAAATAAGCTTTACAGCTGGGCGAACAAAGGAGGCAGACAGTTGGAATTTGAGACACTGGATGAAAGAATTGAAAATGGGAGGAGGTTGTTCACCGTTGCTGCGGTAGTAGATGGAGTTGTGATCGCAGAAGGAAAATCATTCAACAAGAAAGATGCAAGCCAGATAGCGGCACAAGTTGCTGTTGAGAAACTGAATATTTCCTGATTTTTATTTTATTTCCTGACAAATCTCAACCAAAACCCCACCGGTTGATCTGGGGTGCAGGAAACAGATCAGTTTATTGTCGGCTCCTTTCCTGGGAATTTCACTGATGAACAGAAAACCTTCTGATTTGAGACGTTCAATTTCACTGTTAATGTCATCTACCAAAAATGCCACATGGTGCATTCCTTGTCCCTTTTTCTCAATAAAAGTTGAAATAACCGAATCAGATGCTGTTCCTTCCAGCAGTTCAACCTTGCTTTCCCCTGTCATAAAAAAGGCGGTGTTGACTTTTTCAGATTCAACAGACTCAGTTTTATAACAGGGTGTTCCCAACAGTTTTTCAAATGCCGGAATAGAGTCTTTTAGGGAGGAAACGGCGAAGGCAATATGTTCAATTCTTTTCATTTTGATATTGTTCTGGCTCTAAAGTACAATTCATTTCATTGCAGGAAACCCTAATTTTGCATAATAAACGGTTTGTATGGAGATGGGAACCATGATGAAGGGCATATTTATCAGTGAAAAAGCCAAGGCCCGGGTAGAGCAATTGCTCTCTGAGGAAGATCGTGGAGCTGATTTTTTTGTGCGTGTAAGTGTAGTCAGTGGAGGTTGTTCAGGGCTTACCTACAAAATGGATTTTGATAATGAGATCAAGGCGGGTGACCAGATTTTTGAGGATAAGGGCATGAGGCTGGTAACGGATAGAAAAAGCATTTTGTATCTTTTCAATACAACTTTGGAATTTTCAGATGGACTGGATGGGAAGGGATTTCATTTCATCAACCCCAATGCCAGTCGCACCTGTGCCTGCGGGGAGAGTTTTTCTGTATGATCACAGTTTTATAAAGGGGATCCATTTGTTCATTTTATTTTGATCCGGTTGCACCCGGTGAATACCTGAGGGTAAACTGTATACATCGATAAAACTGTTTCCAGCATCATTCATGACTTTTGACTTGAATTTTCGGCCATCATGAAGTATAATCCATACTTCCGATTGCTCTGTTTCAATGTAGAGCTTTGTGGATGTGGGATTGGGGAAAATTGATTTTTCAGAACCTGATGCTGGAATCCTGATGATATTGGATGAAATGGTATCCCGATTTTCAATTATTGCTTTGATCCTCAGAAAAAGGTCATGATTTTCTTCTTTGATTAATCTGTAACTTCTGACATTGCCGGGTAATGCAGTTCGATGGCTTCTGTCTGTAAAACTCATGTGGGTGTTGGTCTCCAATAAAAAGGCAGTGACTGTCCCTGCCACATCCACTTTCCAATGCAAATGAATGCCAATGTCTGAATTTTTCCATTGCAGTTTCAGTTTGTCAACTGGAAGAGCCAAAGGGTATAGTTCTCCGAAAGTATATAACCCATTTTTCCATTCTTTCAGCGTAGTAGAAATAGTGTTGGGCAAGGTGGAATGTATATTTAACGGCATCATGACCCATTTCAATTGTGTGGAATCAAAATGGACAATACTGGGCTGGCCGTTGATGCCCTGAAGGCTTTTAATACTTATCGGTAACCGAAGTATTACATTGGTATCTGAAGGCCCTGATAAAACAGAATTTTCAATGATCCAGTATTCATTGCTGCTGATGGATTTTACAGGGTAATTTTTGAGGCTATCAGCATTTGGCGCAGGTTTTGCCTGATAGCTGATGGTGTAAGACCGAGATACAACCGGATTGTATATTGAATGGATGGATGTAGGAGCATAGATGCTATCGTCGCCAACGGGGAATGAAATTTCACCAACAAATCTCCCTGTTCTTTTCAAAGGGCCTTTGATAAAACTTTCTCTTTTACCCATTATTCTCTCACCCTTGAATTCAAGCATGGCATTTCGATTGCTCAGGATATTTCCTCTGTTCATTGCTATGCTATCTGTAATGGTAAGATCTCTGTTTAGAAGAAGATCACCGCTCGGCTTGTTTAGGATCAATGCAGTTAGCATTGAAGGAAATCTCATTCCGGTGCTCTGGTCTTTTTCTGAAGTGAAATGGAGAAGAGTTCCTTGATGGATATTGATAGAACCCATTCTGATATTTCCGATGGTTGTATCAGAAATTCCTTCGCCGGATTCAATGTGTAATGAGGATAAACTATCTGATTGAAACCATCCGGGTCCTGAACAATAAAAACTATCCAAATTGAGAGTTGATCGACTTCTTACTTCTATACCTTGTGTTGGAAAATCCAACCTGATTGGAGTCTTTAGGTTCAGTCTTCCGGATTGCACAACCAGTTTCCTGAAGTTTGCTCCCATTTTTAACGTGCCTGTATTTTGGATCCGACATGAATCGCCGTTGAACTGCAATTCCCGTCCGGTTATATCTGTTGTTGTTGGCTGCCATAGAAATTTTCCATTTACCCTGAGGTCGCCACTTATCAGCAGGTTTCCATTGATAGATAAATTGAGGGTGCTGCTATCGGAAATCATGAGGTTCCCTTTAATTGCGCAATTGCTGTTCCCACTCCCACTATATGTCTTTTTTCCAGCCAAAGTTGATGACAGTTGCAGATTCGGTAATTGTCTGCCGGATAAGGATAGAATGTATCCTGAGGTGCCGGGGACATCAAACTCAAATATTCCTTTACGATACATGTCAGTTGATGACAATCTTGCCATCAGAACCGAATTGCCTCTCAATGTACTATGAATGTATCTGCCATGATCTTTTATGATCATACTTCCATTCAGCGTAATCGAATTTCCTGCAGTTGCTCCCGATCTGTTCTGCAAAACGGCATTTTGGCCGATCATCAAAGCATTGCCGGTAGTATTGAGGTGCAGTGCGGGTGAACAGACATTATTGATTGGTATCAGCAGTCGTATCGAAGTTGATGCATTCGAGATAATCTGTAAGCTGTTGATGGTAGCCGTTATCGTGTCCATGAGCACAACTGAAAACGTGTCCTGGATATAGGTATGATCCAGAATAATGTCATCGGAGATCCCGGGAACTCCATTGGGATACCAATTGAGGGGATTGTTCCATTGAGCGTCTTTTGCCTCTCCATCCCATTTCTTCTGAGCTGCTGAAAACTGACTTATGCATAGCAATAACATCGCCAAAATTGTATTCCTCAATTTCATATCTCATCTATTTGTTGGCAAGGTATTAACAGAGGTTTTTCAGAAAAACGTTTTTTCACCCTGATTTTTCCGTTATTTTCACGACTTCTTGTAATCTTGCACCTGGATATGTATACTATCATCAAAAAGGAATTGAGGCAGTTTTTCAGTGGTATGCCGGGATACATCACCATTGGTATTTTTTTATTGATTACCGGTATCATTGTATTTATACTTCCCGAGTCTGGAGTGCTGGATGCCGGATATGCCAGTTTGGATTCGTTTTTTAGTCTTGCACCGTATCTTATGCTTTTTCTGATGCCTGCCATCACCATGCGTTCATTGAGTGATGAATACAGGAGTGGCACATTTGAGGTGTTGCGAACAGCGCCTGTGAGTATCCGGGATCTGATTATCGGTAAATTCATCGCATGCTTTCTGGTTGCCCTGTTGGCGCTGCTTTGTACTTTCGTATACCCAATCAGTATATCCTTTTTATCAACGGATGGCATTGATACCGGAGGAATCGCAGGTTCGTATATTGGACTGATGTTGCTTTGCGGAGTATATGCATCCATCGGAATTTTCACCAGTAGTATACAGCAGAATGCAGTAACAGCATTTTTGATTGCAGCGCTGATCTGCTTTATGGGATATTCAGTCTTCGATTCCATTGCGGCGATTGAAGGACTTCCCTACTCAGTAGGCTATTACATTTCTCAAGCAGGCATTATGCAACATTATCAAAATATCAGCAAGGGATATGTTGACAGCAGGGATGTGGTTTATTTCCTCTCCTTGATTTTCTTTTTTCTTTATTTGACCATACAACGGGTAAAGGCTAGATGATATGAAAAAGAAAACAGATCATTTCCGTTTCTGGGTCTTACCATTGGTTGCAATACTGCTGATCAATTTTGCTGCTTCTTTTTTATATGGGGGAATTGATCTTACGGCTGAAAAAAGATTCACTCTTTCATCTTCTACCCAAAGTCTTGTATCTCAACTGAAATCTCCCTTTACCCTGACGGTGTATTTGGATGGTGATATTCCGGCAGGGTTCAAAAGACTGGCCAATTCATCCAATGATCTTGCGAGAACTTTTCGTTCCATCAGCGGTGGCAAATTTCAGATTCGATTTGAACGCCCTGGCGCAGGAATGTCAGATTCCGCTAAGGCCATATTGTACGATTCTCTTCAGCGCATGGGTATCAATCCAACCAATGTGCGCGCGCAGGTAAAAGAAGGAGAGCAAACTGAAGAAACACTGGTTTTTCCCGGTGCCATTTTATCTGGAGCGAATGGGCAGGTTGGGATTGATTTTCTCGAAGGCCAAAGCAATATGAATGGTTTGGAGTCTCTCAACAATGCAGAGGCCCTTATGGAATTCAAATTGGCCAAAGCCCTGATGAATTTAAGCCGGGAGAGGGTTCCCGTTGTTGGATATCTTACCGGAAACGGAGAGCCACTTGATCTGAGTGTCTATGATCTCATTGAAAAAACTGTTCGAAAAGACTATGATTTTGCTGTAGTTCCCATTGACTCAGTCAAATCCATACCTAAAGATTTTGATGCACTCTTGATCATTCGTCCCATGTCTGCCTTCTCGGATTTGCAAAAATTGAAAATTGATCAGTATATCATGAATGGCGGTAAGATCCTCCTGGCTATGGATAATCTATACGCAAGCATGGATAGCCTCCAGCGCAGCAGTGGCTCTTTTGTTGCCTTCGATCTGGGTCTGGGGTTGGATGAGATGTTATTCAAATATGGCGTGAGGGTTAACCGGGATCTTTTGCAGGATCTTGAATGTGACAAGGTCCCCTCTGTAATTGGCAATTCCGGTAACAAGCCTCAGATTGAGTTGTTGCCTTGGCCTTATGCTCCTTTGTTGCGAAACATCAGCGCACATCCTATTTCCAATAACCTTGACCTGACATTATCCTCTTTTCCACAGACGATTGATACAGTGAAAACTCCTGGTATAAGCAAACATCTGCTATTGGGTAGTTCAGCGTATTCCAGAACGCTACAGACCCCTGCGCTGGTGGAATGGAGAAGTATCAGAACTGAATCTGATCTGAAAATGTTCAATAAGACATCGTTACCGGTGGCTGTATTGCTGGAAGGAGTATTCAGATCCGCCTATGCCAACCGGGCCAGGGGTGTGGATATACAAGCACTCGGTGCACCTTTTGTGGCCAATACCCCAAACACCAATAGTATGATCATCCTTTCTGATGCGGATATTGCCTTGAATCCGGTCAGTCAGCAGGATGGTCCTCTTGCCATGGGAATGAACAGCTACACTCGTCAGCAGTTCGCCAATCACGATTTTATTTCCAACTGTATTTTCCATCTTACAGGGGGTAGTGCCATCATCGAAGCAAGGGCCAAGACCTACCGATTGAGGTTACTTGATAAGGAAGAGTTGTCTGAGAATAAAAATTTCTGGAGATTCTTGAATCTATTGTTGCCATTGTGCTTTCCTTTTATCTTCTTTGGTATCAATAAGATGATCAGGAAGCGCAAATATGCAGGTGCGATTTGATCTGAGGCCGATCAGAAGTTTTATCTTTGCTGCACACATTCATTTCATGACAACTGATCAGATTACTTATCTCACTTTCGGTATTGTATTATTGGCGGCATTGTTATTGGATCTTGGACTGATGAGTAAAAAGAACAGCTCTGTCAGTATGAAAAAAGCTTTGTGGCAAACTCTTTTTTGGGTTTCTCTTGCTATTGCCTTCTGTCTTTTTCTCTGGGTGGAAAAAACACCGCTGGTTTCCACCAAGTTTTTTACTGCCTACCTGATGGAGTGGTCGCTGAGCATCGATAATATATTTGTTTTCATTCTGATATTCACCTATTTCAAAGTCAAAGAGGAAGATGCCGGCAGGGCTCTGTTGGTGGGTATTTTGTTGGCCATAGTATTCAGAATTGTATTCATTGCTCTTGGTATAGAACTCATCAACCGTTTTCATTGGATTCTTTATGTATTTGGGTTTTTCCTTTTGTATACCGGATATAAACTCTTTTTCAAGAAAGATGAAGCTGAATTTGATCCCGGAGAAACCAAGATCTATAAGTTCTTTAATAGATTCTTCAGGGTCAGTGCATTGGAGCCCAATGGCCGGTATTTTATTAACCTGCATGGCAAGACCTATTTCACTTCACTCTCGGTTGTGGTTTTCATGCTGGCTGCGGTAGATATTGCATTTGCGCTCGACTCGATTCCAACTGTAGTGTCACTGGTCAGAGAAGATGCCAGCACACCATTCAGTGCGGATGATATCCTCGTGATATATTCTTCCAATATTTTCGCTGTGCTTGGACTTCGTTCCTTGTTTTTTCTGCTCAAGGGCGCTGTTGATCAGTTCGATTATCTTCAGCAGGGGATTGCCGTTGTTCTGATCTTCATCGGTGTCAAAATGCTGATTGAATTTTTTGATGTCCATATTCATATCGGAATCTCACTTGCAGTAATCATCGCCTGCCTTGCCGGATCCATCCTGTACTCACTCAAAAACAAGAGGGCAAGAGCAGTGCCTGAAGAGGTATGACATGACGGGTTTGCCAGTTGACGATATTGTTCTTCAGACCGGCGCAATCCTGAAAGGTCATACTCCGACTGGATTTGTCAGACATTTATTGATTGATAGCCGCAAATTGCTTGTTCCGGAAACCAGCATGTTCTTTGCAATCCGCACTTCCCAAAGAGATGGCCATGTCTATATTGATGATCTGTATCAGAAAGGTGTCAGAAATTTCATGGTGAACATCGTTCCTGAAACTGCAAACTATCCGGAAGCTTCTTTTTATGTTACTGAGAATGTTATAGCTGCGCTTCAGAAGTTAGCAATATGTCATCGCAGGATATTCAATATCCCAGTCATTGGCATCACGGGTTCCAATGGTAAGACCATTGTCAAAGAATGGTTGTTTCATCTTTTGTCTTCGAAAAAAAACATCGTTAGGAGCCCCCGCAGTTATAATTCTCAACTGGGTGTACCTCTCAGTATCTGGCAAATGGAACCGGCAAACGAGCTGGGGATATTTGAGGCAGGAATTTCAAAGAAGGGGGAGATGCAACAGTTGCAAAAAATCATTCAGCCTACTTTGGGTATCATGACCAATATCGGAGCAGCCCACAGTGAAGGTTTTGCCTCGATGGAAGAAAAGTTGGTTGAGAAATGTTTATTGTTTGAAGGGGTTGATTCAGTGATCTATTGTAAAGATCATACGATGATTGATGAGTATTTGCAACAGATGAAGACAGAAGGGAAAATAGGAGGATTGTTTTCCTGGGGGAAAGAAAGCAGTGCAGATGTGCAATTGATCAAAGTAGATCGTCATCCTGATCAATCTGAAGTTACTGTTAGGTGTGCTGAAAAAGACTATGTTTTTAAAATCCCTTATTTTGATCAGGCAGCCATAGAAAATGCCATGCATTGCTGTGCTGCTGTTTTTGCTTTGGGCATTGATACATCAGTATTTCAACGCATGTCAGATCTCCCTCCTTTGCAGATGCGTTTGGAAATGAAGGAGGGTCAAAACGGATGTACGCTGATCAATGATAGCTATAATGCAGATCTGAATGGATTGATGTCAGCCCTTGAGTTCATGGGCATGCAGCAGGATGCAAGGACCAAAACAGCTATTTTGTCTGATATTTCCGGAATGGGAACTGCCTCAGCTAAGGTCTACGAACAAGTTTTATTGCACCTTACAATGAAAGGTGTAAAAAAATTGTTTGCTGTTGGCCCGGCCTTTATGACAAATGCACCCATCTTTCAGGGTGCTGACATCGATGTAAGATTTTTTGCTGATACAGAGGAGCTTTTGAAAGCACTCAATTCTTCTTCATTGAGAAATGAGTTGATTCTCATCAAGGGGGCGAGAAATTTCAAATTTGAAAAAGTCAGTCAACTGTTGGAAAGTAAAACCCATCAAACAAGGCTTGAAGTTGATCTAGCGGCTATTGCCTATAATTTGGGTCAGTTCAAATCTTTGCTGCCGCCTGATACGAAGTGGATGGCCATGGTCAAGGCCTTTTCCTACGGAGCAGGAAGTTTTGAGGTAGCCAATTTATTGCAATTCCATCGTGTGGATCATATTGCAGTGGCTTATGTTGATGAAGGTGTTGAATTGAGAAAGGCAGGCATTCATACGCCCATCATGGTTATGAATACTGAACCAGGTATCTTCCAGACTCTGGTGGATCATGACTTGGAGCCGGAATTGTATTCTCTGGAGATCATTGAATCATTATACAATTACTTGAGAAAGGAAGGTGTTTCATTTTACCCGGTTCATATCAAATTGAATACAGGAATGAATCGTCTTGGTCTTGATCAAAGTGATGCTAAAATTTTTCTTGATACATATGCACTTTCTTCCCAATTCAGGGTGCGTTCGGTCTTTACCCATCTGGTCGCTTCGGAAGATTCCGCGCATGATGCTTTTACGGATCAGCAGCTCGACATCTTTGAACAGATATGTGGCATGATGCAAGAAAGACTTGGATACTTTTTTCTGCGACATGCAGCCAATACGGCCGCCATTGCAAGACATCCCCGCGCTGCCTATGAAATGGTTAGGCTTGGAATTGGGCTTTACGGAATTGACACCGGTAAGACCGGGTTGGCCTTGGAAGAATCGGTAACCTTGAAGACCACCATTGCCCAGATCCGAAATGTCGCAAGGGGTGAAACAGTAGGGTATGGCAGGAGAGCAATCATGAGCAGAGATTCAAGAATAGCTACTATACGAATCGGTTATGCTGATGGACTTCCACGATCGCTGGGGAATGGTAAAGGCTCCGTTATGATCAATGGTAAGCACTGCCCCATTGCAGGAAACATCTGTATGGATATGACCATGGTAGACATCACAGAATACCCTGATGTGAGCATTGATGATGAAGTGATAGTTTTTGGGAAGGAACATTCCATTACTCAATTGGCGGCCGCAGCGGGAACCATACCCTATGAGATCATGACGGGCATTTCACAAAGGGTTCCCCGTGTATACTTGACTTAGAGATGAATACATCAAACGAAAAGTCCTAATCATTATATTTGCACAAATTGCGGCGAGTGAAGTTCAAACACGTATTGCTCATAACCTTTTTGATCCTTTTTGTTGATCAGGCCCTGAAGATCTATATCAAGACTCATTTTTATATGCAGGAGGAGCTGATTCCGATCAAGGCGCTTCCCTGGTTCAGACTCCATTTTCTGGAGAATGAAGGAATGGCATACGGATGGAAGCTGGGAGGCAGTTTTGGTAAGATTGCGTTGACCTTGTTCAGGTTGGTTGCTGTAGGTTTCGGAACCTATTATATTTTGGGAATTTTAAAGAAGGGATACCATTATGGGTATGTCATTTGTGTAACTTTCATTTATGCAGGTGCCATCGGTAATCTGATAGACAGCCTCTTTTATGGCGTGATCTTTGAGTTCAGCGATGCCTATTCACAGAATCTTGCAAGAGGATTTTGGAGCCAGGGTTTTATGGGTGGATACGAGAGTTTCCTCCATGGAAGGGTGGTGGATATGCTTTATTTTCCGATCATTGAAGATGGTGTTTTCCCGAGTTGGTTCCCAATCTGGGGAGGAGAAAGCTTCGTTTTCTTCAGACCGGTTTTCAATCTGGCTGATGCAGCCATCTCGGGTGGTGTATTTGCCATTCTTATCTTCCAGAATAAGTTTTTTCCGGCTGAACCCATAGTCCAACCCAATGCCGAGGAACAGGCTTGATTCATTCAACCTCCCCATCCTTCGCGGTCAAGATTCCTGAATTGAATGGCCTCAGCAACATGCTCAGTTCGAATGTCTTCTGATGCAGCAAGATCTGCGATTGTCCTGGATACCTTGAGGATCCTATCATATGCTCTTGCCGACAGGTTCAGTCTCTCCATTGCTTTTTTCAGCAGCATTTGACCGGCTTCATCCAAGCGGCATATTGTTTTGAGTTCTCCGGGTCCCATCTGTGCATTATTGTGTATCCCCGGTCTTTCACGGTATCTTTTCGTCTGGATCTCTCTGGCCTCAATCACTCTTCGTCTGATGATGGTGGATGATTCAGCAGAAGTTACGGATGCCAATGAGGAAAAGGTTACCGGAGTCACTTCAACATGAAGATCGATTCTGTCGAGAAGGGGGCCTGAAATTTTATTGAGGTATTTGGCAACAGCACCGGGAGGACAATGGCATTTTCTTTCTGGATGATTGTAGAAGCCGCAGGGACAGGGATTCATGGATGCAATCAGCATGAAAGAAGCTGGAAATTCCACGGTAGTTTTGGCTCTTGATATGGTTACTTTTCTTTCTTCCATGGGTTGCCGCATCACTTCCAGAACTGTACGTTTGAATTCAGGTAGTTCATCCAGAAACAAAACACCGTGATGGGCCAGTGATATTTCTCCCGGCTGTGGTGTAGAGCCTC
>Ga0315902_10001829_pt1 | contig 33779 bp, 29 predicted proteins | sample LakEriMetagenome_9_FD_203523 | JGI IMG/M metagenome (GOLD analysis project Ga0315902, IMG submission 203523) | Freshwater fungal communities from buoy surface, Lake Erie, Ohio, United States - Buoy 12 MA117 | ecosystem: Environmental > Aquatic > Freshwater > Lake > Lake biofilm | place: USA... | reverse complement strand
CCCGCGCCCATGGCGGCGAGGGACCGTTGGCTGGGCTGACTGTAGGGGTGAAATCGAACATCATGGTTGCTGGCCTGCCCTGGACCGGCGGGATGGGCCTCTACCGTGACCGGATCGCCAGCCGCGATGCCGCAGTCGTGACCCGCCTGCGCACTGCCGGGGCGGCTATCCTCGGCACGGTCAATATGCATGAAGCTGCGCTCGGGGCGCATACCGACAACGCCTTCTTCGGCCGGACGCATAATCCGCATCGGCACGACTATACCCCTGGCGGCTCCTCCGGCGGGAGCGGCGCAGCGGTGGCGGCGGGGCTGTGCGATCTGGCGCTGGGCACCGATACAATGGGTTCGGTCCGCATCCCGGCGGCCTATTGCGGGGTCTATGGTCTGAAGCCTACGCAGGGCGCGGTCAGCAGCGACGGGCTGGCTTTCCTGGAGCCGGAGCTTGATGCCATCGGTCCGCTGGCCGCCAGCCTCGATGTGCTGGAGCGGGCCTGGCCGATCCTCGCCTGCGATCCGGGCCACAACACCAAGTTTACACGCGCCTTCGTTCTGGGTCGCCAGAGTGAGGTGGAGGTTCAGCCCGCCGTTACCGCTGGCTTTGAGGCCGCATTGCGCGCCCTGCCGCTGACCCCTGCAACGATCGATCTGCCCGATAGCCTTACCGATATCCGCATGGCCGGTCTGGTCAGCGCAGGCCAGTGGCTGATCGCCGATCTCGGCCCGGAATACCGCGAGGACAATCCCGGCCTGTCCGATGAGCTCAAGTTCATCCTCAAGCTCACCGCCGGGATGGAGCAGCGCCCTGAAGTCCTGGCCCGGACCCGCACCGCGCTGCGTGATGCGCTGGGCACCGACGGTGTATTGATCATGCCGACCGCGCCCCAAGTGGCCTTCGCCCATGGCACCCGCGCGCCCTCCAACCAGGCCGACTTTACCTGCCTCGCCAATGTCGCCGGGCTGCCGGCGCTGGCGCTGCCGTCGGGGTGGAGCGAGGATGGCCTGCCGGTCAGCGTCCAGCTGGTCGGCCCGCCAGGCAGCGAGCCGAGCCTGATCGCACTCGCGCGCCAGCTCGATAACCAGTTGCAAGCTTACCGCCGTCCGCCACAATCCGGCATCTGAAGGGAGAGAACTGATGCGCATCGTCTGCCTGTTCAACTTGAAAGAAGGCGCCAGCCGTGAAGCCTATGAAGCCTGGGCGCGCGGCACCGATATTCCCGGCGTCAATGCGCTCGGCTCGGTGCGCGGCTTCACCGTCCACCGCGCCACGGGCCTGTTCGGCTCGGACGCTAAGCCGCCCTATGACTACATCGAAGTGATCGACATCCACGGCATCGATGCCTTCGTCGCAGATGTCTCCGATCCCGAATTCCAGAAGGTCGCTGCCGGGTTTGGCGAATTTACCGACAACCCGACCTTTATCCTGACCGAGGACCTCTGATCATGAGCCGGTTCGCGGGCAAGACCATCGTCGTCACCGGCTCGGGCAAGGAAAAGGGCCTGGGTCAGGGCATCCTGCGCCGCTTTGCCGATGAGGGCGCGAACTGCGTCGTCTCGGACCTCAAGATCGATGCCGAGGTCGAAGGCGTTGCCGAAGACCTGCGCGCGCGCGGCGTGAAAGTGGCGACGATTGCCTGTGACGTGTCCGATCCGGCGCAGTGCCAGGCGCTGGTCGATCAGGCGGTTGCGGCGCTGGGTTCGGTAGATGTCTTCGTCAACAACGCCGGGATCGGGTTTATGATGAAGCCGATGCTGGAGGTCGATCCGAAGGACTGGGCGACGGTCATCGCGGTCAACCTGTCGGGTGCGTTTTATTGCACCCAGGCAGCGGCCAAGGCGATGATTGCGGCGGGCAAAGGTGGGCGGATCATCAATATCGCCAGCCAGGCCGCCAAGACCGGCTTTCCGCACCTGCCGGCCTATGTCAGCTCCAAGCACGGCATGATTGGCCTGACGCGAGCGACGGCGGTGGAGCTGGGCGCGCACGGCATCACCGTCAATGCGGTCTGTCCGAACCATGTCACCACCGGGCTAGGCGCGCAGCAGAACGAGTATTTCTCAAAGCTGCTCGGCTTCGATACGGTCGAGGCTTACCTAAGGAACATGGCCGCCAAGAACCCGATGGGCCGCCCGGGTCTGCCGAGCGACACGGCCGCCGCCTGCGCCTGGCTGGCGAGCGACGACGCCTATTACGTCACCGGCGAGGCGCTTAACGTCTCTGGCGGCGAGGAGATGCATTGATGCGTGAGGAACGGATGGACCTGCCCGGCGACGCCAAGATGGCGCTGTCGGTGGTCGTCAATGTCGAGGAAGGCAGCGAGCAGACCATTGCTCGCGGCGACAAGGGGATGGAGCCGGTCGACGAGCTGGGCATCTTCATCAAGGCCCCGATCCGCAACTATTCGAACGAAAGCAATTACCTCTACGGGATCAAGGCTGGCGCCCCGCGCGTTGTCAAGCTGCTGAAGCAGTTTGAGATCATGGCAAGCTGGACGGTCGCGGCGCTCAGCCTCGAAAACCATCCCGAGATCGCCGAGGCCATCGTCGAACTGGGGCATGAACCAGTCAGCCACGGCTGGCGCTGGGTCCACCAGTTCCGCTTGAACGAGGAGCAGGAGCGCGAATTCATCCGCAAGGCCGCGGCCAGCATCGAAAAGACCTGCGGGGTGCGCCCCTATGGCTGGCTGTCGCGCTATATGCTGACCGACAATACCCGCCGCCTGCTGATCGAGGAGGGCTTCTCCTATCACATGGACGACTATTCGGGTGATGTGCCGTTCTGGGATCGCGAGACTGTGCCCGGCAAGCCAATGGTGATTGTGCCGTATCAGCTCGACAACAATGACATGAAGATGTGGACCGATCCGGCCATGACCCCGGAGCAGTGGCTGGCCTATGCAATCCGCAATTTCGATCAGGTCTATCGCGAGGGCGTTGAAGGCAATCCCAAGATGATGAGCCTGGGCCTGCACCTACGGATCATCGGCCGGCCTGGGCGGATCTGGGCGCTGGAGGAGTTCTTCAAGCACGTTCGCCAGCACGATGGCGTCTGGGTGACGACCCGCAAGGCGATTGCCGATCACTTTGCCGCGACGGTGCCGGCATGACGCTGCGCCTAACCACTGGTGAACACGTCGCCCGGTTGTTCATCGACCGGGCTGACAAGCGCAACGCCTTCAATCAGGCAATGTGGGAGCAACTCCCCGAACTGGTGTTGCAGGCCATGGCCGATCCGGCCGTACGGGTCCTCACGATCGAATCCGCCCATCCCGGCATCTTCTGCGCCGGGGCGGACATTGCCGAACTGCTGGCCAACAAGGACGATGCCGAGTGGCGCGCTGCCAATCAGGCGGCGATCAACCGCGCCCAGCACGTGCTGGCCCGCGCGGAAAAGCCGGTGATCGCCTATATCGACGGCGATTGTGTCGGCGGCGGCTGCGGGATCGCGCTGGCGGCGGACATCCGCGTCGCCACCCCCCGCGCGCGGCTGGGGATCACTCCGGCCAAGCTGGGGCTGGTCTATCCGCTCCACGATACCAAGCTGCTGGTCGATCTGGTTGGCCCAGGTCAAGCCAAGCGGATGCTTTACACCGGCATGCTGCTGGGCGCCGACGAGGCGCTGCGGATCGGGCTGGTGGACGAGGTGGCCGACAGTCCCGGCCACCTGGAAGACGTCATTGCCGCCAATTCGCTACATTCAACCAGCGGCATGAAGCGCTTCGTGCGCCGCGTGCTCGATGGTCAGGCTGATGACGATACCGAGACCTTGGAGGTCTTCGCGCAGGCCTTCACGGGTGCGGATTTCTTTGAAGGGACCAGCGCCTTTGTCGCCAAGCGCAAGCCGGAGTTCAAATAATGGCCATTCCCCACGGAGCAATCATGGGCGGACTGTCGGTCGTGCCCGACCTGACCGCCGCACTCGCCGATTACCAGGGCGTGCTCAAGCTCGATCTGGTTGATGAAGGACCCGTGCCAGCCGATCTTGCGGCGAGCTGGGGCTGCCCGGCCAGTGCCGGCGCGCGCCACGCGGTGCTGCGCCCGAAGAGCGGCAACCCGTGCTGGATCCGGCTGGTTGAACAGCCCGACCATCCGGAGTTCAAGCCGACCACCACCTTTGGCTGGGGAGCCTATGAATTCACCGTCGAGGACGTGTTCGGCTGGCCCGAGCGGCTGCAGGACAGCGGTTTCACCATCGTTGGCGAGCCGCGCGAACTGCCGGGGATGGATGCCTTCATCCCGATGCAGGTGCTGGGGACCGGGCGCGAGATGGTCTATCTGAACCAGGTCTTCAACGACATGGCCAATGTCGATCTGCCGCGCGCGCAGTCGATCACGGACCGGATCTTCATCGTCATCCTTGGCACGCCGAGCCGCGCGGAGTCCTGCCGCTGGTACCAGGAGCGGCTGGGGCTGGAGCCGGTCGATACCTTCGAGCTGCCCTATGCGATGATCAACGATGCCTTCGGCCTGCCGGCCGATCACATCACCGCGCTGACGATGGTCCAGGCCGGGCGGCTGCCGATTGTCGAGGTCGACGACTATCCTGCGCAGGCCAGGCCCCGCGCCCGCCACGCCGGGATGTTGCCGCCCGGCAATGCGCTGGTCACGCTGGCGATGCGCGATCTGGATGCCTGCAAGGTGGACTGGATTGTGCCGCCTTCCGCACGTGAGGGCGCACTCTACGAAGGCCGCCGCGCGGGGACCTGCCTGGGCTATGCGAGCGAACTGATCGAACTGGTGGAGGTGGGTTGATGCAGCTCTATTGCATTCACGCAATCGACGGGCCGGACGGCGCAGAGATTCGCCCGCGGCTGATCGGGGCGCACCTCGCTCATGTCGAGGCCCATATCGATCGCTATTTCGTCGCCGGGCCGCTCAAGAACGCGGACGGACAGACGATCGGCTCGATGTTGGTGGTGGAAGCGGCGGATGCGGCCGATGCCCGCGCTTTCCTTGATCAGGATCCCTATGCCGGGGCAGGGCTGTGGAACCAGATCCATGTCGCGGCCTTTGCTGCCGTGGCGGGGACCAGCGTGGGCGGGGCGGCCTGGAAAAACTAGCCGCCCCGGTACCGTGCCAAGTTACTTGACGCCCATTTCCTTGAGCAGGTTGTCTGCGCCGTCGACCTTGTCCATGACCCACAACATGTAGCGGTGGTCGACATGGATGGTGCGGTTGATCGCCGGGTTGAACATCCAGTCCGAGATTACCCCGTCCAGCGTGCCGTCAAAGGCCAGTCCCACCAGTTCGCCCTTGGCATTGAGCGTGGCCGAGCCGGAGTTACCGCCGGTGATGTCCACCGTCGACAGGTAGTTGACCGGCAGGGTACCAAGCTCCGGCGCGACGTAGTTGCCATAGTCCTTCGCCTTGACCAGCTCGATCGCCTTGTCCGGCGCGTCGAATTCACCCTTGCCGGTGTGCTTGGCGGCCATGCCTTCGGCCGTCGTGAAGGCGGTCCAGGCCACGCCGTCCTGCTTGCGACCGGTTACATGGCCCCAGGTGATCCGCAGCGAGCTGTTGGCGTCCGGATAGACCGGCTTGCCCTGTTCGCGGGCGAAGGCCATCCGCCCGGCCATTACCGTGCGTGAGGCGGCGTTGAGCTTGCCATCGCTTTCCTTGTCCTCGTCCAGCCGCTTCTGGCTGTAGGGATAGGCCGCTACGGCCAGTTGGATGAACGGATCGGTCGAGGCTTCGAACTCGGCCGCCGGCTTGTCGAGCCAGGCCAGGCGGGTGGCCGTGTCAGCCAGCTTGGTTTCGGCATAGAGCTTGTCGAGGCCGATCGCATCGAGCTTTGCCAGCATGGCTTCGTTGCGCTCTGCCGCGGGGACGGCGCGATAGTGCTCCAGCGCCCACTCCATGATCTTGCGATCGACCATGGCATCATAGCGGCGCTCGATCTGCTTGAGGCCCTCAGTCCGCGGAGTGCGGTCACGATCCTGGAAGCCCGGCTCGCGCAGGGCATCCGGCTTTTCGCGCTCCTTGGCCCAGCGATAGAGCGTGGAGGCTGCGGACAGCAGTTGCGCACGGTTCAGCTGGGTCATGCGGATGTCGTTTACGGCGCGCTTGTCCTGCTCGGCGAGCAGCGCGTCGAGCTGGGCCAAGGCCGCGCCATAGGCCTGGGTCCGCTTGGGATCGGCAGCAACCCAGGCGCGGAAGGCCTTGTCGTCGGCATCCTTCTTTTCGATCAGGCGGATCGCATCGGCCCCTGCCATCTGGCCCAGCAGGTTCTTCTTGGTGTTGTCCGCACCGCGCACGCTGTTGGCGTATTTGATCTCGGCTGCCGGGTTCCCCGCCGTCAGCTTGTTCACCAGGTCCGAATAGTCGGACAGCATCTTCTGGTTCAGCGGATAGCGATCGGTGAAGACCGACTTCGTTTCGCTCGCCATGCGCCAGCGATTGGTGTTGCCGGGGAAACCCGCCAGCATCACGAAATCGCCGTCCTTCAGCCCGTCCTTGGCGATCTTGAGCCAGGACTTCGGCTGGTAGGGTACATTATCCTTGGAATAGGTGGCCGAGCTGCCGTCCGGGCCCACATAAGCGCGGTAGAAGCCGAAATCGCCGGTATGGCGCGGCCACTGCCAGTTGTCGGTCTCACCACCGAAATTGCCGATCCCGCCGGCCGGGGCATAGACCAGGCGGACGTCCTTGATCTCAAGCTGCTGCTGCAGGAAGTAGCGTTCCCCGCCGAAATAGCTGCGCACGTCGCAGCGGCGGTTGGGCTGCTTTTCACAGGCTGCGATCAGTGCCTTGCGGTTGGCATCCATCCGGTCATAGCGCTGTCGACCGGTCATCTTGGTGGTCACGCCCTTGAGCATGGCATCGGTGACATTGCGCAGGTCTTCGATCACGAAGATCCGCGTTCCCGGAGCGCCGGGCACTTCGGCATCCTTGGTTTTGGCCAGGAAACCATCGGTCAGGTAATCCTGTCCCGGCTTCGAATTGTACTGGATCGAGCCATAGACGCAGTGGTGGTTGGAGACGACCAGGCCTTCGGGCGAGACGAACGAGGCCGAGCAGCCGCCCAGCGAGACGATTGCATTCATCGGCGCCTTGGTCAGGTCAGCCAGTTGCTCGGGCGGGACCTGCGCGCCGGCTTCCTTCATCTTGGCGGCGACTTCGCCCATCTGGCTGGGCAGCCACATGCCTTCATCGGCGGCAGCCGGGGCGGCGAGGGCCAGCAGCGAAGCACCGGCGGCATACAAACGAAACGTCATTCAGCTCTCCACGTCAATTTCTGGCACGCCGGAATCGCCCGACCGCGAATGGCCGGGCCAAAGCGCAACTTCGCGCTGCGCACAAGCGGGATCATGGGGCGGGGTGGTCGCAGTGACTAGTCCGCCTTCACATCGGGTGTGGTGTTGTCCATATCGCGCCACAGCAGCCAGCGGTTCCCTGCGCGCTTGTAGATCAACATCGAACGGCCAGCAGTCTTGATCGCAGGCTTGCCGGGGAGCTGCGCGGTCATCCAGTATTTGGCAACGAGGATCCCAAGCTTACCCTCGATTGCGATATGTTCGGGCTCAAAACGGAAGGCGACCGTGGCGCCCTGGTCCTTGAACCGGCGCAGGTAGGTGATGATCGCATCGGCCCCCTTGGCGGCGGGGGCCTTGTCGGTCATCAGCCAAGCATCGTCGGTGTAGAGCTTGCGCAGGCCCGCCCAGTCGCCAGCTGAATAGGCCGCATTCCACAGGTCGCCTTGCGCCGCAATCTCGGCTTTCTGATCACGGGCGAGGGCGGCGGATGGCAGCAGCGCCAGAGTCAGGGCAAACAACAGGGTTCTGATCATTGCAAAGCTCCTTGAGGATCGGATGGCAGCATTGCAAACTTGTCCGGACAAATCCATAGTCTCTGCTGCCCGGAAGGAGATGTCATGCGCAACATCCTGATTGCCGCCGCCGCGCTGCTGGTTGCCGTGCCGGTGCAAGCCGATGATGCCCGCGCAATTATCGCCAAGGCCGCCGAGGTGGCCGGGGGTGAGGTCTGGCTCAGTCCGGCCACCCTGCGGCTTGAAGGCCGGGCCGCATTTTATGCGCCGAACCAACCGGGCGTGGTCCGCCGCGCCGAGCGCTATGTGATGTGGCGCGTGCTCGACCCGAACCGTACTGTCGCGCATGGACCCGAAGGCAAGGTAAGGATCACCGCCCAGTCCGACAGCAAATTGCTGTTCGACGTCGGCTACGATGGCGAGACCACCTGGAACGAGAAAGGCGTGGTCCCCAAGGCCGAGGCAGACGCCTATTGGGCCGCCAATTTCGGCTTCGGCATCATCCGCATGGCCTTGAAACAGGGTTTCAAGCTGGAACGCGCGCCGGAGCGGACGGTCGATGGCCATGCGCTCGACATGGTGCGGATCGTCGATCCCTCGGGGCAGGCGACGCTGTTCGGGATCGACGCCAAGAGCCGCTACATCCGCTATATGGGCTTTGCCACCCCGCGCGGCTGGCACGAGCGCGTCTATGACGATTTCGTGTTCTTCCGAAACCCGCGTTGGCTGCAGGCGCGCAGCGTTACGCTGTTCTACAACGGCGTGCGGCAGAACACGGTCTATTGGGACAAGGCCGTGGTCGGCCAGCCGATCGATCCCGCCACCTTCGCCATGCCCGCCAGCTATGGAGCAAAACCATGACCGCCTGGATGATCGTCACCGCCCGGATTCACGACCGCGAGAAGTTCATTGCCGGCTATGGTCCGGCGGCAGCCAAACTGATTGGCCAGTTCGGCGGCAAATATGTCGTCCGCGCGCCCGGTGCTGAAGTGCTGGAGGGCGAGGGCTGGCCCGGTGCCTCGGTGGTGATTTCCGAATGGCCCGACAAGGCCGCGCTCATGGCCTTCTGGAACTCGCCCGAATATGCCGAGGTAAAGAAGCTGCGCGAAGGGCTGGCCGACGTCTCGATCATGGTAATCGAGCAGCCGGGTTAGAGCAGCAGCAGAGCAAACCCGAATGCGGCCAGGAAGCTGGCCACGGTAGCGGTGATCACGGGGATAGTGGCGCGCCAGCCCATATCGAGCAATAGGTCCATCCGGCTGCGCATCGCCGTGGCGGTTACGGCCAGCAGCAGCAGGCCCTTCGATCCGATCAGCGCGTAGTGGCTGACCGGCTCCGGTACGGACACCAGGCTGTTGAGCACGACCGTGGCGAGGAATGCGGTGATGAACCAGGGCAGCGACAGGCGCTTCCACAGCGGTTGGGCCGTGCCTTCTGACGAACCATTGCGCAGCATCAGGCTGACCAGCACGACCACCGGGGCCAGCAGGGCAACACGGGCCAGCTTGACGATCGTGGCATAGGAGCCGGCCGCATCCGAAAAGGCATAGCCGCCACCGATCGCCTGGGCGACATCGTGGATTGAGGCCCCGATCAGGAACCCGGCCTGCTGGTCGGTCAGGTGCAGTTCGGCGGCCAGCACCGGATAGACCGACATGGCAAAGGCGCTGGCCAGGCTCACTCCGACCAGCGTCAGCGCGAACTGCGCCTGGCTCAGCCGCTCCTTGCCGATCACGCCGTAAAGCGCCAGCGCCGCGCTGGCCCCACAGATCGCGGTCGATCCGCCGGCCAGCATCCCGGCATAGTGCGACTGGCTGGCGATCCGCGCTCCGGCAATGCCAGCAAAGACGGTAACCGCCATGACCACCAGCAGCGCGAGGAACGGCGCGGCACCCAGTGCAGTGATCTGCCCCACGGTGACCTGTAGGCCCAGGATCACGATCCCGACCCGCAGGCAGGTGCGCGAGGCGAAGTCGAGCCCCGGATGGGTGCGCGGATCGCGGGCGATGAAGTTCAGCGAAAGACCGATCAACAGACCCAGCAGGATAATCGGGAAGCCGTAGTGCTCGGACAGCCAGGCCGCTGCCGCTGCCGCGACGCCGCAAATCGCTAGGCCGGGGAACAGGCTGCTCTTCTTCTCGCGCGCTTGGGCGGTCAGTTCAGCAAGATGCAGTTCCCCGTAAAGGTCACCGCCGTGGGGCAGGGCATCCCAATCGATCGCTGGACGGGGCCCGGGCGGATTAGGGTTGTCAGTCGGGCTCATTGCGCGAATTTGGCACTCCCTTCGCGTGGCATTACCAGTCGCAGCCAGCCGATCGCCAGCAGATAGGAAATGGCAGCAAATAGGATGAACGGCGTGAAGCTATAGCCTGCTGTCAGTGCAAGTCCGACGAACCAGACCAGCAAGCCACCGGTAACATTTCCGCAGAACGCGCCGAAAGCAGTCACTCGGCCGACCTTGCCGCGCGGTACGACGTCAGTGATTGTCGCAAAGATCGAGAGTGAAAAGCCCTGGTGCCCGGCCAGTACCGCGCCCATCATCAGCGCCACGGGCCAGACGCTGTCCATTTGCAGCACCAGCGGCACTGGCAACACGATCAGCGCCGAAACGAGCATCACGGTCTTGCGGACCCGCGCGGTTTCCCACCCGCGCGCAATCAGTACGGACGATATGTATCCAGCCGCGAATCCACCAAGCGCCGAGCCGAGGAATGCCAGCGACATCGGTCCGGCCAGTTCTGCAGTCGAGAGGCCGAAAACCTTGCGGTAGAAGTCCGGCAACCAGAAAGTCAGCAACCAAAAGGTTGAATCGCTGAGCGCCTTCGCAATCACGATTCCCCAAGTGCGCCTTTCGCGCAGCACTGGGCCATAGGGTTTGCCATCGTCGTTGAAATCCTGGTCTTCGTCCTCCGCTGCGTCGTTGAACTTTACGCCGCGTGCAACGGCGAGCCAGGCGAGCAGGGTTACGAAGCCGCCGATCCCGGCGAACAGCAGTGCGCCCCGCCAGCCCACAGTCAAGGCCATGACGGGGATAAAGAACGGCAACAGGATCGTGCCGAGGCTACCAATCAGCGTGTTGAGGCCCAGGGCCAGCGACCGGCGCTCTTTGGCGAACAAGGTTGCGGCAGTCTTGATCGTAAGGGGGGTCTGCATGGCTTCGGTCGCGCCCAGGCCGATCCGCGCGGCGACCACCTGCCAGCCCAGCATCGCCCAGCCATGCGCCATCGCCGCCAACGACCAGGCGGTGACACCCGTGACCATCGAACGCCAGACGCCAAGCCGGTCGATCAGCCAGCCGGTAAACAGGAAGGATGCCGCCGCAGCGAGCTGGGTGACCAGCCCAAGCCGCCCGAACATCTCGTCGGTCCAGCCCAGGTCGCTGGCCATGTCGGGCTTGAGGATCGCAATGATCGGGCGATCCATATTGTTGAAGATGCCCGCGACGCAAAGCAGCGCGAACAGTGTCCAGGCGCGCCCGGGAGCGATCGTTTTCATCTGCGTTCCCTCCCCGAAACGATTGGGGCCCTCGCCGCCGGCGAAGGCCCCATAGTGGTTAGACCGAAATCATCCGGATCAGAAGTTGAACCGGCCAGTCACACCGAAGTAGCGATCCGCGTCGCGCGGGATCTGGTAGCGGTAGGCACCGCCGACACCGCCGTTGACGATTGCGGCTGCATAGCCTTCGTCGAACAGGTTGCGGACCACCAGCGACAGCTTCCAGCGATCATCCGGAGCGACCAGGCCGATCTGGGCATTGACCAGGGCATAGGCCGGGATCGTGCCCAGCAGACGCTGCACTGCGTCGGCCGAGAACAGCGAGAGCTGGCTCGACTGGAAGTTCATCGACACGCCCACAGCGACATTGGCGAAGCCGCCGGTTTCAACCGTGTGGTCGACTGCCATCGAGCCCTTCCAGACCGGGGCATAGCCCAGCTTGGTGCCGGCCGGGATCACCTGGGTGGTGCCGAGCGGCGCCTTGAAGTTCACCACCTTGGCGTCGTTGACCGAGAGGCCGGCGCTGAGGTTGGTGGTCGAGCCGATCCGCCAGTTCATGTCGAACTCGATGCCCTTGGTCGAGATCGTGCCCGCATTGGTGAAGCGGGTCACCACCACGCCGGCAACCAGGTCAGGGTTGTTGGCCTGGAAGTTGTTGTAGCGGGCATAGTAAGCGGCGATGTTGAAGGTCAGGCGGCCGTCAAGCAGCGTGTTCTTCAGGCCCACCTCAACCGAGTTCGAGGTTTCCGGCTCGATGACGTTGGTGCCGGTACCGGTCAGGTTGAAGAACACGTTGTAAGCCGGGCCCTTGTAGCCCCGGGCGTAGCTGACATAGGCCATCGTATCGTCGTTCAGGTCGAACTGCAGCGTGGCCTTGCCCGACAGGTTGTCGTTGCTGGTTTCGCCAGTCCACGGAACGCCGTTCGAGGCGGCCACAGCGCTAGACGCGGCGGCGCCGGGTGCCGTGCCGAGGCCGAGCAGGCGGATGTACTCGTTGTAGACGCCCTGGTCGAAGTTGGGCTGGATGCCCGGGCCGGTCAGCGGCGAGCGACGGCTGTGGAAGACCGACAGCTTGTCATGCGTATAGCGCAGGCCAGCGACGAAACGGACAGCGTCCGACAACTTGTAAGTGGCCTGACCGAACACGGCGAAGTTGTTGAAGGTCGAACCAAAGGTGGCCGAGCCGTTCGGAGTGGTCGAAGCGGCGGCAAAGGCGCTGCCGCACGGCACCAGAACGGTGGTCGGGGCACCGGCCGCGGCCGAGCACTGGATCACGTTGCGGGTGAAGGTCCGCTCGGACACGGCACGTGAATAGAACGCACCCAGCACATAGGACAGCGTCTGGTCGGCCGGCGAGGTCAGGCGCAGTTCCTGCGTGAAGGTAGTGCTGGTCTGCGGGCCGCTGTCGTGCAGCTGGGCAAAGCCGACATAGGCACGATCCAGCCAGTCCCCATCGCGGATTTCGGTGTTGTCCCAGCCGCGATAGGCGGTGATGCTGGTCAGGGTGTGATCGCCCAGACCGAAATCGCCCTGCAGAGACACGCCCCAGCCTTCTTCCTTGGTGGAGGTGACGAGGTTCTGGGCGACAGCGCGCGAATCCGCTCCGGCCGGGGCCGGCAGGGCCAGGAAGCCCAGGCTGGTGCTGGGCAGGCCGGCGCCGGTCAGCGGGCCGGTACCGATCACGTCGGCGCAGCAGTCGTCATCGTTCTTGTAGTAGTCGGCAGCGAGGTAGAGGCGCAGATCGTCGCTCGGCTCATACAGGAACTGGCCGCGCAGGCCCCAGTGCTTGTAGCCATTGACCCACTCGTTGGTGGTGACGTTGCGGATGTTGCCGTCATACTCACCATAGAAGGCGGTGAAGCGGGCGGCCAGGTCCTGGCCCATCGGCAGGTTGACTGCGCCCTTCAGGCGGAATTCGTTGCGATCGAAATAGCTGGCATCCACCGATCCGCCGAATTCCATCTTCGGCATTTGGGTGGTGATGTTGATCACGCCGGCCGAAGCGTTCTTGCCGAACAGCGTGCCCTGGGGGCCGCGCAGCACTTCGATCTGGGCCACGTCGACCATGTCGGAGAAGGCTTCGCCCGAACGCGAATAGACCACGCCGTCCACCACGGTCGAAACCGAGGGCTCGCCCGCGATCGAGAAGGTGGCAGTGCCCACGCCGCGCAGGAAGATCGTCTGGTTCAGCGTGGTGCCTGACTTCAGGAAGTTCAGGGCCGGGACCATCTGCGCAGCGCTTTCGATGCTGGGACGCGAGGCATCGGCCAGGCGTTCACCCGAAAGCACCGAGACGGCGACCGGCACGTCCTGGACGTTTTCCGAACGCTTCTGGGCGGTAACGACGATTTCGCCGGGGGCGTTGTCGTCTTCCGCAGCTGTATCCTGGGCAAGCGCGGGGCTGGCGAAAGCAACCATGGCCAGCGTTGCCAGCGGCAGCGCGGACGAAGCGCGAAGCATCGACTTCATGAGTATTCCTCCCTTGTGCCGGGGGCCTCCTGCCCTGCGGCAAATCTCCTCTGGCGGAATGGCGATGGCCTTCCGCTTGGAGCTTGAATTGCGGTGTATCGCTCGATATGTCAAGCGGTGTCATACGGGATTCAGCAGGCTGTGGCTTTGCCGCAACAGCTGCCTGAAAGGGACGAGGGAGTGGGTGTGGAAGCCGTGTTTTCGGCCATTGACGGCGGTTTCGACCTGCATTTTGCAGGGCACCTGATGCTGCGGCACCGGGCCGATGCACCGGTACTCGAATCCGCGCTGGGCCAGCCCGCCGTGGAGATGTTCCGGGGCAATTTCCGGATCGAAGATGCGCCAGAAGACCGGCTGGTGGCAGACGGGTGCGATGTGGCCGAAGATAGCGTCACGCTCTATTCCGGCGATCGGGCGCTCGCCCGGCTCGAGCTTGATGGCAATGCCCTGGGCGTCCAGCTGCTGACCCCGGGGCATGATCGGATCTGGCTGCGCTGGCATGCCGAACCGGGCGAGGCCGCCTGGGGCGGCGGCGAGCAGATGAGCTACCTGGCGCTTAATGAGCGCCGGTTCCCGATGTGGACCAGCGAGCCAGGCGTCGGGCGCGACAAGTCTACCGCGCTGACTCAGGCGATGGACCTCGGCGGAATGGCCGGGGGGGATTACTATCACACCAACTACCCACAACCGACACTGCTGACCTCGCGCTGGGTGGCGATCCACCTCGACGCGGCATTTTACAGCGTGATCGACTGCACAGACCCCGCCGTCCACGGCTTCGAGGTATGGACGGACACGGTGCGGTTCGAACTCTTTGCCGCGGATGGTCCGCTGGGCCTGGTTAGCCAGTTATCGACCCGCTTCGGCCGCCAGCCACCGTTGCCTGACTGGGCGATCGGCGGGGCGATTGTCGGCCTCAAGGACGGGGCGCGCAGCTTTGAGCGGCTGGACCAGTTCATCAAGGCGGGTACGGCCGTCTCGGGCCTGTGGTGCGAGGATTGGGCCGGCATCCGCGAGACCAGCTTCGGCCGCCGCCTGTTCTGGGACTGGCGCCGCGACAACCAGCGCTTCCCCGACCTGCCGCAGCGCATCGCTGCGCTGGAGGCGCGCGGCATCCGCTTCCTGGCCTATGCCAATCCCTACCTGTGCAACGACGGCATCCTTTATGAAGAGGCGCTGGACGGTGGGCACTTCTGTTTGCAGCCGGACAGCGACGAGGTTTACCTGGTTGATTTCGGCGAGTTCGATTGCGGTGTGCTCGATTTTACCCGGCCCGAAACGCGTGACTGGTTTGCCGAAAAGGTGCTGGGGCGCGAGATGCTCGATATCGGTGTGTCGGGCTGGATGGCCGATTTCGGCGAATACCTGCCCACCGACGTGCGGCTGGCCGATGGCTCTGATCCGATGGAAGCGCACAACCGCTGGCCGGTGCTGTGGGCCGAGGTCAATGCCCAGGCGGTCGAGAGCCGGGGTAAGACCGGCGACGCGGTCTTCTTCATGCGCGCCGGCTTTTCGGGCGTCCAGGCGCATTGCCCCTTGCTGTGGGCGGGGGACCAGTCGGTCGATTTCACCCGGCATGACGGGATCGGCACGGTGATCACAGCTGCGCTTTCGGCCGGCCTGGTCGGCAATGCCTACAGCCACGCCGATTGCGGCGGCTACACCTCGATCCTTGGCAATGTCCGCACGGCCGAGCTGATGCTGCGCTGGTGCGAGCTGGCGGCCTTTGCTCCGGTCATGCGCAGCCACGAAGGCAACCGGCCCGACGATAACCTGCAGTACGATTCCACGCCCGAACTGCTGGCCTGCTTTGCCCGGTGGAGCCGGGTACATCGCCATCTGAAGCCCTACGTCCGCCACCTCTGCGACGAAGCGGGCGAGTTCGGCCTGCCGGCCCAGCGCGCCATGTTCCTGCACTACCCAGAAGACAGCAGCCTCTGCGCGGTGCAAGACCAGTTCCTCTATGGTGCGGACCTGGTGGTGGCCCCGGTGATCGAGGAAGGGGCCGTTTCGCGCAGTGTCATCCTGCCGGGGGCAGGCGAGTGGGTCCACGCCTTTAGCGGTGAGAGCTATGCTGCCGGCACGCATACCGTGGCCGCGCCGATTGGCACCCCGCCGGTGTTTTACCGCCCGGACAGCGCCTTTGCCGATCTGTTTGCGGGGCTAAAGTCGCAATGAGCGAACGGTCGAATATCCGCGATGTAGCCGCGCGGGCCGGTGTGGCGGTGAAGACCGTCAGCCGCGTGCTCAACGGCCATCCCTATGTATCGGCCGACACCAAGGCGCGGGTGGAAGAGGCGATGAAAGCGCTCGATTTCCACCCTTCGGTGGCGGCGCGGATCCTCTCCGGCGCAAAAAGCAACCAGGTCGCGCTGATCTATGACAATCACAGCCCCTATTACATGTTCCAGATCCAGACCGGCTGTTGGGATTTCTGCCGCGAAAACGGCATCCGCCTGCTGGCCCAGCCGGTCGATGTTGCCGATCCGGGGGTAGGCGAACAGGTCCGCGGGCTGGTCACCGAAACCCATGTCGACGGGATCATCCTGTCATCGCCGGTGACCGATTGCGAGCCGGTGCTACGCGCGCTCGAATCGATGGATATTCCCTTTGTCCGCATCTCCCCCGGCACCAACCACGCGCTGACCAGTTCGGTATTCATGGACGATGCCCAGGCGGCGGATGACATGACCACGCACCTGATCAACGCCGGGCACCGCCGGATCGGCTTTATCAAGGGGCACCCGAATCACATGGCCTCCGACGACCGGCTCAATGGCTATCGCCGGGCGCTGGACCGGGTGGGCATTGCCTTCGATCCGGGGATGGTTTGCGATGGCGAGTTCGATTTCGATTCCGGTGTGCGCGGCGCGGGCCGCCTGCTCGATCTGCCCGAACCGCCGACCGCGATCTTTGCGTCAAACGACGACATGGCCGCCGGGGTGCTGGCCGTGGCGCACGATCGCGGCATTCCGGTGCCGGCCCAGCTCTCGGTCGCCGGGTTCGATGACACGACGCTTGCCCGCACCGTCTGGCCGCCGCTAACCACGATCCACCAGCCGATGGCGGACCTCGCCCGCACGGCGGCGGAAATACTCATCGCCGGGGGTGACATCACCCACCGCCGGCTGCCGCACCAATTGATCGAACGCGCCTCGGTGGCGCCGCCTTACAGGAAACCCGCATGAGCCAGCTTCCCCTTCCGCCCGCCGCCCGCCAGCTTGGCAGCTCGGGCATTGCCGTATCGCCGATTGCCTGGGGGATGTGGCGCCTCGCCGAGAACGGCCGCACCGCCGCCGAAGCCGCGCGGCTGGTCCATGCCGCGCTCGATGCCGGGATCAACTTCCTCGATACGGCGGATATCTATGGGTTCAACGGCTCGGGCGGCTTCGGCGATGCCGAGGCCCTGCTGGGCGAGGTGCTGACCGCGGAGCCGGCCCTGCGTGGGCGGATGGTGCTGGCCACCAAGGGCGGGATCATGCCGCCGCTGCCCTATGACCAGAGCGCCGACTATCTGCGCTCGGCAATCGATGCTTCGTTGGCCCGGCTCAAGACTGACAGTGTCGAGCTTTGGCAGATCCACCGCCCGGACATCCTGGCCCACCCGCAGGAAGTGGCCCGCGTGCTCGACGATGCGGTGGCCAGCGGCAAGATCCGCACCCTGGGCGTCTCCAACTTCACCATTCACCAGACCGCCGCGCTGAACCAGTTCCTTGGTCACAAGCTGGTCTCCACCCAGCCAGAGATCAGCCCGCTCCGGATCGATTGCTTCGAGAATGGTGAGCTGGATCAGGCGATGATGCTGGGCCTGACCCCGCTGGCCTGGTCGCCGCTGGGCGGCGGGCGCCTTGCGACGCCGGAAAGCCCCCGCGATTTCGCCATCTGCGCCGCGCTCGACAAGGTGGCGGCAGAAGCCGGCGTGTCCCGCTCGGTCGCGGCCTATTCGTGGCTGATGGCCCACCCGGCCGGGATCGTGCCGATCATCGGCTCGCAGCAGGCCGACCGGATCGCCGAGGGCGCGGCCGCGCTGCAGGTGCAGTGGACCCGGACCGACTGGTACGCCGTGCTGGTCGCCGCCCGGGGCGTGCCGCTGCCCTGATCTTGCTGGCTTGATACCGATCAAGGCGGGCTGGGGCAGCATGGCCCACCAGCCCGCCAGACCCGAGCAGACGGAGACAGAAATGACCGCCCAAGTACTCAAGCCCGGCATGGACTGCGAAATCGCCTGGTTCTCTGCCCTGTGCGACGACGATTACGAGTTCCTTGGCGTGCCCGATCCTTATCTGAAGTCCAGCTGGGAGCATTGCCGCAACATCGTGTTGCGCGCCGAAGAGGGCGGGTTTGACAATATCCTGCTGCCTTCGGGCTATGAGCTGGGGGTCGATACTACTGCCTTCGCCGCCGCCGTCGCCACTCAGGTCAAGCGGATCAAGCTGCTCTGGGCAACCCGCATGGGTGAGGACTGGCCGCCGCAGCTGGCCCGCCGCATCGCCACGATTGACCGGATCCTTGGTCCCAATGCCGCCGGCACCGGCGGGCGGCTCAACGTCAACATCATCTCTTCGCCCATGCCGGGCGAAACGATGGAGAGCGGCCCGCGCTATCGCCGCGGGACGGAGATCATGAAGATCATCCGCACGCTGCTTAATGGCGAGCATCTCGATTTCCAGGGCGAGTTCTACAACCTCAAGCTCGATCCGGCGCGGATTACCACGCTGTCGGGCAAGTGCCCCAATTTCTACTTCGGTGGTCTTAGCCACGAAGCGCGCGAGTGCGCCGCCGAAGCGGCTGACGTCTACCTGATGTGGCCGGACAAGCTGGAGAACGTGCGCGAAGTCGTGGCTGACATGAAACAGCGCGCCGCCGCCTATGGCCGCACGCTCAAGTTTGGTTACCGCGCCCACGTGATCGTCCGCGAGACCGAAGACGAAGCCCGCGCCTATGCCGATCGCCTGCTCTCCAAGCTTGATGACGAGATGGGCCGCGCGATCCGCGAAAAGAGCCTCGATGCCGCCAACTATGGCGTCCAGCGCCAGCAGGAACTGCGCAGCGCCGCCGATGGCGACGGCTTCGTCGAGGAGAACCTGTGGACCGGCATCGGCCGCGCCCGCTCCGGCTGCGGCGCCGCCATTGTCGGCACGCCGGACCAGGTGATCGCCAAGCTGCGCGCTTACCAGGAAGCCGGAATGGAAGCCTTCATCCTCTCCGGCTACCCGCACGTCAATGAGTGCGACATGTTCGCGCGCTACGTGCTGCCGCAGATCAAGCACGGCCCGATCGCGGGATAGGCCATTAATCCGGCAGCGGAGTGCCGGGCTTGGCCGGGCGCCCCCGTTTCCTTACTTTCCAGCCAGCGGCTTAAGCAGCCGTGCCGCCTTCTGCTGCGAAGAAGTTGGCGCATCATAGCCGACCTGCATCACGCTGACGGCAATATCGGTCTGTACCACTGCCGCTTCGTCTTTGGCCTCCGCCTTGCCCGGCGTCTTGCTGGACAGGCCGATTACCATCCCCGGCAAGGCGGGCTGGCCAGCCGGTGTCGATCGCCCCATTGCCTTGGCGAGATCGCCGACGAAGCGGACATCGTAACGCATGAAGCTGCCGATCCGCGCCATCCGCCACTTGGCGGCTTCAATGTTGTCCGGGAAATTGACGTTGAGGCCCACCCCGGGCGGAAGCAGGGCGCCGGTCTTCCCGGCCTTGCCTTCAAGCTGGCGCAGCAGTTCGAGCGACCGGGCGGCGATCTGTACCGACTGGGGATTGACCAGATCCGGCCCGCTGTTGGTCTTCTCGCCTGCGCTGAGCGCAATGGCCGGTATGCCGCGGATCATCGCCCATTGTGCGTTGCTGACCGTGCCCGAGCTGATCACGATGTTACCTGCATTCTGGCCGATGTTCGGCCCGGACAGGACCAGATCGGGCGCGCGGCCCCAGCGGGCCTGGGCCACCACGTCAATGCCATAGAGCAGCGCCATCACCGGCGTGCCGTCGACATAATGGAAATCAGTGCCAACCCCGGCGCGGGTCATCGGCCCGGCGCCCGGATCGCCAGCCTTGGCGGCGCCATTGAGACAGTCCGCCGTCAGCGGACCAAGCGGCCGCAGCATTTTCATCGCTGCGCCCATGCCGCTCTGCTGCTGGCAGGGAACGGCCACGATCACATCATGGCCTTCTGCCTTCAGCGCATCGTAGAGCGCCTTGACGTTGGCCGTCAGGCCATCGTCGTTACCCAGCACGATGTTGCGGGCCAGCGCCGGGCTGGTGACGGCAAGCGCCGCCAGCCCGGTGAGCAGATGCAAGCTAAAACGCATGCGCTTTACCCGCCCGTCAGAAGCGCACGCGGGCCTGGAGGCCATAGGTGCGCGGGTCATTGTAGATGGTTGAGGTCTGACGGCTGGCCACGCGGAAGTCGAAGTAGTTGTAAGTCACGTTGGTCAGGTTCTTGACCCAGGCCGAAAGCTCCAGCTTGCCTCCCGCCAGATCGATATCACCCAGTGACAGGCGGCCGTTGACCAGGAAAGCGCTGTCCGCCTTGTAGGTCACGGTGTTGTTGGCAAAGTAATTGCCGGCGGTGTTGGCATCGATGTGCAACCGCAGTTCGCCGAACGAGAAGCGCGGGAAGGTGTAGTCCGCGGTCAGGGTCAGGGCGTGCGGCGGCGTGAAGGCCGAGCTGACATCCTGAATCACGCCCGAGAAGATGTTGCGCACCGGCGTCGGCGGAGCATCGGTGTAGACGTAGTTGGCGCTCAGCAGCAGGCCGCGGGTCGGGGCGAGGGTGACGTCCAGCTCAACCCCCTTGATCCGGCGCTTTTCGGGCGCGTTGACCGTTTCCGTGTTCGATACGAACGCTGGGTTGATGAAGTCGACCTGCTGGTTTGACAGTTCGCTGGTATAGGCCGCCAGGTTGAAGCGTGCCCGCCGGTCAAACAGGTCAGCCTTGATGCCGGCTTCCCAGGCGACCAGTTCTTCCTCGCCAAAGGGCCGCAGGATGGAGGAGCGGGTGTTGGCCCCACCGGCGCGATAGGCGCGGCTGATCTTCACATAGGCGTTGATGTCGTCTGTGAAGTCATAGGCGATGGTTGCCATCGGATCGACGCGGCTGGAATTGAACGCGAAGTTGAGGTTGGGGTTCGCCCCGCGGATCGCGGTGAGCCGGCCGTCCTTGCTGTCATCTGTGTAGCGCAGGCCCGCGGTGATGTGCAGCCCGGCGAGGGCCGAGGGTGACCAGGTGACCTGCCCGAACAGCGCCTTCGACTTAACATTGACCCGTGCGGCCCGGTCCGGGATGGCAACGCCGCCATCGGCAATCGGTGCGGCAAACAGGTCGACCCCCGTATTGGTCGCATTGAGCCGCCCGGCGGAATAGACGATCGCCTCGTCCGCCCCGTTCTCGTTGAAGTAGTACCCGCCGAAGACGTACTTGAAATCACCCGCTTCGCCGACGAATTGCAGCTCCTGGCTGAACTGGTCCTGATCGACCAGGGCATAGCTGAGCCGTCCGAACACGCGGCCCGGCCCCCACGAGGTAACCGCGCCGGTATCCTGATCCCACTGTACCGAGTTGAGATCGCGCCAGGCCGTGATCGAGCGGATGGTCAGGTTGTCGGACACGTCCCATTCCGCCACCAGCGAGTGGCCGCGCGCCTTTTGCGGGTTGCGCAGCACCGGCACGCCGATGCGCCCGGTCCGCACCCGGCCTTCGCGCAGGGTGATGAAGCTGGGCCTTACCGCTGCGGCCTGGTCGGTGGCCGTGATGTCGCTGTAGGCGCTGGTCGACTTGTCGTGCGACTGGTCATAGGAATAGAGGATCGACAGGCCATCGGCCGGTTCCCACAGCGCAGTGGCCTTGAAGCCGTATTTGCGGATCTCGCCATAGTCGAGGAAGTTGGGGTTGGGGTTCAGCACCAGCCCGCCACGATCGCTGTAGAGCCCGTCCAGCTTGATCTTGATCCCGCCCACTTCGGGCAGGTTGAGGTGTGCGGCCACCATCCGGCTGTCATAATTGCCAAAGCCGCCGCGCATATCGAGGCCGAGTTCGCCGGTCGGCTTCTTGGTCACCACGCTGACCGCGCCGCCGATCGTATTGCGGCCGAACAGGGTGCCCTGGGGCCCGCGCAGTACTTCGATCCGCTCGATGTCGGAGAGTTCCATGCCGAGGCCCGAAACCCGGCCGACATAGACGCTGTCGATATAGATGCCGACCGTCGGGTCACGGGTGACCTGGGTGGCGTCGACCGGGACCAGCCCGCGCATCCCGATCGTCACGGCCGAGGCGCGGCCCAGGAACGGGGCAATGCGCAGCGATGGCACGCTGCCCGTAAACAGATCGGCCAGCGAGTTCACCCCGCGCTGTTCCAGCGTGTCCGAACCCAGCGCCACGATCGAAATCGGGGTGTCCTGCAGGTTCTCCTCACGCTTCTGCGCGGTGACAACGATTTCGGCGATGCCGCCGCTCTCGGCCTCGTCCCCGGCAGTCTGGGCCAGGGCCTGCGGAGCAACGGCGAATGCGGCGCTGCCGGCGGCAAGCGCCACGGCCAGGCTGCGAGTCAGTTCGAAACGGGTCATGCGTCATCTCCCTCCTGTTTGGCCGCTGCCGGGTGGCGCCAGCCAGTATTCGTCGCGAAGGGAGGGGTGGCAGCACGCTTGGCCGCCAGTGACATCAGGCCGACGACCCCCCGGGATGCCCCCGCTCGTCCGCCGCCAGTCATCGCCAGTCCCCTCCCAGGCGACTGTCTGTTGCGGCCCGCCGGGAAGGTAACGCCTCCCTCGAATCGACCGCCCTTTCCGGGAGCGTGAAGGTGAATGCCCACCCGGTCAACAATTGTCTCTTGCTGCAAAACAATGTCCCGTATAACGAGACATTGGTTCCGACTTGCAACGACGTGATCCGATGCGCTGCGGCAGGGCTGAACAACGGTTTTGGCTTCGGGATGGGGATCCGGTGGCTCGGGATATGGATGAAACAACGGCGCCGATGCGCCCGGTGGGGCTGGCGCTTGCCCTGGTGGAACGCGTGGCCGAATGGCAGCCGATCGGCGCAAGCGAGCTTGCCCGGCGGATGGATCTGCCCAAGGCCACGGTCCACCGCCTGCTGCTGGCGCTGGAGGCCTATGGCTGGCTGGAGCGCGATGGCGGCACCCGTCCGCGCTGGTCGGTCACGATCAAGCCGATCTCGATCGGCGGCCGCGCGATAGAGCACAACAGCGGGCTGCGCATGGCCGCGCTTTCGGTGATGGACGCGCTGCGCCATGAAACCGGGGAAACGGTCCACCTGGGCCTGCTGCAGGGGGACAATATCCTGCTGATCGAGCGGATCGACGGGATCAACAGCGTCAACATCTTTCTGCCCACCGGCACCAGCTGGGATCTGAGCTGGTCCAGCGGCGGGCGGTGCGTGCTGGCCAACCTCCCGGCTGAACGGCAGGACGCGTTCCTGGCCACGCCGCGCTTCCGCCGCAAGTCGGAAACCGATCTGGTCCCGCCCGAGGCCCTGCGCGCCGAACTGGCTCTGATCCGCGAGCGCGGCTATGCGATCTCGGTCGGCCTGCCACCCGCCGCCAGCAGCAGCGTTGGCGCCGCCATCTTTGATCAGCACGGCCAGGCCTTCGCCGGCCTCTCCGTCACCGGCGCCGCCAACCGCCTGCGCGAACCAGACCTCCTGGCCCTCGCCCCCCGCGTGGTCGAAGCCGCCCGCCGGATCTCGATCGGGATGGCGATGTTGTAGAAGTGCAGTTTTCCTACTTGGGCGCTGCTTGATACCTTCCGCCGTGCCGCCGCGCCGGGTTGGGGCGGGTCGGATTTTCTGGACCAGAACAGTGGTCCATGTGGTCCATGTGGTCCACCGGGCGTGCATGGACTGCGCCGGGGATGGGCGCGGCGCGGGGTCAGCCCTTGATCTGGCCTAGGCCTTGATCTGGCCTAAGCCTTGATCTGGCCTAAGCCTTGATCTGGCCTAAGCCTTGATCTGGTAAGCCACTTCGAAATCGCCCCAGCGGCGGCCCTGGATGATCACGGGGGAGTAGACGTTGCGGACCACGACGTAATTGGTGCCATCGCCTTCCTGGCGGTAAACCGACATGAAGTAGGGGGCCTGGCTGGCCTTGGCCTGTTTGTCGATCTCGTCGAGCAGGATGCGGCCGTTGCGGCAATAGCGGGTGTCGTGGGCCAGCTCGCCGATGGGCGCGCGGGAGTGTTCGGTCACGTGGGTCGGCAGGAAGCCGTTCATATCGGCCGCGCTGCACATGATCACGCTGGCGTGGGTGGTGCGCAGCCGGTCAAACAGCGGGCGCCAGTGGCTATCCGCCCAATCGGACAGGCCGGTGCGGTAAAGCTCCGGATTGGTGCCGGGGACCAGGCGGTAATCGGTATCGAACAGCTGGGCGAGGGTCAGCTCGCCGCGCGCGATCGCAGCTTCGGTGAGGCCAACCAGTTCATCGCGGGCGCGGGCGGCCAGCTCGACAATCTCGGTATCGCGGGGGGAAACCCCGGCGGAGATCACCGCGTTGAACAGCTTGTTGGAAGTGGCCTCCATGTGGAGCACATTGCCGCGGGTCGCCTCCAGCAGCACGGCATTGTCGCGCACCGAACCGATCACGGTATCGAGCGCGCCGCGCACGGCCTGGCCCTTGGCATGGACCTCGACACTGGCCTGGGCCACGCGCTCACCGCTTTCGTCAAGCTGGGAGACGAGGCGGGTTGTTTCGGCGAGGACCGCAGTGACGGTTTCCAGCCGCTCTTCGGCCTTGCTCGACTGGTCGACGCCGGACTGGATCTCGGTCACCAGGCCGGCGGCCTCTTCGACCAGCTTGGAGACGGCGGTGCGGATCTCCTCGGCGGCGGAGCTGGAGTTCTGGGCGAGCTTCTTCACTTCGGAGGCAACCACGGCAAAGGTCTTGCCAGCCTCGCCCGCGCGGGCAGCCTCGATCGTGGCGTTAAGCGCCAGCATGTTGGTGGTGCGGGCGATCGTCTCGATCCCCTTGGTAACCTGCTGAACCTGTTCCATCACGGTGGCGAAATTGGTGACGTGGACCCCCAGGCGCGAGATCAGCGAGATGATCGCGCGGAATTCGACCACGGCGGCGTTGACCCGCTCGGTCCCCTTGTCGAGCCGGTCATAGGCCTGGGCGGAGAGCATCCGGGCCTCGTCCGCAGCTTCGGCGATCTGGCGCTGGTCCAGCTCGAGCGCGGAGGCGACCTCGTCAAGCTCGGCGAGGTCAGAGATCTGGCGCTGCATCTGGTCGGTCGCGCGCTCGATCTGGCCGGCCGCTTCGGAGCAGCCCACGGCCAGCTCGCCGCTGTGCGTCGCGGCGGACTGATCAAGCATCGGAACGCCTTGGGTGATCTTGTCGAGGTACATGCGGGCCCCACTCTTATGCCGGAAGGAAGCTAACGAAGAATGGTTAATGGTTGGTAAGAGGCTGCGAGGGCTGGTGAAAACAAAGGAGGCGTGAACGGCCAGCGGCATAACCGGTGGTTAACTATCTTGCTGCATAGCCGGGGGCAGACACCGCCTGCTCCGGGGGATGCGCCAGGCCAATGGATGACCTGATTGCCGAATTCATCGCGGAATCCCGCGAAATGCTCGCCGCGCTGGAGCGCGGGCTGGTCGCCTGGGAACGCGATCCCGGCGATCGCGCCCTGCTCGACGAGATCTTCCGCTTTGTCCACACGGTGAAGGGCAACTGCGGCTTCTTCGACCTGCCCCGGCTGGAGGCTCTGGCCCATGCCGCCGAGGACGCCCTGGGCCAGGTCCGCGCCGGCCAGCGGGCGATTGACAGCCGGCTGGTCGATGCCGTGCTCGCGGTGATCGACCGGATCGGCGAGATGGTCGAACAGGTCGCCGCCGGGGACGACATTGCCGGCGGAAACGACGGCGTGCTGATCGCCATGCTTGGCGCGATCGAGCCCGAACCGTTCCTGGCTGAAGCCACGCCGACTGCCGCTGGCGAGGGGCGTCCGGCGCGGGTACTTGAGGCGCAGCGCTCGGTCCGGCTGCCGACCAGCCTGGTCGACCGGGTGATGAGCGGCGTGTCGGACATGATCCTGGTGCGCAACGAGCTGGAACGGCAGCTGCGCCTGAACGATGGCGACCCGGCGCTGCTGGCCAACTTCGGGCGCCTGTCATCGCTGCTGGCGGAAATGCAGGCAGCCATGGCCCAGGTGCGGATGCAGCCGATCGGGACGCTGCTCGGCTCCTACCAGCGGATGGTCCGCGACCTTGCGGCGGAGCTGGGCAAGCAGGTCGATCTCGAGATCGAGAGCGGCCAGGTCGAACTGGACCGCGAGATGATCGAGCTGCTGCGCGATCCGCTGCTCCACATCGTCCGCAACGCGATCGACCATGGGCTCGAAACCCCCGCCGAACGTACCGCCGCCGGCAAGCGCGCGACCGGGCGGCTGATGCTCTCGGCCCGCCAGACCGGCAACGAGATCCGCATTGCCATCACCGACGATGGCCGCGGCATCGATGCCGACCGGGTGGTCGAACGTGCGATTGCCCGCGGGGCCATCACGGCCGAGCAGGCCGCGCGGCTGGAACGCGACCAGCGCCTCGCGCTGATCTGCGAACCGGGTCTGTCGACGGCGCGCGAAGTCACTGCGATCTCCGGCCGCGGGGTAGGGATGGACGTGGTCCGCGCCAGCATCGAACGGATCGGCGGCAAACTGAAGATCCTCAGCACCCCGGGCGAGGGCACCCGCTTCTTGCTCGACGTGCCACTGACGCTCAGCATCGTTCCTTCGATCACGGCGGTGGTCGGCGGGCAGGTCTTCGCCTTGCCGCGCTCCTATGTCCGCGAGATCGTGCGCAATGGCGCGGAAATCGAAGTCGAGCCGATCGGCGGGGTCCGCCATGTCGCGGTGCGCGGCGAGCTCCATCCCTGCCTCAACCTGGCCGACCTGTTCGGGCTGCCGGGAGAGACCGATCCGGACCGGCAGACGCTGGTGATGATCAAGCTGATCGATGGCGCCGTCTTTGCGCTGTGCGTCGATGGCATCGCCGATCATTGCGACCTGGTGATCCGGCCCGTTGCGCGGCAAGTCATCGCCACCGGGCTCTATGTCGGCGTGGCCCAGCTCAACGATGGCACGCCGGCACTGATGCTGGACATTTCCGGCATCTCGCGGCTGGGCGGGCTGTCCCATGATCAGCAATCGCGGCTCCAGCCGGTTGAGGCAACGGTCGAGGAACAGGACCAGCGTGAGCTGACGACCATGATCGTGTTTGCCGGTCTCGACGGGGTGCGCCGTGCCGTTGCCATGGACTTGGTTGAACGCCTGGTCGAAGTCCCGCGCGACAAGGTCGGCCGCAGTGGTGGTCAGCCACATGCGGTGTTCGGGGACACCATTGTTCCGCTCCATGGCCTGACGGATCACTTCGATGCGGACTATGTCGACGTGTTGGTGATAAACGCTGGATCCGGCCGGTTTGCCCAGACTACGGCCGGATCGGTCGATACGGCAGATATCGATCTTGCTACGGCAAGTGGCAAACCAGGCAGCCGGCTGGCGCTGCTCGAAGGATTGCCGGTGGAACTGCTGGAACCCGTCGGCAACACAACCGCAGCCCGCTTGCCGCTGTGCCGCCTGCCGCTCGGTGACGGCTGGTGCCGCCAGGTGCTCAAGCCCCTGCTGGAGGAGGCCGGATACCAGGTCACTGCCGATCCGGACTGTCTGGTCGACGTCGAAGTGACGATCAATGTCGCTGCCAGTGACGAGGCGCTGCCGACTGCTGACGAGGTGCAGGTTATTGCGCCCGGGCGTGCCATCAGCATGGCCGCCACGCTTGGGCGCGACGATCCCGCTGCCGTGCTTGCCGCAGTGCGGGCGCTGGGCGGAGCAAGGGGGCAATGATGCAGGATCTGCTGATCGCCCGGGTGGGCGGAGAACGCTTTGCAGTTCCGGCCATTGAGGTCCAGTCGGTCATTGAGATCGGCGCCATCGTTCCGGTTCCGCGCGCACCCGCTTACATTGCCGGGCTGACCACCCAGCGCAGCCGGACATTGACAGTGATCGACGTTGCGCTCGCGCTGGACCTGCCGCGCAGTGAAGGCCGCCGCAGCTTCGCACTGGTGATCGAACTGGGCGGTGTTGGTTACGCCCTTGCAGTCGATGCCGTGGAGAATGTGGTGGCGGCTGAGGGCGACGTGCAACCGACGCGGGTCAAGCTGGCCCCCGGCTGGTCGCACAGCGCGCGCGGTGTGGTTGAAACTGCGGTCGGAACAGTCCTGCTGGTCGACATTGTCCGGCTGGTCGGAAGCGAACTTGAACAAGAGGCAGCGTGGCAATGAACGCAATTCCTGAATCGATGGACGGTGAGCCGATCGAACCGGCACTGTCCAGCATCACCTGCCTGATCGTCGAGGACTCGCGGGTCATCCGCAAAATCTCGCGGCATATCGTCGAAAGCCTGGGCATGACCGCGCTGGAGGCCGAAGATGGCCAACAGGCGCTTGACCTGTGCGCTGCGGCGATGCCGGACCTGATCCTGCTCGACTGGAACATGCCGGTCATGGATGGCCTCGCCTTTCTCCGGCATCTGCGCGCCAGGCCCGATGGCGCCGCGCCCAAGGTGGTGTTCTGCACCACCGAGTACGATGCCAATCACATTCGAGAGGCAATTGCTGCCGGGGCGGACGAATATGTGATGAAGCCGTTTGATCACGATACGCTGCACATGAAGCTCCAGCTGATCGGGATTGTGCCGTGAACCTTGCATCTTCCGTGTTGCCGCCCGGCAGAGGCGCGGTAGCGGGCGCGGTACGGGTCTTCATTGTCGATGATTCCAGCCTCGTCCGCGCCGCTTTTTCGCGGCTGGTGGCTGATGAACCGGGACTGGAACTCGCCGGAGTTGCCGGAACGGCCGAAGATGCCCTGGCGCAGCTTGGCTCGCTGCATGTTCACGTGATCTTGCTTGACCTCGAGATGCCGGGGATGGGTGGGATGCGTGCGTTGCCGGAAATCATCCGGCGCTCGGGGCATGCTAAGGTTATCGTCGTTTCGTCGCTGACGGCCGAAGGCGCAGAGCATACGGTTCAGGCGCTCGCCCAGGGTGCTGCCGATGCCATGCTGAAGCCGACACCGGGCGGCTTTGACCACGCCTATCGCGACAAGCTGGTCCAACGAATCAAGGGGCTGGGCCGGCGTCCGCTGCGACGCGCCCACAGCCAGTCCGATTCCGGCGAGCTCGTGCCGGCTCGGCGGCCATTTGCAGCTACACGGGCGGAAGTTATCGCCATTGGGGCCTCAACCGGGGGCATCCATGCTACCGGCCTAGTGCTGTCGGCATTGCCGCCGGTGATCGGGGTGCCAATTCTGGTTACCCAGCATTTGCCGGCGGAGTTCACCCGTCCCTATGCCAATCAGCTGGCCGAAATGTCGGGCCGGGCCGTGGACATCGCGGCCGATGGACTGGAGCTGGTGCCAGACCGTATCGTGCTCGCCCCCGGGGATGCCCACCTGACCGTGGTGCGGGTCAACAAGCGGTGCGTGATCCGGCTTGAACGGGCACCGGCGGTGACGGGGTGCATGCCCTCGGTCGATCCGATGTTCGCGTCGTTGGCCAAGGTCTTTGGAGCGGGGGTGCTAGCCGTGGTTCTCACCGGGATGGGCCGCGATGGCACCGAAGGGGCCGGAGCGGTGGTCGCAGCCGGCGGCAACGTAATCGTCCAGAACGAGGCCAGCTCGGCCGTGTGGGGAATGCCCGGGGCGGTAGCCAAGGCCGGGCTTGCTGCCGCCGTGCTGCATCCGACTGATATTGCCCAGCGCATTGCTGGCTCCGTCCGGCCAGTCTGACACGCGGTGGAGCAGGCCCTGCACAACCATGCTGTCGGAATCATCGCCCGCTTGCTGCGCGCGCGCACCGGGCAAGTGATCAGCGAAGACCGGCGCTGGCGGATCGACCGGGCGATCGAGGCCGTGCTGCGCAAGCGCGGCATCAGCCGCAGCAGCGATATCATCACCCTGCTCACTCAGCCCGATAGTGCTGCGGTCGAGGAGGAACTGGTTGAAGCACTGCTCAACAACGAGACCTATTTCTTCCGTGATCGGCAGGTATTCACCCAGCTTGCCAACTCCGTGCTGCCGGCCTTGTGTCGCGCCAAGAGCGAGGCGCGCGAACTGAAGATCTGGTCAGTCGGCTGTTCGACCGGCCAGGAACCCCTGTCGCTCGCGATCATGCTGATCGAGCAGGGATTGACCCGGGGTACGGGCTGGAACATCCAGATCAAGGCTACTGATATCTCGCGCAGTGCCATCGCAGCGGCGCGTCAGGGCTTCTATTCACGCTTTGAAATCCAGCGTGGACTGGGCGTGGCGCAGATGCTTCGCCACTTCGAGGAAACCCCTGATGGCTGGCAAGCCAGCCAACACCTGCTGGGGATGATCGATTATGATGTGGCAGACTTTCTGACTGGCTCGGTCCCCGATCAGGCGGACCTGATCCTGTGTCGCAACGTGATGCTGTACTTCGATGATGACGCCAAGGCAGTCGGCTGTCAGCGCCTGTTCGATGCCTTGCCACTGCACGGCAGACTGCTGTTGGGTGGGGGCGAGACATTGACTGCCCGGCACAGCGGCTTTGTGCCTGCGGCGCAAGATCTGGCCATTTACAAGCGCGATGATCGCGCGATCGCCGCCTAGGCAGGGGCATGGCTTGGTCGTTCAATACTTTAGAAGGATATTAACGATAGTTCGCCTAGTCTGGCCGGGTACCTTGGGGGCAATCCTTGGAAATGAAACGGATCAGAGTGGTAACTTGGCTCGCCGCCGGCGCTATGCTGCTGGCGCTGCCTGCTGCCATTCTGGCCATCCAGTTCTCTAGCGAGCTTCATACCGGCGATCTAGGTGACCTGGTTACGGCTGGCTTGGGCGTGTATATTTTGGCTGGGCTGGTGCTGCTCCGATATGTTTTCCGCCAGATCCAGCGGCTGGAACGGGCTGCGCTGACAGACAGCCTGTGCGGCTTGCCGAACCGCCGGGCCTTGCATCTCAATGTCAATCGGGATGTGGTCAGCGGGACGGAACTGGCGATAGCACTGGTCGATCTCGACGGGTTCAAGTCGATCAACGACTTTTATGGTCACTCGGTCGGTGATCGGGTGGTGCGCCGCTGCGCCGCGATACTGACCGAGCTGTGCGGGGACAGCGCGCGCGCCTACCGGCTGGGCGGCGACGAATTCGCCCTGGTTACCAGCGGACCGCTGGCTGGCAATATCCTGGAAGGGGTCTGCCGTCGTATTTTGCAGCATGTTGCCCAACCGGTGCGGATCGAAGACCGCGCCATTGTTGTGGGAATGAGCATTGGTCTGGCCCGCGGCAGCACGGGTGACGAGGTTTCATCATCCAGTCTGCTGCGTCAGGCTGACATGGCCACGCAGGTGTCCAAAGCCCGGGGCAAGGGCCGGCTGACCTGGTTCAATGAGGATTTTGACCGCAGCCGCGAAGCCCACCGTCAGATTGACGTGGAATTGCGCGCCGCGCTCGCTGGCGAAGAGCTGCAACTGCACTACCAACCGCTGATCGATACCCGGACCGGCCGGATCGGAGCGGTTGAGGCTCTGCTTCGCTGGGAGCGGCCCGATGGCCAGCGGATCGGGCCAGATCAGTTTATCCCGGTGGCCGAGGAAACCGGCCTGATCGAACCAATCGGGCTCTGGGTGTTGCGCCAGGCCTGCCGCGATGCTGCGCAGTGGGACGGGATCAAGGTTTCGGTCAACGTCTCCGTGGCGCAGCTGCGCAACACCCAGTTCCCGCTTCAGCTCGGGCAGATACTAGAGGAAACCGGGTTTCCCCCGGAACGGCTGGAGCTGGAAGTCACTGAAACCTTCCTGGTCGGTGATCCGCTGGTGGCCGGGCGCAATCTCGAAATGCTTCGCGATTTCGGCGTGGGGATCGTGCTTGATGACTATGGCACCGGCTATGCCTCGATCGGGTTCCTGCGCCGTTTCCGCTTTGAAAAGCTGAAGCTCGACCGGTCACTGATTGTCGATGCCGCTGGTGATGCCGCGACCCGGACAGTTATGGCTTCCAGTGTGACCATGGCCAAGGCGCTGGGCATGCGGGTGACCGCCGAAGGGATCGAAACCGAAATTCAGGCGGCCATGGCCCGCACTGCCGGGTGCGATCAGATGCAGGGCTGGCTTTATTCCAAGGCCGTGCCGGCTGCTGAAATTGCGCTGCAACTCGCTGCGCAGGAATTCTCTGAAAACACGTCAAAAACCAACACCTCGCCCCGAACGGCGAGGTCTGCCCAAGGCTAAGGAATGCTGTGATGTCTGCTGCAACCGCCAAGAAGAACTGGTTTGTTGACCTGCCCGTGGCAAGCAAGATGCGGGTACTGACCGTGGCTCACAATATTGCCACCTTGTCAGTAAGCCTGGTCAGCGCAGCAACGCTTATTGCCTTTGATGCACCGATCTCGATCGTTGCCTTGCCCTTGGTGGTCGCAGCATTGAGCATCACATACTCACTGTTCGCCGGGCGCTATGTCCTTGCCAACGTAGTGCGCCCGTTCGAGGACTTGTCGTCCTGGATGAGCCAGATCGGCGATGGCATCTACGAACTGGAAATCCGCCACACTGAACGGGCGGACGAGATTGGCGACATGTGCCGTGCGCTCGAAAAGGCCAAGAAGGGCGCATTTTTGCTCAAGGATTTGCGCGAACAGGCCGAGGCGCAACGGATCGAGCACGATGCCAAGCTGCTGGAATTGGCTGCTCGTTTTGAAAGCCGCGTGAGCGACGTGGTGAACGGGGTTGCGGCGGCGTCGTCGCAGCTTGAATCGACTGCCACGACCATGGCTGACAGCGCGAAAGTATCGGCGAGCCAATCGAGCACTGTCTCGGAAGCAATGGAGACTGCGGCTTCGGGTGTGACCGCGGCTGCAGCCGCCACTGACGAGTTTGCCCTCTCGATTAACGAGATCAGCCGCCAGGCCTCGGGTTCCGCCGAACTCGCCCGCAAGGCAGCCGAGGCCACGCGCAAGGCTGACGAAACCATTTCCAACCTGGCCACTTCGGCAGCGGAAGTCGGTGAGATTGTGGAACTGATCTCGTCAATCGCCCAGCGCACTAACCTGCTGGCGCTCAACGCCTCGATCGAGGCGGCACGTGGCGGCGAGGCCGGTCGCGGATTTGCCGTGGTTGCTTCCGAGGTGAAGGAGCTGGCTGCGCAGACCGCCAAGGCTACCGAGCGGGTCTCGATCCAGATCCAGAAGATTCAGGAAGACACGGGCGTTAGCGTCAACTCGCTTCAGGCCATTGCCCGGCAGATTGCCGACCTGGAGGTTACCTCAGTGTCGATTGCCGCTGCGGTTGATCAGCAGTCGGCTGCGGGGCAAGACCTCGCGCGGAGCATCGACCTTGCTGCGCGCAGCACCGAACGGGTGACCACATCGATTGCTCAGGTCCGCGAAGGGTCGCTTGCGACCGGTGCAGCTGCGGCGCAAGTGCTTAGTTCGTCAAGCGAGCTCAAGCATCAGTCGGCTGTTCTGCGCAGCCAGGTGGATGATTTCCTCAACCTGGTACGCCACGCAGCCTGAAGGCTGCCGCAGCGCGGTTCACCTAATCTGAGACTGGGCTGGAAAATGGTGCCCGGAGGCGGATTCGAACCACCGACACGCGGATTTTCAATCCGCTGCTCTACCAACTGAGCTATCCGGGCAGCGCTGCAAACGGGGAACGCAAGGTCCACCCAGCGGCTGGAAGGGCGCCTATGGCGAAGCGGGGGCGGCTTGGCAAGAGGGTTTCAGGCCTTGCCTTCTTCCTCGTCCATTGCGGGCGGGCCGGGCAGGGCATAGCCGTCCTCCAGCCAGCGTAGCAGGTCCCGATCTTTGCAGCGGGTTGAGCAGAACGGCGCGTGTTCACCGCTGCGCGGCTGGCCGCAAAGGGCGCACTTGCGGTTGGTGGCAGTACTCATGCGCTCAGCGCCTGAGCGAATCCGGCATCAAGCGCAAGACCGGTATCCTCATGCCAGCGCAAAGTGCGGCCGGTCCGCCGGGCCAGTTCGGCTTCCCATTCGGGTTTAACTGCGGCGTACACCGCCGGATGTGCCGACAA
>Ga0315902_10001825_pt1 | contig 33852 bp, 31 predicted proteins | sample LakEriMetagenome_9_FD_203523 | JGI IMG/M metagenome (GOLD analysis project Ga0315902, IMG submission 203523) | Freshwater fungal communities from buoy surface, Lake Erie, Ohio, United States - Buoy 12 MA117 | ecosystem: Environmental > Aquatic > Freshwater > Lake > Lake biofilm | place: USA... | reverse complement strand
TCAAGGAGGAGTGGGCCCTTACAGCTACAATTGGTCTCCAATCAATAACGCTAATCCGAACGTAAACAGTCTTCCTGCAGGAATTTATACTGTAACGGTAACCGATCAGTTTAATTGTCAGGCGCAATCAACTACGGAAGTTCTTCAGCCTGACTCACTCTATGCCACATTTGTGACAACCAATATTCTTTGCAATGGATTTTCAACAGGAGCCATCGATGCAACGATACTAGGAGGAACGGCACCTTATACGTATTTCTGTCCTGCGCAACTCCCATCGGCAGATATAAACAATCTTCCAGCTGGAACCTATACGTACAGCGTTGTTGACAACAATGGTTGTTCGAACCAATACACACTTCAACTCACTCAGCCTTCAGCGGTGAATACCACAGCACAGATGACACCTGTAAATTGTTTTTCAGGCAGTGATGGAATGCTTAACATCACAACAGCGGGTGGAGTAGGACCATACACCTATCTTTGGTCAAACGCTCAAACCACAGAAGATGTGGATTCACTAGCAGCCGGAAGTTATAGTGTCCAGGTAACGGATGCCAATGATTGTATCAATACATTCAATTTTGCTGTAACACAACCACAGCAACCACTGACACTAACGCTCACCCAAGTCAATATAGCTTGTTTTGGAAACTCAACGGGATCGATTAATTTATCGGTAAGTGGAGGAACACCAAACTATACGTATTTGTGGAACAACAATCAAGTCACTCAAGATATTCAAAGTATAGACACAGGCTTTTACCAAGTAATCGTTACAGATGCCAATGATTGTCTGGATAGCATTTCAACTACGATTACTCAACCTGCACAACCAATTTCGATTACAGAAACACACGTCAATATTCTTTGCTACGGAGCATCCACAGGAAGTATCGACATTACCCCAAGTGGAGGAACACCATCTCAAATCAATGGCTACACATACGATTGGTCGAACAATCAAACAACACAAGATATTCAAACGCTTCCGGCAGGACCTTATGAAGTAATAGTCACCGATTCACTTCTGTGTACCGATACACTCAACATTATCTTAACCCAACCCCAAGCACCACTCGATGTAACATTCGCTATTGAAAACGTGAAGTGTTATGGAGACAGCACAGGAACAATTGAAGCAACCATTTTGGGTGGAACAGCACCTTATTCATTCACCTGGTCAACGGTAGATTCTACTTTGTTTATTGATTCGTTACCTGCAGGAAGTTACGCCATATCAATCATTGATTCAAACAATTGTACGTACTCAGAAACGGCTTTGGTGACACAACCACAAGCCCCACTTTCGGCAACTTATACTGATGTGCAACCACAGTGTTTTGGATACTCAGACGGACAGTTGATTCTCACAACAACAGGAGGCACACCGGGTTATCAATACGATTGGACAACGGGAGATTCCACTTCAGTCATTGATTCCTTGGTAACGGGTAATTACTCAGTACTGATTACTGATACCAATAACTGTACATTCACCTTGGATTGTTTCTTGGGAGAACCTGCTCAAATTCAACCATCGTTTGATTCAGACATATTGAGTGGTTGTAGTCCGTTAGTGGTAGAATTTTTCAATACTTCAGATGCTGATTTTAATTGTGAATGGACTTTTGGTGATTCGCTCACATATACAGGATGTGAGGATGTGGTCATGACATTTGATACAGGAGGCGTGTATGATGTTCACCTCACGGCTTATGATGCCAATGGATGTTTTAATGATGTCACATACACCGATTACATTACGGTGTATCAAACGCCAAATGCATCCCTAACAGCAACACCAACTCTACTTTTCCCTGAGTCACCCATAACAACGATATTAAACAGTTCAACACCTGCAGATTTTTACATTTGGAATATGGGTGTAGGTGATCCCGATGAACTGTATTTTGAGCCGGGAGATTATCAGTATCCGGCAAATATTGCAGATACGTTTATGATAACACTCTATGCCATCACAACAGAGGGTTGTGCCGATACGGCCTATCAGCAGATCTTCTTCAATAATGATCCTTTTTATTACGTTCCCAATACGTTCATACCGGATGGGGACAACCGAAACGATGTATGGACACCTGTATTCTCGAACTTAGAAAACGTCAAAAAATACAACATGCAGGTCTTCAATCGATGGGGAGAACTAGTATTTGAATCAACCGACCCGACTAATGGTTGGAATGGAACCTACCACGGACAAAAGTGCCAAGACGGAACGTACACCTGGAAAATGCAATTCACGTGGTATGACCGAAGAACCTACGACAAAACAGGGCATGTTAACTTGTTGAGATAGGGGAGGAGATAGAAAGAAAAGAAATTATTTACTTTCCACCTTTGTTTCCAATATATTTAATCTATTTTTCAACTCTTGCATTTCTTGAATAAGACGATAAAGTTGATCGGAAAGCGAATTTGTGTGCTCATAAATATTTGAGGCAGAATCAGAGGCAAAATTAGGTTTTTCTTGATCTTCCAAAAACCACTGAGGAGGACGCTTTAACAATCCTGAAATAATAAATAAGCGGCTAACGGAGATTTCGGAAACACCTCTTTCCAAATTTGAATAAGCAGCAACCGTAATTCCTAGTTCATCTGCCATGTTTTGTTGGCTCAAATTTAACCTAAGACGTTCTAAACGAATCTTATCTGCTACTGGATTTTTCACGAGATAAAATTACTATAGGATACCTGAGAATAAAGCTATTAAAAGTTGAATAATTTTATTAAAAGTAAATTATTTTTATATATTTATAGAATTATAATCAGCTGTAAGAAAAATCTGATTTATTTAAAGTAGATTATTTTTATATATTTGTTACATTATTATCAGCTATATGAAAATTCTGACATTTCTTTTAGTAAGTATTTATTCATTTACTTCAAATTCACAACAGATTGTGCGTTCCACGATTGGCTCTATCGGTTCCTCAATGGGCAATGGAACGATCACCGTGCAACAAACTGCCGGACAACCTAGTGCAACAACCTTTGTTAAAAACAATGACGGTTCGGCTTTGAGACAAGGGTTTCATCAGCCGTATTATTTCGAAATTGAGCGCAATGACTTGAACGCAACTATTTACCCCAATCCAAATAATGGTCAGTTTTCATTTCAAGTGGCAGTTGAAGATAATGTTGCATTTGATTACCAACTGGTGGATCAACAAGGTAGATCGGTTCTTAAAAACTCGGGCAGTGGTAATAACTTAATCGAAGTAAACATTGAACAACCTGCCACAGGCTTGTATCATTTGCAAATCTCAAGCGGAAAACGCATTTCATCTTTTAAAATCTCAGTAATACATTAACTTTTATGAAAAAAATAATTTTATCTCTTTCCATATTGGCTTTGGGTTTTGGCTTAAAAGCTCAAGATGGTAAATTAATCCAACAAGTCAATTTCAATGCCGGCCGAACGTTTTCAAGCTTTTTGTACAAAAATGCAGATGGAAATAAGGATGAAAATCTTTCTTACCGCTCTGGAAACACCTATAGTTTGAGCATTGGTTTGGGCTTTGGTTCAAAACACTTAGTTAGACCCGAGATTCAATACAGTGAACTGGGAGCAAAATCATCTTTTTTAGACGCTCCAGTGGATTGGAAACTCAACTACTTGGGAGTTGGTGCAAGTTATTTATTCAAAGTCATTGACAAAGAAACAATTTCGCTTTCACCAGGAGCGATAATCGGATATGATTATTTGTTGAAAGGCGAACAAACCATTGGAAGTGCACGCTACAATCTTACTGAAAACGATGCCTTAAAAGCTTGGGACTTGAACGCAGGTCTTTTGCTAAATAGCCGTTTCAAAGTTACTGAATCACTTTACTTTAACTTTGAATACCGTTTCAATATGGGCTTGAATCAAATTGAGAAACAAGACCAAGGAGAAAAATCGAAAAACATTGGTCACAGAGCCCTAATCGGTTTATCTTTTAACCTTTAATTAAAATCTTAACTAAAATAATCATGAAAAAAATAGCTCTTACTCTTTTTTCGCTTGTGTTTGCAATCATACTTTTTGCCCAACAAGCACCACCACAAGGTATTAATTACCAAGCAATGGTTTATGTTCCTTATGGCAACCAGCAAGTAGGTGTTAATAATGCGGGTCAAATTCCGGCAAATACCAAACAAGTTTTAGTCAAATTCACCTTGGAAGAAGGAAACAACGGTCCGGTGATTTATGAAGAAACACTTATAGACACCACAGATCAATATGGCTTATTGAATGCAGTAATTGGTACTGGGACTCCAACATCCAATAGCCCAGGATTATTTAACCAAATTGACTGGAGCCAAGGAGACCCTTATTTACGTGTAAGTATAACCTTAACACAATACAATTCTACTGTTAGCTCATACCAAAAGTTGTGGAGTGTACCTTATGCGCTTTATGCAGATCAAACCAATTCTGCCAACACCGCGGATTATGCCACAAATAGTGGGCACGCAGATTCATCGGATTATGCCGATGTTGCCGGAAATGGTATTACAGGAGTTATCGATAACGGAAACGGGACATTGACTTTTACTTATTTGGATGGTTCAACATACACCACACCGGTTTTAACAGGTTTAATGGGAACTCCCGGGCCACAGGGACCAGCAGGTCAAAATGGACAAAGTGCATACGACATTTGGTTATCTCAAGGTAACACAGGAACACAACAAGATTTCTTGAATAGTTTGCAAGGAGCAACAGGTCCACAAGGAGTTCAAGGTTCAGCTGGAGCAACGGGGTCACAAGGCCCACAAGGAATTCAGGGTCCAGCTGGACCACAAGGTCCTCAGGGAATACAAGGAACACCCGGCTCACAAAATGCGTGGAGTCTAACAGGGAACGCAGGTACTTCTCCAACAAGCAATTTTATCGGAACCACCGATTCGCAAGATTGGGTGGTTAAGACGAATAATACTGAGAGAATGAGGGTTACATCCGCAGGGAATGTTGGAATTGGGACGAGTAGTCCAACTGAAAAATTAGAAATTCTTAATGGAAACATTAATTTAACATCCCCAACTTTTGATGCGAATAGTTTGTATGGGCCTGGTAGAGTTGAACTTTATAGAGGACTCAATGCATTTTCTCCTCATACAAATGGTTATATTGATTTTAAAGATACCGTTACCGATGACTATGATTTTCGTATATATTATTCAAATCCAAGTGCATTAGCCCCTTCGGGTGGATTGGTTTTTAGATCCGGACCAGATGCAAGCTTTAATAATCGAATGACGATTTTAAATAATGGCAATGTCGGTATCGGAACGAGTAGTCCGTTATATAAATTGTCTACAGTTGACGATGGCCTCGGTGTAACAATGCCATTTGGAATTACAGATATTGCCAACAACCCAAGATTTCGGATAGACGTTGAAGGAGATAATTCCACTGCCTTTTCTAATATTAAATTTGATGTTTATCCTTTAGATAATATTTCAAAAGCTGAATTTCGCTTTTTCAGGTCAACCAATACTACTGGTCCGAAAACATTAACTTTTTTCAAAGGTGATGGAACGGCAACGGAAGATGCTCAAATTGGGGTTGATGGTTTAAATTCTTATTTTCAAAGAAATGGAGGGAATTTTGGAATCGGTACTAATTCTCCTCTAGGTAGATTTCATGTAGATAACGACGTTTCTGGCTCAGATAGTTCGTTTGTGGTTACAACGGATGGGAATGTTGGGATTGGGACAAGCAGTCCAATTTCTAAATTTGAAGTAAACAAAGGACATATTTCTACAATTGTGCCTTATAGTACTTCCCCTATTATAAATACATACGATGATCTAGGGAACATCAAGTTTCGAACACAATTGAATTTTACCTCAACATATTCTGAAATTGATTTTGACGCAATTGGTCCTTCTAATACAACAGAGGCCAGGTTTAGGTTTTTTAGACATGTTAATACTACTGGTCCAAAGGAAATAAGATTTCTTAGGGGCAATGGAACAACCGAAATTTCTGGACAAATAGCAGTTGATGGTGGGAATAGTTTTTTTCAAAGACACGGTGGTAATTTTGGCATAGGAACGGCAGCTCCGGCTAGAACTCTTCATGTAAACGCAGTAATGCGTCTGGAACCAATTTCCACTGCGCCAACATCCCCCGCAAAAGGAGACATGTATTTCGATAGCACCATAAATAAGTTGCGCGTATACGATGGTACAACATGGCAAAGTTGCTGGTAGGAGAAGAAATTAATTTTGTTAACCACCTCAATTCGGGGTGGTTTTTTTGTGTTGTGGGATTTGGTAAACCATTAAAATGGTTGGGGTTTGTGGTTGTGTTATCCCATAGGTGCGGGATTAATCCCGCACCTATGGGATATGAATTGTGGGAATTTCAAAATCGTTTTAACGATTTAATCGTCATCCAATTTCACATCATCAAACCCATGTAATTCCATGAATTTGATGTATTCGTTTTCGAATGTTCGTTTTTGGTGATGTTGTTTTTGATTACGGATGTAATAATATACGTTATCCACGGCCGAATGCGAAACACCAAACACACCGAAACCTCGTTGCCAAATGAATTTTTCGGAAATCAAATTATTGCTATTGACAAAATAGGAGCTACTCCCTTTGATTTGTTTGATTATGTCGGTGATTGATTTTTGCGGGTTGATGCCAAACAAACAATGAACGTGGTCGGGCATACCATTGACAATGCTTACCATGCACCCCATTTTTTTCAATTCATTTTTTAGAAAATCAAATAATTTTTGTTCCATTTTTGGATGAATGAGTGGCATTCGATTCTTTGTCGACCAAACGGCATGAACCCAAATTTTTGAATATGATTTTGACATTTTTATAAATTTCCTATTGAAATTACGAAATAAAAAGATTAATTACCAATCAAAATAATGATTATTTATTCGTATATTTAAATAAAAGCAATGTATGAAAAAGGAAATTGAAGTAAAAGGAGTAAAAGTTCAAGTTTTAATTAAAGAGAAAAGCGATTATTTTTCATTAACTGACATGACATCTGGCATTAAAGAGGGAAGTGGTTTAATTGGAAAATGGATTTCAAATAAAAATACAATTGAATACTTGGGGATTTGGGAGCAAATTCATAATTCAAATTTTAACTACACCGAATTCGGGGTAATTGGAAGTGATGCTGGTACATTAGTCAAGTCTTGAAAGTAAAGAGGATTTTATTCTATTGTTGATAAAGCAAAAACATCAAAATAATTAAGAAATGAAAAAGATAATTGAGGTAAGTGGTTTGAAAATCAATTTAAAACAAGAAAAAGGAGAAAGTTACATATCACTTACGGATATTGCCCGTAAGAAAAACCCAATTGAACCAAAAGATGTAGTTAAAAATTGGATGCGTTCAAAATCTACAATAGAGTTCCTGGGGCTTTGGGAAAAATTGAATAATTCAACTTTTAAAGGGGTCGAATTCGACTCCTTATTAAATGAGTCAGGGAGTAATGCTTTCACTTTATCTCCGTCAAGATGGATAAACAGCACAGGAGCGATAGGTCTAATAAGCACTATTGGTAAAAATGGAGGAACATTTGCTCATTCTGAAATAGCTTTAGAATTTGCTTCTTGGGTTTCAACAGAATTCAAACTTTATCTTATAACAGAGATTAAGCGCTTGAAAATTCAAGAAAATAACCAACAAAACCTTCAGTGGTCGGTTCAGCGAGCGATTTCTAAAATCAATTACAACATCCATACTGATGCCATCAAAGAAAATCTGATTCCAAACTTCTTAACAAAAGAGCAAGCTAAAATCATTTACGCAAACGAAGCAGATTTATTGAATGTGGCGCTTTTTGGCATAACGGCACAAGAGTGGAAAAAAGAAAATCCCAATTTGGATGGAAATATTCGTGATCAAGCAACCTTGGAACAATTGGTTGTTCTGAGTAATATGGAAAGCATCAACGCTCTTTTGATTCAACAAAACATTTCTTCGGAAGAACGAATTTTGCAACTGAATCAAGTTGCCATTTCGCAGATGAAATCACTTTTGACGGCTAAAGGAGTGAAGCTTTTGGAAAACAATAAATAATCCAATTTCACATCATCAAACCCATGTAATTCCATGAATTTGATGTATTCGTTTTCGAATGTTCGTTTTTTGTCTTGCTTTCGCTTGCGCCGAAGCTATAGCGAAGGTACACAGCGAAGCAAAGGGATGTTGTTTTTGATTGCGGATGCAATAATAAACTTTATCAACTGCGGAATGCGAAACCGCAAATACACCAAATCCGCGTTGCCAAATGAATTTTTCTTGAATGAGATTGTTGCTGTTGACATAATGAGAGTTGCTACCATTATTTCACTTGAAACCCTAAAAAGATTATAATATAATCATTTAACTGATTATTTATTCGTATATTTAGGTAAATGGAATTTATGAAAAAGGAAATTGAAGTGAAGGGAACTAAGGTTCAAATTAAACAATTCAAAGGTGAAAATTACATTTCTTTGACTGATATTGCTAAAAGTCAAGGAGTTAATATTAGGCCTGCTGACATGATAAAAAACTGGATTCGAACCAGAACCACAATAGAATTTATTGGCACTTGGGAAAAATTAAACAACCCAGAATTTAAAGTGGTCGAATTTGACCACTTTAAAACGCAAGCTGGACTTCCCACATTTGGTCTAAGCCCAGGTCTATGGAAAGAAAAAACAAATGCAATTGGGTTTATTGTAATTCAAGGAAAATATGGTGGCACATATTCACATAAAGACATAGCTTTCGAATTTTGTTCGGCAATTAACCCAATTTTCAAATTATTTTTAATCAAGGAATTTCAACGCCTTAAAGAATCGGAATCAAACCAACACAATCTCCAATGGTCAGTTCAGCGAGCGATTTCTAAAATCAATTACCACATCCATACTGATGCCATCAAAGAAAATCTGATTCCAAACTTCTTAACAAAAGAGCAATCTAAAATTTAACGTCCAAAGCATCTAAAGCTCTGTCCATCCTCTTGCAGGAACTAAATTAAAATTTGGCACTTTTGAGGGTTTGAATTCCAAAATCTTGGATAGTGCAATTGTAGATTCAAAAGGAAATTTTTCATTTCATTTTTCTGTTGAGAAGCCAGCAATTGCTTATTTAGTAAATGAGGAAAACAAACCTTATTTCTTGATTTTGGATAAAGGAGAGCAAATTTCCTTGAAAGGAGAGTATTTTTCGGTACCAGAAACTATCAAAGTACTCACAGGTAAACAAAATCAAGCATTTCCCCAATACGCTACAGACCATCCTAAAGGAGAACAAACCTTGAGCGCATGGCGTTATTTGGATCGTATTTACACCTTGGATTCTTTGTTCATGTAGGATAAAAAATCCTAGAAATTTATTTCCAAACAATATGCGAAAATTAAAAAAGAGGATCAAGATTTTTTAAATCGTTTGGATCCCAAAAGTTATGTTGCTTGGTATTTGCCAATGCGTCGTTTAGTAAGTCATGTTTCCATTATTACACAATATCGAACAGAAGAAAGCCCAACAACCATCAAAGCATTTATAACATTGGATTATACAGATGAACGCTTGTATAGAAGTGGTTTGTTCAAGGATGCCATTGAAAGTCATTTTTGGTTGTTAGAGAACTGCGGAAAATCATTGGATTCAGTATTCATGGAAATGAAAGTTTCCATTGATTCCATGATGACCAAATTGGTAAAAAATGAGAAAAAACTCAACGAAGTAACGGACTATTTGTTCGACTTATTAGAACGACATAGCTTGTTTCAAGCTTCGGAATACTTAGCATTGAAAGTATTTTTTATAGGATGTGATAAACGAAATGAACAGTGCGATTGGATATTACGCAATAATTATAAGTGAGACTTGAATAAAACATTAGTTAAAGTTTTGTTAAATCGATCATGTATAAATGAAGTATTTGTTAACGAATTTAATTTTTTGCATTTAACAAACAAACTAAGTATTAACAACCTAAATTTTTATTATGAAAAATATCATTTTAAGCATTATTGCAATTCTGACAACTAATGGGATTTTTTGTCAATCAGGAGCAGATAAATTTACATTTTTTTCTCCGTCTTATTCATTTTCAAATGTAAACATTAAAGGTGGGGATAATATTAATTACAGATCTCAATCCCATGCATTAGCATTGAATTTAATGCGCTATTCATTTACCACAAATTTATTTGAATTTGATGGAGGTTTTGGAGTACATTATATGAGTTCAAAATTTAATGACGGTCGATCTTCTGCAAATGTTAATTATATGGGTTTTGCTCCCGAGCTAAGAACCAAATTCTTCCCCAGAGGAACGGAAAATGGAATGTTCCTAGGTTTTGGAGGGCAATTTTTTGTGTTACCCTTAAGTCAAACGGGGGATATTCATACGCGTTCATTCAGACCAATGATTATGGCTGGATTATCAAAGAAATATGGATTTACTATGTTTCTTGTCCCAACATTGTTAAAGGGTTCTGTAGATGATGTCATCATTGAACCTTCCTGGTATCTCGGTATGGAGATAGATATTCAGTTCATTAAGTAATAATTTGTTAAACTATAAAATTTTGAAGTTATGAAAACGCGGTTGAATTTATTATTGTTGGCCATGATATGGATACATGCAAGTGCCAATGCTACAAATATTTCGATTTCAGAAAAAGAATCACTCAGTTATAATGAATTAATTGATAAAGATGGGATAAGTTTTATGTATTCAAAAAATCATAACGTAGCATTTGTTCATTCATTTGATGGAAAAAAGTTGTTCACAGGCTTTGCTAATTTGTATTTTTCAAATGGAGCAATTCAAAACACTTTTGTTTATTTACATGGTGTGATCTATGGCTACAAAGAATTTAATTCGAAAGGTGATTTAATCAAACGATCATTTGTTGAATGCAATGTGGTAAAAAATGCTTTAGAAAATGGAATTATTAACCTGCAAGGTGATTACGAAAGCACAAGCCATGACGAAATATTAAGAGAATTTGAGAAAACCGTATTATCTGGTGATCAAATTTTCAAAATAGAAGGGTACAAAGATGGCAAAATTATTTCCACTTACTCAATTGAAAGAGGAGCAAAATTAAATCTACTTGCAGAAAATTTGAAAAATAAATTAAATGAGTTTGATGTTAGTAATATAGAAAATAGAGAAAATACATTCAAATTATTGGAGAATAAAAACATTGTTAATCTTTCGAAAATTTCAATAAATTTGAATTTTTACATTCGTAAAACAGTAAAAAAACAAAAATTAACAAATTATCGAATCTTTATTTTAGAGGATAATGGAGTATTTACTCCCTACCTTTTGAATCAAAATACATTTCAAATTCAAAGTGTAAGTCTTAGTTCAAATAATCAAAAATTATTATCAAACCAATTGAAGTCTAAAAAGGCTGCTCTTTTTTCCGAAAATGATAAGTTCATTTTTTTGGAAGGTATTATTAATTTAAACAAGCAATATTTTAACATTAAAAATAAGTTATCTGATATTCAGCACTATTTAATTTTTAATACTTCTGATGTCTTTATTAATGCTAAGGAATATTTTTTAAATGGAAATATTAAGGAAATTTCAAATTTTAGTATGAGTGGTTCTAGAGAGGGGGAATATATTTTATATTTTGAAAATGGTGTAAAACATTTTGAAGGAAATTATGAAAATAACATGAGAAACGGTGAGTGGACTTTATACGATTCAGTAGGAAGAAAAAAGGCCTTGTACACATATAACGAGGGCTCTCTAAGTTCTGTTTTAGGGGTGAATGATTTCCCCACTAGTATTCCTTATGCGAATTTTTCCGAAATTTTTTATTCATTGCCATTTTCTCTCCAAAATAATGAATTTGAATGTTTAAAGTACGGGAAAATCAATACAATTATTAAATCGGATAAAACGGATTTTAGAGTAATTCCTTCGGATAATTCAATTGTGTCTAATTCTTTTGATTCGTTGAATGAAGGAACTGTAATTGAATATGAAAATTATGATTTCCCCGATGTAGAGGCTTCCTTTCCTGGTGGCGAAATCGAATTAAAGAAATTCTTAGCTGAAAATGTAAAATTTCCGGAAATTTGTATGGATATGGACGCGCAAGGACGTGTGTTTATGAAGTTTACAGTTGAAAAAGATGGGAGTATTTCGAATATTCAAGTTGAAAGGAATAATACCGGTTGTGATGAATTTGTAAAAGAAGCAACACGCGTTTTAAACAAAATGCCGAAGTGGTCACCTGGTGAAGTAGGGGGAGAAGCTAAGAGAACAGTTTGTCGACTACCGTTTAACTTTAAAATTAATTAATTTAAAAAATAACAGAATTCTAGCCTCGGAATTTTCCGAGGCTTCTTCATATATGCAAAATATTTTTTTTCAAATAATCGATTTAGTAGATTACAAACAAAATCTGCGCTCTGAAAGTCTTAATAGAACCAATTTCAAATTTTAAACATTTCAATCCCCAAATTCGTTTCATATTGAAAATGTTATAACCAGACAAAATGAGGTCTCATTGAGAATGAATGTGAATGAAAAGACAACAATTGGATTGAGTGAATTCGATGTTGATAGAATTATTGAAATGGCTTGGGAGGATCGAACGCCTTTTGATGTGATCAAAATTCAATTTGGTTTGAATGAGCAAGCTGTTCGAAATCTCATGCGTAAAGAATTAAAACCTTCATCATATAGAAGATGGCGCAAACGCGTGGAGGAATGTAAAACTAAACATTTGCAGACAAGATCAACCGAAATTAACCGTTTCAAATGTAATCGTCAGCGAAGTATAACAAACAACAAAATTTCTAAAAGATGATATGTTTGAATAAAACTGAAATAGAGAATATGCCTAAACTTCCTCGATTAAATCTGATTAACTCTTGTATGGGTTATAAATCTGCAAATTTAATCGGAACAATTTCTAAAGAAGGCATTAAGAATTTGGCCGTTTTTTCAAGTGTTACCCATTTGGGAAGTGATCCGGCAATAATTGGGTTTATTCTACGTCCTACAACTGTTCCTAGGCATACTTATGCTAACATTCAAGAAACAAAGTATTTTTCTGTCAATGCGATTACCGAAAAACTGATTCAAAAAGCACATCAAACTTCGGCAAATTATTCTTTTGAAATTGATGAATTTGAGGCAACAGGAATTGATTATGAGTTTCGAGAGGATATTGTTGTTCCTTTTGTTTTAGAAAGTCCGGTGAAATTGCTTTGCAAATATTTGAATGAATACGTAATCAAGGAAAATGGGACCATTCATGTTATAGCTTCAATAGAAAAAATATTTGTCGAAGAAGAAATGCTGGGGGATGATTATTGGATTCAATTAGATAAAGGTAACGTTGTTTCGATAAATGGATTAGATGGATATGCAAAAACTGAATTAATGGAGAGGTTTCCTTATGCCAGACCCTGAATTCAAGCCTATTATCCGAGAAAATCGGCTATACTATCTATACAAATACTAGGTATTCCTTTTTCAGCGCTATCATGTCTGAGTGTAGCAGCATGCCCACCTTGATAAGTAATTTGTTGACCAATGGATAATTTACCACATAAATCGATAAATAAATCTTTTTCAGGACACAAATTAATTACTTTCAATTGAGCGGGAGGGTTTTCAAACATTCGATAATTTCTGTAGGGTATCCCATTTCTTTTCAATGTTTCCACGAAAACATCTTTTTCTTCTTTTCTGATATTGGCAATTTCAGAAAGAAGTTTTAGCGGACTGAGTAATGGAGAATCTAACACTATTTTTTTTACCGAAGGATGAATACAAGCAATGATCCAAGCAGCAATCGCACCATGAGAAGCAGCTATAATTTCAATCTCATCCAACTCAAGTGAGTGATAACAGTATTCCAGTAAATTCCAAAGAATGACCGATTCCCACATGCCCGCTGTTACTAATAATTGATTTTCGGGATTCTTCACTCCAAGTTGAGCTACAATAAATTGATCATGAACATTTTTTCTAATCAAGTCATTAATTAATGTAAATGCCGCATCGTTGGTTGCACGAAAGCCGGGTAGTATTAATATTGCTTTCTTGGATCGGTTGGTTCCGAATAAATCAATATTTGCATAAGTGAATTCACGATTTAAGGGGATTTGAATATTATTCCGTGGTAGTTTTTTTACTTGACAAGGATTTTCAATTGTCATTGGATTATGACAATAAATGTCCGTAACCTGATGGTCATTGAGGTTGTGAAATAGATCCTTCCAATGCTTGTAATTCGTGATTTTTAAAGTGGGCTGAGAGAGCCTCTCGTTATATTCGAATAGTTGTTTTAATGGTTTTCCTAATCCAAAGTTGGATATTTCTGAAATAAAATTATTCCATTTGATTGGTTCACTTGTTTGATTTATGGCCAATTCATCCCATGAAAATGATAAATTTTCGGGTGTATTAATGCAATCGTATGATTTTTTCCAGCTTTCTAGTGCAATGAGCCGAATTAATGGGTGTATTTCTGAAGTATTTGAATTGGTTATTTTATAGTTTTCGCCTTTTTGCTCAACAATAATCAAGAATTCGTCTTCCACAATAGTAGTGTCAATATCAGCGAAGTAAAATTCATGATCAAATGTATCGGATAATGGAAACCAAGACCACCAATCTTTTATGAATGCCATTTTTTTTCCAATTGGCTGAATATCAGTTGTTTCTAATGAAAGTACAGATGGTTGAGAGTCAACGGTTTGAACTCTGTTTTGAACATATTCAATGTATGATTCCCAAGTTCCTTCTTGTATTACCTTTTCAAAAGGGCTTCTGTGAAGTTTTGGCCCACAATCGATTAAATGCCATTTTTCACCATCCCAAACAATATTTTTTGGAGATAGATCCAGCAAAAGATTAAATTTTTGAAACAAAATAGCACAATCGCTTAGTACATTTTCAAGTTCTTGAATATGCAATGAGTTAATTGATTGATTGTAAATCAAACTTTGTAAAGTAGGAAATTCACAATATTCTTTAATCATGAATCTCCCATTGGTTAAGAGAATTGGAACCACCTTCAAATACGTTGAGTTTGCAGTTATCAAATGATGTGTTTCAAATTCTATTTGAAGTGATTGCCTGTAAAATGCAAAATTGGCTCGAGTATGTTTTAATGCATACGTTTTTCCACTTTCAGCATGTCTTATTTTGTAAACAACACCGATTAAACCAGCTCCCAGTATGGATTCAATGGTGTAATATTCTTCCGCAACTCGAATTTTTGATTCTATTTCAAATTCTAAAGTACATTCAATGAGCTTCTTTTTTAAGGCAGCACTTTGTTGAATAGCATCTAGTAATTGAATCTGAGTTAAACCAATTTTAAAGGCAGGATTCAAAGGTTTCATCTAGAAATAATGTACCTAGAATTAGATTAAATACCTTCTTCTATTCCAAAGGATTCAGTTATGGCATCCTTTCCTTTTGTATTACCCATTAAAATTGCATAATTGTTTAACTCTAAAGAATGCATATTTGTTGGGTTTTTAATTAGTTGGGATTCAGTGGAGTTTTCCTTACTTATACCTACAAGGATTACATTAAACTTTGTTTTAAGTTCTAGGAACAAATCTAAGCCTTTATATCCTAGGTATGGATTAGTTTCTGTTATCTTAAATTGCATCATACCCATGTCCTCGTCACTGGTTGCAGAACTCATTAAATTTTCAGTAATTTTAGCAACTTCAGGTTCAAAAACATAACTTGCTATGAGTTTAGATGCAACTTCATTTTTAGCTAATGTAAAAGTTACTCCTAATTGCTTAAATGTTTTCTTTAGGGATGGATTGTTTAATGAAATAACATATCTCAAATCAGGGAATGGAGTTTTAATGGCTATTAGGTTCACTAAATTTTCAGTATCATCGTCAAAATTCAATAATACGGTATTGGCTTGACCGAAATTTGCTCTGGAAAAAGTTGAGCTATCCAATACTTCTGCATGTAAGACAAACACAAATTTCGAGTCGTAATGGTCGTAAATGAAATCAACATCTTCTTTCTTAGACGTAATTACCACTGCAGTCTTTTCAGCATTCACGATTTCAGACAGTATTTGTCTAGCAAAACTATTCCAGTTAATCAAAATTACATGATCTTGCATTTTTGTTCCGTGATAACCTAACTTCCTGTCTTCCATAAACTTATTGATTTTTAACGATATTTGACTGATTACATAACCCAAGATTCCTATACTCCCCAAAACAAAGAACAATGATATAATTCTACCCAAAATTGTAATGGGAAAACGATCTCCATATCCAATTGTGGTAAGCGTAATAATTGAATACCACAAGGAATCACCGAAACTTTTGATATTCGGCTCTTTTGCTCGTCCTTCTACTAAAAATAGAATGTATGCAATCAAAACGTAAATGACTACTGCAGCGAGGATAATCAGTAAATTTCTAGTGCGTTTAGTCATTCTTAAATCTTTTCAAAACAACTGTTTTTTTGCTCGTTGTTGGAAAGCAAATATAAATTATTTTTTCAAATTTTTACAAAATGGAATAAAAAAATTTAATATTTCAAACTATTGAAATTTTGTTTTTGGATTGAATTAAGGAAATAATGCGAAGCTTTTAGTACAATTTATTCCTTAACCCAAAAGCCAACCTCACCATTAAAATAAGTGCGGGAACCTCCACTAAGGGTCCAATTACTCCCACAAAAGCTTGACCGCTGTTGATTCCAAATAGTCCAATAGATACAGCAATAGCCAATTCAAAATTATTTCCGGACGCGGTGAAGGATAAAGCTACGTTTTCATCATAGTTGGCGCCTAATTTCCAAGCCATAAAAAACATCATAACAAACATGATTGCAAAGAAAATCACCAATGGCAAAGCCACTTTAACAACATCTGCGGTAATTGAAACTATCATAGCACCTTTCATACTGAACATGATGACGATTGTAAAAAGTAACGCGAACAAGGTAATCGGAGAAATAGCCGGAATGAATTTTCGGTTTAACCAATCAATGCTTTTGTGCTGAATAATCAATTTACGCGTAATAACCGCAAGCAGGAAAGGAATGCCTAAATAAATACCAACGGTTAACGCAACATCCCAAAATTTAATATCAATTATTTGAGCATCAAATCCAAACAGCGGCAGCATGAATTTCAGATAGAAATAAGCATACGAACTAAAAAACAAAACTTGCAATACACTATTGATTCCTACTAATCCTGCCACTAATTCACGATTGCCTTGTGCTAATTCATTCCAAACAACAACCATCGCAATACACGGAGCAAGTCCGATAATAATCAATCCTGTCATATATTCTGGATTGTCTTTAAGAAATATTATCGCCAGGAGAAACATGAGAAATGGACCTAGAATCCACGTAATGAAAAAAGATAAAGAAAGTAGTTTTGGTTTAGTTAAAATGGATGATAATTTACCGAAATCCACTTTTACTAAAGGAGGAAACATCATCACGATTAATCCAATTGCCAATGGAATATTGGTTGTGTTGTAGGATAACGTTTGAACGAATTTGGAAAATTCAGGAAGGAAATATCCCAAGGAGACGCCAACGAACATGGCAAGAAAAATCCATAATGTCAGAAATCGATCTAAAAATGACAATCTTTTCGCTTTCATTTTATTTTACTTGTGAAAAGATAAATAAGCACTCCAATGCAATCTGGTTGGCTCTTTTCAAATATCCTTCTTTTTCCATGGGGGTTCCATCAAATTCTTTTGGATCATCATACGTAGTTGAAATCCGCAAAGCTGCTTCAGGAATAAATGGACAATTTGTCTCGGCATCCGAACAAACCATAATAGCCGCAAAATCATTTTTAGGATTTGATGAGTCGTCGTACAACTTTGAAAAACAATCGATAACTGTGTCTCGATCGATACTCACGGAATAGATTGGGTTTTTGTTTTCTGTCTTTTGTTGAATATCAAATCCTTGATTTTTTAATGTCGCAATCGAGTTTGGATGACATTCTGTAACTTCCATTCCTCCCGACGAGCATGTTACATTCGGAATTTGATAGTACGATGAAGCTGTTTGTGCCCAAATCTGTCCAAAAAAACTTCTTCGTGCGTTGTGTGTGCAGATGTAAACTAACGAAATAGGCTGATTTGAGTCCTTTCTCGTTTGAATATATTGCGTGATTTTGGTAAGAATTTCTTTTCTTTTTTCAGGAATGGAATCAAATTGATTTATCAACGATTCGCACAAGGATTTGATTTTTGTATTCATAAATTTGGTTTTAACAACAGCCGCTTTTAGGGTCGCAACAACTTGTTTTGTTGGATAGGTCACTCAGTTTTACCTTCTGTTTTTGCTCGGGAATTCCACAGGCATCTTCCGCCAAACACGCTGTTTGTTTATTGGTTAATAGAAATGATATTCCATTGAATGCTAAGCCATATTTCCCAATGGTTTCCCCTTGATACTCTACTTCGATTTCAGCATCCGGTAATTTTAATTCTTTTTCCGCTAATTCAATAATTGAACGTAGTTTTTGAGGTGCCAATCGGTGATCGAAATCATCCGCTTCCCAAAGTTGAAAATTGACAAATTGTTCATTACCTAACGTTCCACCGCAGTCGATAAAGTGTTTTTCAATGAATCCCACTTCAGTTATGTGAAAATGATTCGGAACCATGCTTCCATTTGGTAAAATGAATCGAATCGAATTGATTTCGTTTAAAATTTCTTTAAATGTGTTAAGTTTCATAATTTCTTGATTTTTAATGTTAAGAACAACAGGATTCGTCAGATGGTAAGTTCGCTAATATAGAATGGAAGTAATTTACTAAATCTTGGATAATAGTTGGATTTAAACAATAACAAATGGATTTGCCTTCAATCGTTCCTGTAATGATTCCGGCATTTTTTAGTTCTTTTAAATGTTGAGAAATCGTAGGTTGTGCTAGCGGTATTTCGTTGACGATATCATTGCAAATACACTCTTTTTGTCTCATGAGAAAGGAAACAATTGCCAATCTAGCTGGATGACCAAGTGCCTTGAATTGATTAGCCCTACTCAATTCATGTTCGTTGTACTCAGAAGTTTTGCTAATTCCCATTTATATTGTTATATTGCAATATTACGATATAAAATTTAATTTTCGATTACTATAACTAAATTATTTGTACTTTTGCGTCGTTCTTTGGTTTTCGTTTCGGCGAAATTAAAAAGGAATCCGGTGTGAATCCGGAGCTGTATCTGCAGCTGTAAGCACTGTAAGCGGTTGATAACCACTGTGAAAACGGGAAGGTAACTAGCGTTGGTGTGAGCCAGAAGACTTGCCTTAGAATGGAGAGAAGACTTCAGATTAAAGTCGGACTCGGTTATGGGTTATTTGTACCTATGCCTTGCCTTCTTTTTTCTTCTTCATGTTTTTAGTTTATTTATTAACCGTTTAAAAAACAGAACGAATGAAAAAGGTTTTACTAACAGTAGGTTTATTCCTATCCGTGTTTGCACAAGCACAAAATTATGTGCATCAAGCTATCATTTTAAATGAAGGTTATTTTGATTACCAAACAAACGAGATTCTTGTACCTGTAACCATTGGATCCTATAATCCTGCAAATCAATCGTATCAGGTTGTGGATACTTTAGAAGGAATGCGTTTCGGGTCTGATGTACTAATAGATGGAAATTTTTATTACGTAGCAGCAGATTCAAAAATTTTCAAAATGGACTTAAACACGCATCAAGAATTAGCTTCTGCGAATTGTCCGGGTGTACGAAATTTGGGAATCTATCAAAACAAATTGATTGCTACGCGGGGAGAGTATTTGACAACCTATGACTCGTATTTGCATGTTTATGATGCAACGAATTTATCATTAATTGCGGCATTAGACACTGTTCAAGGTCCGAAGTGGGCTGCACAGAATATTGTTGTTGATGGTTCAAGTGCATACATCGCGGTGAATAATGCTTACGAATGGGGAAATGAAAAAGGTATTATTGGTAAATTGGATTTGAATAACTTAACATACGGAAGTGAAGTTGATCTAGGCCCAGATGGAAAAAATCCGGATAATATGTTTGCTTCAAATGGAATTATTTACACTGTAAATAATAAAGACTGGTCTGGTGCATCTGTTTCAAAATTACCAATCGGTTCAACAATTCCAACTACAACGAATATTTCATCTGCAATTACAGGGTGTGGAACTTCCGCATTGAGAGACGATAAATTAGTTTACCAGATTTCTATGGAATCAACCCTAAATGAATTTGATTTGTCTTTAATGAATAACGTAGGTCCACTTTCTGGACATACGATTAACTACTATGAATTGGCGCAAGAGCCAATTTCAGGTAATCTATATGCCAGTGAAACAGACTATTTTTCATTTGGGAAAGTGCATCTTTTTGATGCTCAAAATAATGAATTAAGCAATTTTGACGCAGGAGTTTCTCCAGGAACCATAGTTTTTGATGTGCGTCCGTTATCCTCTTCGTTAAATGAATTGTCTAAAACAATTTCATTGTATCCGAATCCTACATCTGATTTAATTCATATTTCTGGTGCGGGAAATAAAACAATCTATGATTTATCGGGTAAGATTGTTATTGAATCAAGTAGTGAGGAAATTTCAGTAGCACATTTACTGAGTGGAGCGTATATTCTAGAAATGAATGGTGCAAAAGCATTTTTTGTAAAAAAATAATCAACTTTTTCCAGTATCGATCCCGGTTGAATTCAATCGGGATTTTTTAGTTTTAATAGATTTGGTGTAATCGAAATTGTTTGTCCAATTCAAGCCAATCAACCATCAATAAATGACAACCTATACATGGACGAAGTGGAATTTGAGGCGTATCATCATCAATGAATATAGTTCCGGAATTTATGAATTGTGAGAGGTTCCATTCTGGAGATTTGATTTTTTTTAGATTCGTCGGAATCGGCAAATGATTTGGGAAAATCCCTATTTCTTTTAAAAACACATGGGCTTTTTCAAGAGTTCCGTCATTCAAATCTGCACGATAGGTATTCAAAACAATTTCATGACCCGCTTTTCGAAGCTCATTTACGACCTCCACACAACCCGAATTTAATAGGCCAATTTTAGGATAATCAAATTCTACAACCGTTCCGTCAAAATCAAGTTGAATCAGCATATAATTTATTTTTTACCGGGAACCGTAAACAAAAAGAGCTAGAAGTATAATAGCGACGACAATCAAAATCCAACAACCAGATTGAATGGTGTCTAAAAGTCCGTCACCTTTTTTTCGGAAGAGTAAACCAAGAACCAAAGAAATAACGATGAGTGAAAAAATTATTTCCATAAATTTCGCTTAATTTCAAAGATATTAATTTCTTGGTCGTTGGGGCGAGACTTTGAAAAAAAATCTTGCACTTGAACCGAGAAATTGCGAGTTTTGTTCATGCAAAAACAGGATTTTATACATTCACATACTTCCATTTCGACTAATTGGATTCAAAACACATTAAAACTTTTAGACGAAGGAGCAACAGTTCCATTTATCGCGCGCTACAGAAAGGAAATGACCAATGGTTTGGATGAGGTTGAAATTGCTGCCGTTCGAGATAGTTCAAAGAAATTCGACGAACTCATTTCTAGGCAAAGTACGATTCTCAACGCGATTGAGGAACAAGGAAAATTGACAGAAGAGTTACGAGAAAAAATTACGCACTGTTTTGACGTAGTAGTTTTAGAGGACTTGTACTTACCGTACAAACAAAAAAGGCAAACGAAAGGCGAAAAAGCACGAAAACTTGGTTTGGAGCCACTTGCAAAAATGATTATGTCCCAACGAGGGGGTGATCCGGAGGTGATGGCTGAAAAGTTTGTTAAAGGAGAAGTAGAGAGTGAAGAAATGGCTATCTCAGGCGCTAAGGACATTATTGCCGAATGGATAAATGAAAACACTCAAATCCGATCGCGGTTACGTCAATTGTTTCAACGAAAGTCTGTCGTTGTTTCTAAGCTGGTGAAAGGTAAAGACGAAGAAGCGGCGAAATACAAAGATTATTTCGATTTTTCAGAACCTTTGTTTCGTTGCGCGTCGCATCGCTTACTGGCATTGATTCGGGCAGAAAGAGAGGGTTTTATCTCGATTAAATGTCAGCCAAATTCGGAAGAGGGGATTGAATTACTTGAAAAGTATTTTATTAAAAGTAACGATTTGTGTTCTGAAATTGTCGCTGAATCGTGCAAGGAATCCTATAAAAGATTGATATGTCCTTCTTTGGAAAATGAAGTTTTGAACGAAGCAAAGGAAAAAGCGGACAAAGAGGCTATCAAGGTTTTTTCTACTAATTTGAGGCAATTACTTTTAGCTCCTCCTTTGGGTTCAAAGCGAATACTAGCGATCGATCCTGGATTCCGAACTGGTTGTAAGGTAGTTTGTTTGGATGAGTCCGGTCAATTATTGATGAATCAGACAATTTATCCACACGCTCCTCAAAATGAGAGTTCTGCGGCAAAGTCAAAATTAGCTCAGTGGGTTCAAGCCTATAAAATAGAAGCCATTGCCATTGGAGATGGAACTGCGGGAAGAGAGACGGAAGCTTTGGTAAAATATGTTCGATTTGATCGAGATGTAGAGGTTTTTGTGGTAAGAGAAGATGGTGCTTCCATTTATTCAGCGAGTTCAATTGCTCGTAAAGAATTTCCTAATTATGACGTGACTGTAAGAGGTTCTGTTTCAATTGGCCGAAGATTGATGGATCCTTTGGCTGAATTGGTGAAAATCGATCCGAAATCCATAGGAGTAGGGCAGTACCAACATGAAGTAAACCAAAATTTATTGAAGGATGCCTCAGATGATGTTGTTATTTCATGCGTAAATTCAGTTGGTGTTGATTTGAATACGGCATCACCGTATTTATTGAGTTATGTTTCGGGATTGGGGCCAGCCTTGGCAGAAAATATCGTAGAATATCGCAATGAAATTGGAGCTTTTCAATCCCGTAACGAATTAAAAAAAGTAAAAAGATTAGGCGATAAAGCTTTTGAGCAATCTGCTGGTTTTTTGCGTGTCAGAGATGGGATTCACCCACTTGATAATTCTGCAGTACATCCGGAAACATACCATTTGGTTGAAGGTATTGCTAAAAAGTTGAAGGTAAAACTTGACGATTTGATTGGTAATGATGAATTATTGAATCAGGTTAAAAAACAAGATTTTCCGGAAATGGAAACGTTCACATTTGACGACATCCTGAAGGAATTGAGAAAACCAGGAAGAGACCCAAGAAAAAAGGCTAAAATTCTCGAGTTTGATTCTTCTATTCGAACCATTGAAGATTTGAGAATTGGAATGATTCTACCGGGAATTGTTACCAATGTTACTGCGTTTGGCGCTTTTGTGAATATTGGGATTAAAGAAAATGGATTGATTCATAAATCGAATTTAGCAGATGATTTTGTAGATGATCCATCTAAATTTATTTCATTACATGAACATGTTCAGGTTCAAATTCTTGAAGTTGATCCCTCTCGAAAAAGAGTTGGTTTGAAACGAGTTTGATACCTAGTTGAAATGTTATTCTTATTTAAGAATTCCTTAACCATAAAAATCTTTATTTAATAATTTTATCATTTTTGTTAAATAGTATTTTTATTATTTAATAAATTCACTAATTTTGTTAATTAAAAATAATTTTATTTAAGGAGCAGTAAATGGATAATTTTCAAGCAGGAAAGTATATAAGTCAAGGTTATTATTCTAGTTTTCAGCCTGAAAATATAAACCGTAAATGGTTTGTAAATGATCTCGAATTACTTAATTTATTAAGTAAAGCCGATCGCGAAATTGGTAGGTTAGATATGTATTCGAACTATGTGAATATTGATTTATTCATTAAAATGCATATTGCCAAGGAGGCAACGTTATCTTCTAAAATTGAAGGAACGCAAACCAACGTAGAAGAATCTTTTTTACGCCAAGTCGAAGTATCAAACGAAAAAAGAGATGATTGGGAGGAGGTTCAGAACTATATAAAAGCGATGAATCAAGCGGTTGATTTATTAGAAGAGTTACCTTTTTCTTCCCGATTAATAAGAAAGGCACACAAAACTTTATTAAAAGGAGTTCGAGGAGAAACAAAACAACCCGGTGACTTTCGAAAATCACAAAATTGGATTGGAGGTGCGACATTAAAAGATGCCATTTTTATTCCACCAGTTCATACAACTATTTCTTCTTTAATGTCAGATTTAGAGTGTTTTGCCAACGATGAATTAAATCAATTGCCAGACCTACTGAAAATCGGTATTATTCATTATCAATTTGAGACAATTCACCCGTTTTTAGATGGAAATGGTCGAGTTGGTAGACTTTTGATTACCCTTTATCTGGTGAATAAAAACATTTTTAAAAGGCCCGTTTTATATTTGTCTGATTTTTTTGAAAGAAATCGCATGCTCTATTATGATAATTTAATGCGAGTAAGGAATAACGATAATTTGATTCAATGGTTGAAATTTTTCTTGGTTGGAATTATCGAGACAGCACAAAAAGGAGTGAATACATTAGATGCTATTTTGAAACTAAAACAAGAAGTAGAAATTGAAGTCAAATCACTCAAGGGTAGGACGGATGATGCGTTGATTTTACTGGATTTTTTATACACTCATCCCATTATCGATGTTTCTAAAGTAGAAGAATTGATTGGGAAATCGAATGTTACATCTTATAAATTATTGTCTGACTTGGAAAATATGGGGATACTGGAAGAAATTACGAATTCACAACGAAATCGCATTTTTGCCTTTCGAAAGTACATTCATTTATTTGATTAATTTTTACCAATTTTTAATTCTGGTTCTAAATATTTGGCTGTGTGTGAAGTTGATTTGTACTTTTTAACAAGGTCCTCTGGTGTGCCTTTTGCAATAATTTCCCCACCAAATTTCCCTCCTTCGGGTCCTAAATCAACAACGTAATCGGCTACTTTTACCACGTCCAAATTGTGTTCGATGACCAAAACGGTGTTTCCTTCGTTAACCAATCTTTGGAGAACATCGAGTAGCATGCGTATGTCCTCAAAATGCAAACCGGTTGAAGGTTCGTCCAATAAATAAATGGTTTTTCCCGTACTTTTTTTGGCAAGTTCGGATGCTAATTTAATACGTTGTGCTTCTCCTCCAGATAAAGTGGTTGAAGGCTGTCCTAATGTAATGTAACCGAGACCAACAGAATAAAGTGTTTGTAATACGCGGTATATTTTTGGAATTGACTCAAAAAAGGGAACAGCTTCCTCAACGGTCATATTCAAAACATCCGATATCGATTTTCCTTTGAATCGAACTTCTAAGGTTTCACGGTTATATCTTTTCCCTTGACAAGTATCACATTCCACGTAAACATCAGGAAGGAAATTCATTTCGATCTGTTTTAATCCTCCTCCGTTACACGTTTCGCATTTTCCTCCTATTACATTAAATGAAAATCGTCCGGCCTTGTATCCTCGTATCTGCGCTTCGGGTAGGGACGCAAAAAGTGAACGAATTTCATCAAACACCTTGGTGTAAGTGGCAGGATTTGAACGAGGTGTTCTTCCAATTGGACTTTGGTCAATTTCAATTACCTTGTCGATATGCTCTAATCCATGAACTGAACTGTATTCTAGTGGTTTCTTAACGCTATCGTAAACATAATGCATTAAGATTGGCAGTAGCGTATTGGTTATGAGAGAGGATTTTCCACTTCCTGAAACGCCTGTTATGCAAGTAAAAGTTCCTAATGGTATAGAAAGATCTACATTTTTTAAATTGTGACCAGTTGCACCTTTGAGTTCAATGTAATGACCATTGCCTTTTCGTCTTTTTTTCGGAACTTCAATTGATTTTATTCCCCTCAAATAATCTGCAGTTGTAGATTCAGAATCATTGAGGAGTTCTGGTTTGGCAACTTGAATAATCTTACCTCCATGTTTACCGGCTTTAGGACCAATTTCCACCACCCAATCTGCAGATTCAATCATTTCTTTGTCGTGTTCAACAACAATTACTGAATTTCCGGTATCACGAAGTTTCTTTAAGGAATTTATCAATCTTGTATTATCTCGTTGATGCAGACCTATGGATGGTTCATCCAAAACATACACCACATTCATAAGTTCGCTACCAATTTGTGTCGCAAGTCTAATTCGCTGAGCTTCACCTCCTGACAAACTTCTAGCAGAACGATGTAAGGTCAAATAATTCAATCCGACATCCAACATGAATGAAAGTCGAGAACGAATTTCTTTTAAAATTTCTTGGGCAATTTGGAGTTGAGCATTTGTAAAGCGCTTCTCAACGGATTGAAACCAAATGGCTAATTCACTCAAATCCATTGCCGCTAAATCACCGATATGTTTATCTCCAATGCGAATAAAATGCGCTTCTTTTCGTAAGCGTGTTCCCAAACATTCGGGGCATAATTTCTTATTCATAAAACTCTGAGCCCAACGTTGAACACCTGCCGAACTCTCCTCAGAATGTCGGGTAATGAAATTGATTATTCCTTCGTATTTGAATTGAGGCTCTTTTCCTCGTTGTTCCATGTCCTCATTGCCATAAAGTAATACTCGAAGCACTTCTTCAGAAATATCTGAAAGAGGAGTATTGATTGAATATTCGTGAAATTGAAGAAAAGAATCAATTTTATCGAAAATCCACGAGCGTTTGTATTCACCTAAGGGAGCAAGTGCTCCTTTTTTTACCGATAATGAGGTGTTTGGGATGATTTTGTCCATGTCTGCTTCCGTTACTTCACCTAATCCACTACAGCTTGGACAAGCACCATAGGGAGAATTGAATGAAAAAAGATTTGGTTCCGGATCTGGATAACTAATTCCAGTACTAGGGCACATTAAACTGCGGCTGAAATGACGAACCGCTTCAGTTTCAAAATCCATAATCATCATCGATTTTCCACCATGTTTCATGGCGATAATCACAGATTCGTACAATCTTTTTCGGTCTTTGGAATCAATCAATAAACGATCGACGACCATTTCAATATCATGAATCTTGTATCGATCAAGTTTCATCCCTTTCGTGATTTCTTGAACAATCCCGTCCACGCGAACTTTAGTAAAACCTTGTCGTTGAATTTGTTCGAACAATTCTCGGTAATGACCTTTACGGCCTTTGACTTTCGGAGCTAGAAAAATCACCTTTTTTCCCTCGTATGCTTCAATGATTAACTCTACTATTTGCTCATCCGAATATTTTACCATTTCTTCATTCGTAGCATAGGAATAGGCGGTTCCTGCTCGTGCATAAAGCAAGCGAAGAAAATCATAAATTTCTGTAATCGTACCAACAGTGGAGCGGGGTGAACGAGAAACGGTTTTTTGTTCAATAGCGATTACCGGACTAAGTCCGTCAATTTTGTCAACATCTGGTCGTTCCAATCCTCCTAAAAACTGTCTGGCATAGGCAGAAAATGTTTCTAAATAACGTCTTTGACCTTCGGCATATATTGTGTCAAACGCTAAAGATGACTTACCACTTCCACTTAGGCCTGTAAATACCACCAATTGATTTCTGGGAATGGTGATATCTATATTTTGAAGGTTATGTTCCCTTGCTCCGTATACTGAGATACATTCCTCAGAGTCAAATTCGGTATAATCAGTTGGTGTATTGAGCATAAGGTTTTAAGTTCGTACTTTTCGAGGGCAACAACAGCTCCAATGTGCTTAAATTTTTGGTTAATTTATTGCCAATAATCCAAGGATTAAGTTTGACCAATATTTTATAGTTGATGCCTTTTTGAATCGCCCATTGGGCTAGATTTTCGATAGGCATTGTGATTGAAACAGATTCGGTAGAAAAAGGTTTATACAGTTCCATTTTTTTCATATCATAGCCATATTTTTCGGGATTTTCCATAATTAGTTTAACTGCAATTAATCGAAAAAGATAACGTGCAGTTTCACTGTTTAAATCCAAGTCAAAGTAATGATTTACTCCTTGGTTCTCCAAATCAGATTTTGTTCCGCCAATACCACGATTATATGCTGCCGCTGCTAGTGCCCATGATCCGGTTGAATCTTTAGCATTTTTTAAGTACTGACATGCGGCCAATGTAACTTTTTTTAAATTGTAACGCTCATCAATTTCATCGTCCACAATTAAATTGTAATCTTTTGCCGTTCCGGGCATGAATTGCCAATAACCTTTAGCACCGGCGGGTGAAGTCACATTAGATAAGTTGCTTTCAATAATCGGCAAATATTTAAAATCATTAGGAATCGCATTCTCTTTAAGAATGGGCTCTATTGTCGGGAAATAGCGCGAAGATCGCTTCATATTTAATATAGTTTGGCTATGAAAAAACGCATTGGCCATTATTTCTCGATCCAGGCGTTCACGAATATCTTCATCCTCCAATGATATTTTTTCACCAAATAAAACCATACTTTTTGGCAGGGGAGGAAGATTCTGTTTTGTTGTTTGAACAATCGGTTTATTCTCTTCTTTGCTATTGGAACATGCCGACACAAGAGCGATTATTCCAAAAAATAGTATATTTTTCATACTTATAATTCAATTGCACCTATGTCAGGTGGATTATTACGGGGATTTCCAAAAATGTCTGTTACTACTGATGTGGCAAAACCATTACTGTTTAAAATGGAACTTGTTGTAAATGAGAAGTCATATGTCGTTGGGTCTGTAAACAACGGGTTATTGTTCCAAAATATTGATTCGTAAAAAGCATCTGTTTGTATTGTCTCAGATTTTATCAAACAGTTTCTAAAATCGAAATTCAGATTGACCCCTGCCATTTGAATTGTATCCATGGCAATTTCTGTCGCCAGATTTCCGGTTACAACACAATTATACAAAACTCCTTCATTGATAGAACCGACATTTGTTGTCGAAGTCTGATAATCATTGTAAAAATTGCTCAATCCAACTGCGGGACTTGTGGATGATCCGTAACCAAGTAAATCACAATGATTGAAATTAAAATCTCCGCCTTCTAATACCAATAAGGCATGTGTTCCATTTTTTGAAACGATACAATTTTCTGCTTTTACTTTGGCTCCCGAATAAATAAAAACACCATAGCGGGCTTGATTTTGAATAATTGTATTTGTCATTGTGAGTGTGTAACCGCTATTTGAAGGATCCTCAGAATATAAATGAACACCTGATGTACCATTCTTTATTATTGCATAATCGATTGAACTTGGTAGAGCTTCTCGAAAGAAAATTCCATAGTATTGTCCACTTACATCCTGATAGTCTTGTTCCAGTCGATCACCTTGAAAAACAACTTCATTTCCTATTGTTCCTTGAACATTCAGTGTTGATTTATAGACATAAAAAATAGCATTTTTATGTAAATGAATTTGTGTTCCAGCTTGTATATTTAAGGTTTTAGCAGAATCAACGATTGCAGCCCCGTAAATAACATGAGGTTTATCATTTGGCCAAGTTCCTTCATTCAGGTCATAAATTTCAGCTTGAAAATTTGAATAATGATAATAAAAGTCTTGTCCCCAAACAGCAAGTTTCACATATTGATCTTTCCCGTTTGTTCTAAAGCGAATGGAATCTTCAACAACCATGGGTAGGTTTTGGCTGTTGATGTCTAATGTTACCTCAACAAACACAAAAAGACTATCATTTCCTTCTAATTTGAAGTCGGTTAGTTTTATCCCCATTAATCCATCGACGTTCATTCTAAATGGAGAGTTTTCCCCTCCGACCAATTCAATTTCATCGATTTTGACAGGCTTATTTTCCTTGTTGTAGATTTTAAACTGTTTAGTAGTTGATCCGATGGTGGTAAAAACTGTATCAAATACCAAGGTATCGACAGAAAACTCTAGATTTTTATTAGAAAGTAGATTCGATTTTTTACATGAGACTACGGAAAGTCCACATACAATAATCAAAACGAAATAGGTAATGGATTTTATCACTTTTTTCTTGTATCAAACGCTTAAATCAAGAAGTTATTGGATTAATTTGGTAAAACGTAGGCCTTAAATTTTAAAACGACTACCGCGGGATCAGTGTTTGCAGTTATTGTTACTGATTTATTTTGCTCTTTGGTTTGATCTGGTTTGGGCTCGAAAACAACTTCTATTTTGTCCGACCCACCTGGTGGAATTGGTTTTTCAGGTTTACTAGCTGTCGTACATCCACAACTTGGTTGAACGTTCGTGATGTTCAAGGGATTTTTTCCTGTGTTGGTAACGGTGAAAACCGCAGTGGTTTTAGAACCTTTTTTTACATTTCCTAAATCAATTTCTTCTTTATCAAATTTCATAGATGTCATACCTAAATCTTTTCCAGATACTGAACTACTGGCATTTTTTGGTTCATCCACGCCGACCGATGATTCGATTTTTCCTTTCTTTTCGTTCACTTCCGTTTTCGATCCACATGATAAAATAGATGAGACAAGAAAAGTATAGAGTAGTATTTTCATAAAGTATTTTGAACAAATTTAGTGAACTAATAAAAAATCTTAGAGTTTTAAAATGTTTTTTTTGTTATATTGATTTTTTTTGTTACTTTTAAGATGTTCTTGCGTAAAATAATTCAAAATTTTGCAAATGAAAAATTCTACACCACAAGTCCTATTTATTGGCAATCATGCAAAGAGAACTTTGTGTGAAATTCCGAAAGAGACCCTTTCAGGTTTTGATATTCAAAAAATTAATTATCAAAGGGGCTCGGTTTTGAAAAATAAGCCATCACAGTTTGTTTTCAATGATATTTCCTGTGATTATAATGGAGAATATGAGATTGAAAATTTGTCCATTGCTATGGGTTTTACTTTAGAAAGACTAGTTCGTAAAGAAACCAACACTATTCTTATTGGCGACCCTTTCGAATTGTTATTTCAATCTTCTATTTATGCTTGGCTAAACGAAAATCCTAAAAGCATTAAAAAAAATGAATTAAATGTTCATTTTCAAAATTTAACCGTTATTCTCCTTTATCCAGCGACGCTTGATTTTGAAAATATTAGAAAAGAAATTTCTAGGACATTATATGTTCTGAAAAAGCATAAGGTAAATACTTTTTTAATTGAAAATCATTTTAATCAAGCCAGTTTACTTGACAATATTTTATATTATTACGATTCGGACGAGATATTGACGTTAGAGCATAAAGTTAAAGGTTTAAAACAAATACTTGGTCATGTTTCGCTTGCTTAATTAATGGATTTAATCACACAACATACAATTTATGAAGAATTTATTAATCGATATGAGAGATTAATAATAAGTAGAATAAAGAGGTTTTACCAAGGAGAGGAATTATATGATTTGTTTCAAGATGTTACGATTCATATCTATCAAAAAATCCCTGTAGAATTTCATAAAAATACGGATGCATTTTCCTCTAGCTCATGGGTAGTTACGGTTGTTGATCGATTCTTGGTTTCCTACCATAGGAAAAAAAGTGCAATTAAAAATATTCACTCCAAGTCGGATAAGAATTTTTCTGATTTACAATGGGATCGTGTAGCCAATTCATTGATGGTTGAACTCAATCTTAATGATGGAGATGGAAAACAATTCGAAGACTATCTTAGAGAGATTTTCAAATTGGTTTCTAAGGAAGATGCTTTGATATTGAAAATGAAATATTATTATAATAAACCCAGTGATTTAATTGCAGTGAAATTAAACATCGCTCATGTTAATATGCGAATTAAAAGGGTGAAGGATTATATTCGTTCAAAGCTATCCAATAAATTAAAGGAAGAAATCAATTCGAATTTATAAAACGGTATTGGTTTATAGGTCGTTTTTTCTATTCTTAGTATTAATCTAAACTTATTCAGGGTAATTTTTGTTAGAAGAGCAACGAGTTCTAATTAATTTCGTCTTCTGATATACTTAAATGATCATTACTCAATTATTATATAATTGTAGATGTATAATCTTAATCTTATTTTTTTCAGTTAATTTTTTTTCTGGATCAAAATATTTTTCTCAAATACAAACTCCATTTACTATTCGGCACCAAACAAACCAAAAAGGTGGAATTGTAATGTTATCAAATGTGGCGTTGACATGCAATTCAAGTAATAACAATTGTTCAACCTATCAAGCTCAGTATCCACCGAATGGCAATCATAATCAAGACGGCGGAATTACAATGGGTTATGTTGATATTGACGGGAATATTAGCACGTTTATGTCTTCTAGTGATAGCTTGAATTTGCCAATTTGTAGTGAGGTTACTTGGGCTGGATTATATTGGAGTGCCAGAATACAACAAAGCACGACTAATTACGCCAATAGAAACAAAGTTCGCATGAAGATTGATAATGGTTTCTACCAAAATCTCACAGCTGATCAATTAATAGATGTGACGAGTATTCCTGGAAATAATAATTTTCAAATGCCAGGATATTTTTGTTTCAAAGATATTACCAACCTCGTTCAGACCACAGGAGGAAATGGTCGTTTCACCTTAGCTGATATTGTTTCTCAAACCGGTTCAAACAATTTATTCGGTGCTTGGTCGATCATTGTGGTTTTCAAAAATTCCTTACTGTCCATGAGAAATCTAACTGTCTTTGATGGAATGGCTTATGTTAGTAATCAGAATAATTTAGATATTCCAATTTCGGGTTTTACAACACCTTCTGTTGGACCGGTAAGTTTTGAATTGGGTATTGTTGCACACGAAGGTGATAGAAGTATTCCGGGTGATAGATTACAGTTCAATGGGAATGGAACTTTTCTAGATGTTCCGGATCCTATAAGATTACCGAACGATTTTTTTAATAGCACCATCACTTCAAATGGAGCATTAACTCAGTTTCGCAATCCAAGTTATAATAACACACTAGGTTTTGATAATGGTATCTTTATTCCGAATAACACATCACAAACCTATTTGCCTAATTCGGCAACTTCGGCAACAGTAAGAGTTGTTACGACTCAAGATGCAATTATGCCAAGAGTAATTACTTCAGCAATTGATATTTATGAACCTGATTTAAGAGCCACTGTTTATATTAATGACTTGAATGGTCCACCCGCAATGCCAAACGATATTTTGGAGTATACAGTTGTTGGTAAGAATATTGGTTCAGATTGGTCACTCAATACATTTATAACAGATACACTTGATATTAGAACGGAATATATCCCAAATACGATTTCTTTTTTAAATGGACCATTTATTGGACCTAAAACAGACGGAATTGGTGATGACCAAGCGGAGTACATTGCTACTTCAAGAACGATTAAAGCACGTGTGAATTCTGGAGCCAATACTATTTCTGGTGGTCTTATGATTAATTCTTCCTCTGGTTCGGATAGTGCTGTAGTTCGCTTTCGAGTTAGGGTTTTGGATGATTGTGTTGTGTTGAGTTGTGATAGTACACTTGAAAATAAGGCTTACATTTTCGGAGAAGGTGATATTTCCGGTAATTCTTATAACAATGGAGGTGCTTCGGATATTTATGATGCGAATGGTTGTCCGTCAACATCTAGTAATCTGATTTCCGTTTATGCGCCGAATTGTCCATCCGTTGATGTTTATGATGATGCTCCTTTTTGTGAAGGAGATTCTCTTCATTTATGGACAGTTAATTCTGTTTATACCAACTATAGCTGGACTGGTCCGAATGGTTTTACAGGTAATACTCCTGATGTCTATATTCCGAATGCCAGCACTTTTAATTCGGGTATATATTCAGTTACTGTCTCATTGATTGATGGTTCTTGTACCTACAATGATATTCATGATACTGTTACCATCCACTCCAATCCAATATTGCAATTGGATTCTATAAAAAATGTGACATGTTTCAATTCTGCCAATGGGAAGCTATATGTTAGCGCGACATCAGGAACTCCGACTT
>Ga0315902_10001824_pt1 | contig 33873 bp, 38 predicted proteins | sample LakEriMetagenome_9_FD_203523 | JGI IMG/M metagenome (GOLD analysis project Ga0315902, IMG submission 203523) | Freshwater fungal communities from buoy surface, Lake Erie, Ohio, United States - Buoy 12 MA117 | ecosystem: Environmental > Aquatic > Freshwater > Lake > Lake biofilm | place: USA... | reverse complement strand
GCTAAAGATCCATTAATAACCGGAAGATCAAGTCAAGTTTCATCTCAGAAAGAAATTGCTGACATGACTTATGATGAAAAGAAAGAATACTTAAAAAACACATTAAAAAGAGAACCAACAAATGATGAAGTAATGAATTTGGCATCATTTTTAAATCCTGGAGCATATAAAACAGGATCCGCAGTTACAGAACCATCTTATGCCGGATCAGGAAAAAATATTAGTTTTTTAAGTAAAGTTTCTGATGACAAATTAGTTGGTCCTGCGGTGCATGGAGTAAAACCAACTAATCAAAGATTAAATGCGTTAACCGCCGCAAAAAAATATGTTGGGACATCATCAGAACAACCAAAGGTCAGTTCAAAATATTTAAAGGGTTATGATAAATCAACTTTAGAATTATCTTCAGGTTGTTTAAATCTTAGTAAAGAGTTTATAGACAAATATGCTTTGACTATTGAAAATTCCTTTTTGTTCAATATATCTGAAGATCAGGAAAATTATTATGTAAATAACTTTACCCCAATATTAGACGCAACTAAATGTTACTCACCCCAAAGTATTGGGGCGGTAAACGCCGATAACGTTACTTAGTAAAAAGATCCTTATTCTCTTCAATTATATTTGTTATTCTAATTCTTCCTTTTTCCCCAATCGGAATTGGATTACCTTCTTCATCAATACGAACAAAACGAATATTTGTTTTTAAGACAACAACTTGATTACCGGTGTAAACATTGTGTGCTCTTGCTTCCATATAAAGAGTAATAGAAGTATTACCTAATTTTGCGGGAGATCCATAGATCTTTAATAATTGACCTTCTTTTGCTGGTTTTTCAAAATAACACTTGTCGATTGATACGGTAACCATTCTTGGTGAATCACAAAGTTGCATTGAATATCCTGCGGCTGCGGCATCTATCCAAGCCAATAATTTTCCCCCAAATAAATTCCCGTGAAAACCTAAATCTGATTTTTTAATTGGATGTGTATTTAATAATTCCATATACTTTTTGTGGAAATATAATTACATTATATGATACAATCAACTATTTATTATTATGAATTTAAAAGAAATTGTTAGAAAAGAACTTTTATCTGAACAGGGAAGAAAACGTGACGTTATCAGAAAAGTTATTAAAGATATCGTAACCGTTTTTAAAAATGAAAATGAGGGAGAATATTACTTACCTGAATATTTTAAGGAAAGAGACGAAATGGTATATGATTTTATGACCATGGGGGAAACTTTTTCTGTTGAGTTAATTATGGAAATTAATGATGAAATAGAAACATTTAAAGTTAATGCAGAGATTTTTAATGAGGATCACGCAATAAGAGTTTTAATACAATATAATTCTGAAAATAAGAATACAATGTTATATGATCTAATCGGTGAATTAAATGAAGTTATTGCACATGAATTAAGACATATTGATCAGAATATTAGAGGTACATTTGTTTCTAAATCATATAGAGGTAAAGATCCGGTTAAATACTATACACAACCAAAAGAATTAGATGCTCAAGTTTTTGGCTTTAAAAGATTATCTAAATTAACAAGAAAACCATTTAATGATGTGGTAGTGAACTGGTTTGAAACCCACCGAGATATTCATCAGTTAGATGATAAAGGAATTAAGAAAGTTACCGATAGAATTTTTGATTTCGAAAAATATAGGAAATAACCTTATTAAATATCCGATTTAAATCTTTTAACTAATTTAACAATTAGTTCTTTAATAAAAATTGAAGAAACTGTAACCAAACCATAATTCATTATTCTATCAACCATCATATCAGGGTCCACATTTTGACCGCTACCTTGGACTAAATTATAGATCTCAGGTAAAAGAGGTATTAAGAATGTATAAGCCATCATATTACCAATTGATGATATAGTTACACCTAAACTTTCAATAAAGTTTAAAAAGGTATTTTTAAGTTGATCGGCCATCGATAACGCATCATCAAATTCACCGATTAATTTTCTCTCTTTTAATAAATCTAAAACCTTCGTTAGTTTTTCTTTATTTTCATTATAATATGTTAATATAATACCAACACTTATAAGGGCAACATCCGCATCTGTTAATGTTGGGTTCTTATCTTCCATATATCTTGCGATTGGACCCATAAATCCCCCAATGGTTGCTCCCCACGTTAAAAGAAATCCAAGATCTAAACCTGTTTGTTTTTTTGCTGAAATTATTACACTCTTAGTAAAAGAAACCATATCTTTAATTTTACGATTCATACCTGAACCAATATTTTCGGCTAATATAATACTTTTTTGTGACTCTGTAATAATAATCTTCATAATAAATAAATATAAGGCAATATTTATTTATATATCAAAAAAATTATGGCAAAGCAAAAGTTATTAAAAAATGCACCACTTGAATCTGGCGATAAGGTAATTTGTCTTAAAATGCAAGATGATTACGGTGTTCCTGGCGGTATTCCCGGTGTTGTAAAGGGAGTGTCTAATGTATTTGGGGAAAATCAATATAATGTAAAATGGAGAAATGGATCCACTTTGGCATTAATCGAAGGTGTTGATCAATGGTTAAAAGTTGTTGAGGAAGAAGAAGACATTCAAGAGACAATAATTTTAACTAAACAACAATTTTTGGATGAAGCAACCAGAAAACTTGGAAATATCCCACAAGAATTCGTAAAATATTCAAGAATGTATGATATGAGAGAAATCAAAAAATTTTTGGATCTATTAAGAGATTCGGGTGTTACAAATATGTACCAAGCTGCACCATATCTTTATTTAGGTAAAGAAAGAATTGCTCACCAACATCATTATGATGATATGAATGAAGAAAGAGAAGAAATTTTCCAAGAATTACTTGATCATGCTGAGGACGTAAGAAATGTTATGATCAGGGGAGCGTTTAATCACTATGATAGTAAAAGAAGTGGTGAGGAAGATGAAGAAGATGATGACGATAGAAGATATTTACGTGGTGTTGAGGATATAATGAGAAGAGATTCTCAAACTCTCCTTCAGTTATGGATGAATATGAAAAGCGGAAGCAGAGGAATGAGATAAACAAACTATTTATAATAAAAACAAATTATGGGACAATATTTTTTCAAAATGAGTCAGGCTGAAAAAAACAGCATTCTTGACAAACACAAAACTATCTATGATGGTTACGTAACAGAATATGGACAACAAAGTAATACACAACCTTTATATGTCCAAGATTATGCCAATGATAAAGAAGGTATGGTAGTATCTAACAAAGGTGTGGTTAAACCTTATACTAATATGGGTATTAATGAATCTCATACCGGATTGGATATGATTGCTGATGATCCAGAACATTTAAAACATGGTACAGTTGATCTATCTGATTATGGACTTAATCCTGATCATGAAATGATGCATGACATTTACCCATCACCAAATGAAGATGAATTTGATTTCATTTCGTTAGGAAAACAAAATGATGAGTGTGAAGAATGTGATGACGATGGATTAAGTTTTGTTTTTAATGTTGATGAGATAGATGAGGAGTACGGTACTTTTGACCCTACGTATGATGAATTTAATGTTGAAGATGATACAATACCAACATTACCTGATTTTGAAGGTGATGTTGAATCAGAAATACTTCCTGAGTTTATGGAAAAGTTGAACGAATCTTTAGATATGTTCAACAGATTTAAGAAATATAACTAAAATATTTCTTTATTAGCATATTTACTTAAAATTAGTGAATTATGGAAATAAAAGAAATAATCTCGTACTACATACATGAAGCAACGAGAACCTTAGAAGTGTCATTTACATTAATTATGGATGACGAAGATGAAGTAAGAAATGATATCATTAGTATTACCGAAGCCGAAGATTACGGATACAAATTAATACAAGATGATTTTAATTTGTTTGAAGAGGAAGATTTTGAAATTGAAGAGGATGATTTTGAAACAGTAGATGAGGAAACATTAATATCTTATTTAAACGAATATTACGTTGTAAACCCCGATAGATTACCTAAACCTGAATTATTTTAAGAGTTGGCCACTAAGGACCAACTCTTGTCATATAATAGGTTAAGGAAACGTGAGGACCGGCATTACCTGATGACCATTGCCCCGTGGTTCTAACAACCAAACTTTCCAAACCATCATCAAGTATTTTCCATCTTCGATTAGTTCCATCACAATCGAATTCCATATACCCAAGATCATAAACGGTATATGGTCCGTGTACATAATAGTAATATTCTTTTGTCCAAGTTTTGGATCCATCTTGATTTCCCACAGGTTTAAATCTAATCATACTGTAATCCATATGTAGAGCCGTTGCACCTATTACAATTGTATCTAAGACATCCACTTCCGAATTGTTAATGTACATACCATCCAAATAAGTTTCAAACTCTAAAGTATCGGTGTTATCTGTCTTTTCATATGTGATTTTATCAATTCTATATTCACCACTTAAACTTAATAGTTTAGGTTGGGCGTACTTTACACAAGAACTTAAAAGAAAAATAAGGGAAAATAATCCAAAAATAGTTTTCATAATGATTTTATTTATTAATATATAAGTACAAAGATACAATATTTTTTTTATTGTACAACTATTTATGTAAATAATGGAAAATAATTTAGAAGATATTTTATTTCTTATGGATAAATATACCTCATCTAATTTTAGTGAATTAGATGAACAAGGAGATCCGGCGCCTTCTTCAGGTGGTGGGGGAGGAAGTGGAGGGTATCCATCTGTTACTAAATGGGAAACAGGTCTTGCTAGAAGTGTTGCAAACACAATTGATGATAAAGTAACTTGGAAATCTCTTAATAAACTTGTAAGAGGAAAGGCAAATACGTTATTATGAAAAACACTGAAGACATATTGAAAAGAATTCTTCTTAACATGAAGTATGACCCTAAAAAATCGTTAGTTGAGAATAAAAGATTAATTATTAAAGAATCCAACACTTTATGTAAAAGTATTGAAGATTTTATAAAGGATAAAAATAGTTGTTACTTTTCTAAAAAAGGAGAAACTTACGATAATCCTTTTATACCGGAGCAGTTATACTCATATAATAGTGGGGGAAATACTCTTTATTTAGTTATGGGATTTATTAGAGAAGAATCAATAAAAGTATTTATGGGTACCAATAATACTCCCACAATAGAAGTAACTGTTTTTATCGATAATAAAACACTAATAAGTCAATTAACGACTTTATTTAATCAGAAAGGATCCGTTGTACCATATGAAAAAATAACGGCTCATCCAGGTGGAAATTTTAATTATCTTGGTGAATATGATAAAGTAAATACGGATAATATAACATCTTTTGATAACAATTATAAACTAGATAACGGTAATGGAACTGTTTTTTTTAAAAAAGAATCCGCAACAGATGATATGATAATAAAGGCAGTTAATATTTTTAATGGAAAACAGATTAAAGGAGAAAATGCCGAACCTTCACCTAACAATAGTAAAGAGGTTAAAACAAATAACCCAAAAGATATGACAAATCCATTATCATCAAAAGATGGTGAGGATTTTGGAAAAACTTCGTTTGATTTAGAATTATGAAAAACACTGAAGACATATTAAAAAGAATTCTTCTTAACATGAAGTACGACCCTAAAAAATCGTTAGTTGAGAATAAAATAGTGATTATTAAAGAAAATCCTGAGGACCCAACAGATATTAAATATGATGTTGCAACAGATGGATCAACATTAGAACTACCACCAGACGCTAAAATTTTACGTAGATGGGATACTTCTAAAATAGTTAATTTAACACCACAGGAATTTTCTGAAGTGGTACCGGCTCTTAGTAATAGTTGTAAAATACTTTACCCAAAAGATATTGACGGATGTTTAAATAGGTATAAAGAAAAATTTTTAAACTCAATAAAAAATAATAGTGTTTCTTCATTTACCGCATATAATAACACATACAAAAGTTGTTATGTTAACACCTATGTAAATAAATCTACAGGAAAATTAGCACCATTACCCCCCGAATCAATTACTTTTTTTAGTAGTTATGATACGGATTGTAAAAATCGTGTGAATCCATGGAATGGGGTAACAAAAAAAGAAACTAAAGACCAAAACTCAAAAACTCCAACAGGTAATAAATTTGCTGTAGATACTCCAAATTCTATTAGTAATGAATTCGATATGTCCACAAAAATATCTTTTGATTTAGAATTATGATGGAAAGTAATGAAATATTAAAAAAGATTTTGCTTCATATGAAATATGATACAAGAAAAACTTTGTCTGAAAATAAAATATCGATAAATGAAGAATCACAAACAAAAATAGTTAAATCTTTGGATGGATCAGATTTTGAAATTAGTGCGGATGCGTATGACATCAGATACACTCCAAGTACGCCATACATTAAACCCGGTTTTAATAGATTTGATAGTGATTGTAAATGGATTGAAACTCATAAACATAAAACATCTTATCAGTTTAAAAATATTGAGAATTGTATAAATGATTATAACACATATTTTGTTGAGCATTTTATGGTACCAAATGGAGTTATCAGTTTTAAGGTAAAACAAGACGGTATTGAAAGGGAGTATTTTCATTGCACTGGAACTGCGGATTACATTAATAAGATTATGTATCCACCGGATAAAATGTATACACTTGGTTATTTTGCTAAAAGTCCTACTGATAATTTAAAATTATGTGGGTCCATTAAATATGAATTAAAACCCGCCGAAACCCCAACAATAAATGATGAGCCATCCGGATCTAAAGTAAAACCAGATGATAAAACCACTAAAGACACAAAAGGTCAAGGTGAAATACCATTTTCAAATAAAACAGATGATAAAGGATTTGTAGATAAATTCACATTTGATTTAGAACTATAGTAAAATGAAAAAACAATTATTAAATGAAATCAACAGATATAAACAATTAATGGGAATTGTTTTAATAACTGAAGCGGGTAAAGTTGCGGATGAATTTTTACCATTAACCCCAAAATCAATTGATAATTTAACAAAGAGTGGTGTTGATTTTACTAATGATCTATCAAAATTATCTGACGAATTTACGGCAAAAGGTATTAAAACATTTGCGGATTTATCTGATGTTGTTGCAAAAAAACAAAATGTTACGGTTAATGACATTACAGATGATATGATAAGAAGTTATATTAAAAATGATGAAAAATTATATTCATCTATTTTAACAAAAGCAAGTTCTGTTGCTTCACAAGAAGTTGAATCTCTAATTAAAAACGCTAATATAGGATTAATTTTTTCAAAAAACCCAACTCAATTAAATTCTTATAGAGTGTACATTTCAACACCACCAAGTGTGAGAAATGTAGATACTTTAAGTGGTGGTTTATCTGATAGTATTGATGAAATGGAAAAGATAATTGATGAGATACAATCAGGTAAAATTTCAGGAATTAATACAGTACCAAAAGAATTACAGGATTTATATGATAATTTATTAAGTAAAAAAGCTGAGGTCGATGAATTTAAAAATAGACAAACTGGTACAAACTCAACTACAGTAAAATCATCGAATCCTCAATCATATTTAGATAATTTAAGTAACGCCGAATTAGAAGCAAAATTAGGGTCATATAGTTGGAAAAACCTCGGTTATAATCAAGAATTATATAGTGGTTGGAAATTTCATATTTTTGGTGAGGACATAAAAGATGCCGTGTATTTACAAGACGCTTTAAAACCAGTTATTGATAAATATAAACCTGCGGCAAAGGTGGGTGGAACGTATCAACAAACGGCAGATGCCTTTAAACCTGGTGGGGTACAATATGGTAAACAAGGAGTAACAATTTATATACCGCCCAATGTGATAAACTCCGGAAGACAACAGGAAATGTTGGCGGATATACAATCCGCATTATCGGGATATAACAAAGGTGGTACTATTTCTGGTGACCAAGCAATAACACCAAACATACATTATAGGTATGAATTATTAGGTCCAATACCAAAAGAGGGTATTAATTATGAAACATATAGTAAAATGTATAGTTCAAATGAAGGTGGCGCATATAAACCTTCAGATGTTGATGATATATTTACGACAAAATAATATATAATATATTTATGATTATGGAAAAACAAATTTTATTAGAACTTAGGAGAATCCAAAACCTAATGAACTATAATAGATCCACAGGTACTTTAATAATCGAGGATGCGCAAGGGGCCGAAATGAGACAACGTGCTATCGATAAAGAAATAATTGGTGGAACTTATGAGGGAGGTGTGGATACAACTGAACTTAGATATCCATCAGTTACTTTAGGACCACAAAGTAAACAACCATATCCAATTATGTTTGATTATCCAAATGGATTACCTGTAATGGGATCTTTAGACACAGGAGAACCTATAGTGTGGAAATTTAAAGAAGGAATGACAAGCAAAAGTTTTATATCATCAAAAACAACGAACATACAAGTTGGTCAAGTAAAAGCCGCTGATGGTACATTAAAGGAAAATCAAGAGTATTTTGAAAAAAATGGAATTAAGTATTGTTTACCTGTTAAAGAATTTTGGGATTTACACACAAAAAATGGGTGGGTTTATAAATTCCAAAACCCAAGAAATGGTAAAACATTTAATGTAAAATTAGAATTATTAGGTGAGGGACAATGTACTAATTCTGGAGATGGAAAATCGTATAGCGGATTAGAATGTTCACGAAGATGTATGGGAGCAAATAATGGATGGCAATTTGTTATGGGTGGTTTTTATTTAACCGGAACTGGAAAACCATATGACCCTAAAAATCCAGAACATTACGATTTAAGATCTGAAGATGATATTTTTTGGGATGAATGGAGTATATATATTGAAATTATTGTTGGTCTTGCGGTGTCATTTGCCGCACCTTATTTGGCGGCCGGACTTGTTGGTATTTTTGTTGAGGCAGGTCTTTTTGGCGCAAGATTTGCATCACTTGTTAGTACATTATCTACCGCAACATATGCCGGTGGGGAAGCAACTTGGTTGGTAATGATGACTGAAATATTATCGGAAGCCGCTTTATTAAGTCCTATGATTGCAAACTATTGGAGTAGAGGGGATGATGGTAATGCGATGCTGGCGATGGCAATGTGCTTAGTACCATTTTTAACTGAATTAAAGTCAGTTAAAGGATTTATATCTAAAGGATTTGGTACTAAATCAGTATCAGATAGTGTAATTAGTAAAATTGAGTTAAGTGGGGGATTTAAAGCTTTATTTACTAAAGATGAAGCGGCAATGAAAGAATTTGTTGATGTTATTTTAAACACACAGGAAAAAGAATTATTTTATACTGGAGTGGATCTAATAAAGGCAAATGATGGTAAAGTTCTTCAAGAAGCCTTCGGAGAATACATGGCAAAAAATTCAACTACAATTGAGGCCGGATTAGCAAAAAGTACAAATCCTGAAGTTAAATCTGGATATAAAAAATTCTTAGATGGTCTTAATAACCAATTAAATCCTGGAATTATAGGTACAACGCCAGGTAAAGGGATCATCCCATCATTTATGAGAGGAACTATAGTTATTGGCCCATTAGTAGTTGGATTTAAATATGGTTACGAAAAACTAAAAGAGATTGGGTTTACTGATGAACAGATTGATAAAACCCAATCTAAAATAAATGAGTTAATGGCAGGTGGGTCACCATACGCAAAAGCATTACTTGACTTAAATGAATCTTGTGGGTTAGGTCCTGAAATTCCTCAAGCAGTTGTTGATACAACAATAGATGCGGCAATTAAAGACCCTAACTTTAAAAAAGACGATGAGGCGCAAGCAAAGATTTTAGAAGAAGAAACTAAAAAGAAAACGGAAGAACAATTTGATAAAAATGTAAATCTAATTGCAGATACGGTAGTTAAAAATGATTTAAATGCTACAGAAGATCTTAAAAACTGTGATATGATTAAAATATATGGAAGTTTAGATTTGTTAGATGCGATGATTCAAAAACTAGGATATGAATTACCAGATTGGGATAATGATCAACCAACATCGTACACAAATTGGACATTTGTAACCGGTACATCAAAAGGTAATGTTAAATTTATAGGTGGTGATTCAGGTACTTTTGAAATTTATATTGGAGATAAAAAAGTACATCCTGTTTAATTTTATTAAACTTCGGTGTATTTATAAATAAATAAAAAAATATCATATTTAATATGGAAAAAAAATTAATCTTAGAAGAATTATTTAGAATGAGAGAACTTATGGGAATGAACGTTCTTTCAGAAACAAGATACTCAATTTCTCGTAATCTATTAATGGAGGGAGGAAAAACTGTTGATGAACTAATAGGTTTAGGTCCAAAATCAGTTGATAACTTAACAAAAAATGGTGTTGACTTTGTCAATGATTTATCAAAATTATCTGATGAATTTACAGCAAGAGGAATTAAATCGTTTGCGGATTTATCTGATGTTGTTGCCAAAAAAGAAGGAATTGCGGTGGCTGATTTAACAGATGATATGATTGAGGCGTATATAAAAAATGACGACGTTTTATATAAATCTATTTTAGCTAAGGCAAGTGCGGCGGCAGCAGACCAAGTTGATCAATTAATAAAAAATGTTAATGTATCTACAATTTTCTCCAAAAACCCGGATCAATTAAAAAGTTACAATGTATTCATTAGTACTCCACCATCGGCAAGAAATATTGATGTTTTAATAGATGGTGTGAATGATAGTATTGACGAACTTGATAAAATCATTGACGATCTTAATGCTGCTGGTGGCACAGTTCCTGACGAATTAAAAGATTTATATGAACAAATGGTATCTAGAAAAACAGATTTAACAAATTATAAGAATAAAGGTACGACACCAACACCATCAACTCCTTATAAAGCTCCGGAGTTGGATCCTGAATTTAAACCTCTTTTTGATTCAGATGCTGCATTAGAATCTAAAGTTTTGGATGATTTAAATTCATTTAAAGAACAATATCCAGATGTTAAAGGAGAACAATTACTTAAAATTAAGAATGATATTATGAATAAATGGAAGGGAATTCCTGATGAATCAACATTTAGATCACAAATGGATAGAATTAGTTCAGATATTGAAAACAAAATAAAAGCAATTCAAGACCAAATTAATCAGGAAAATAACGCAGCAAAAAGAGCCGAGTTAACTGAAGAATTAGGTAAAACTAAGAAAAAATGGGAAACCGCCAAACAAGTAAAAGAATTTTGTTTTGGTAATTGGTCTAAATGGAAAACCGGAAGTGCAACTTTAAAAGAAAAAGGTAAAATGGTAGGGAATGCTCTCGGTGGATTTATGGTATGTTCACTTGCCGCAGCAACTTTAGTTGGTGAAGTTACTTCCCATATAAAGTATTTTGCTTACGATAATGATGGGCAATATAAGAATACATTTATGTGTCCTATTATTAGTGGATTACCTATGTTAGGGACATATATGTGTGAAAATGATACTCAAACAGGTGAAGAAGGATGGTTTAGTAAAATGTGTCCCGACACTTGTGCTCAAGAAAGACAAGCACAAGATACCTCAAAAGGGGGATTCCCTAATACTGAGAAAGGATTTGTGGATTGGGTTACGAAAAATCATAATGGTGAATATGGCACTAAATATATGTGGCAAGATGGAAAACCGTTATACTTAAAAGATGCCACAAATAATACTTGGGATAAAATGACATATAAAGATGGTAATTTCCAATAATAATAAAAAAATAAATTAAAAAAAATGGCTATTAAATATTGTTGTAAATCACCAGTTGATAATAAGTGGAACAGTTGTACTGAAGTATCACATGATGCTTTACCTGCAAATAGAAGATGTATGAGAACTGATGGTTCGGATTGTACTAAATGTGGGGGATCAACACCACCACCATCACCACCATCTCCACCATCTCCACCATCTCCACCATCTCCACCATCTCCACCATCTCCACCATCTCCACCACCGGCACCGGTACCACCATCTCCAAGAGTGAGATGTACATCTCCATCTACAGGATTTAGTTCTGTTGATCAAGGAAATAAATTTAGGGATTTTGTTTACAAATATTATCCTTCAGTTGCGGGAGAACATGATTTATGGTTATCAAATGATCCAAGATTAACAAGATTATCAAAATCATATGATACTTGTTCTATGAGAAAATCATACGCTGAAATTGATCAAAAAGACCCAATGAATAGGGCGATTGGTAATTTATTTTTACTATGGTCACAAGATCCTAACGCATTAACTTGGTTGGGAGGTAGTTCATCACAACAAAATATGAATGATCCTGCGGTTCAAGAAGGAGTATGGGAAAAATTAATTGAAAATAACCAAATTTTTAGTAAAGGAGTTATCGCACCTGTTGGTAATAAAAGAGTTTATGTAATAAAGACAGATTTAAATAATGATAAAGTAAAATATAAAGATTTAACAATGTCTGAATTAAAATCTCCAAACCTTGATAAATTTGACTATTTGGTATTATATCCAATAGATTTATCAAAGAAAAACCCTGTTGGAGTTTTAGGAATGTTATATAAATCAGTAAACCAAGATGGTGATGAAGTAATAAAAATTAAAAGACCTGCAAATTGGACATGGCAACCTGCTGAAACTGAGGAAGGTTTAGAATTACAAGAACAAATTATTAATAAAGGGGCACCAACCTCAAGTCAAGGGGTTAATACTCCTGGTGGAGGAATTAATATGGGATCAGGAAGTGGTTCAGGATCAGGAAGTGGTTCAGGATCAGGAAGCGGATCAGGTTCAGGAAGTAGTTCAGGATCAGGAAGTAGTTCAGGATCAGGTAGTGGATCAGGTTCAAGTAGTGGATCAGGGTCAGGAAACAACCCAAAAACTAAAGATGAGTTAAGACAATTTTTTGGATTTGTTACAAATGATGGTGTAACATACAACCCAAAACAAAAAATCCAGAATATGGAAAGAGAGCAAGGTGTTGTTGGTGAATATAATCAAGGTAGTATCCAAAATGCAATTGATAAATTTGGTGCCAGATCTGAATATTTCCACAAGTATAACGAATTGATGGATATGGAAGGATTACCTAATAGTAAGTTGAAGTTACCTCAAAATGTTCTTGGAGCAGGTGAAGTTATTACGGCAGATAATTTTTCAGTTTTAGTTCCACTTAAATCTAATGAAAGTAGCAGACAATTTAAAGATGTAACATTTGGTACTTATTTAGATACCGTTAGTCCAATGGCAACCATTAAAATTGAATTTGGTAAAGGATCAGTTCAAAAAAGTGTCGGTTGTTCTTGTGATGAAGATAGTACAACAATAATAAACAAATTAATTGATTATTTGGTTGCGGCCTTAAAAGGTGATGAAAGTAGTAGACCAAATAGAGAAGGAGCGGCTAGAGAATTCTGTGGATGTTTAAAAGATGGTAAATTCAACGAATTAAAAACAGGTGTGTATAAAATAGATGTTACAACTCTTGAGGAAAAAGGTCTTGATGTTGATAATACACCAAGAGGGTTCTTAAATAAGAGATTAGGGTGGAAAGAAATAGTTTCATTATTAAAAGGTGAATCTGTTAATGGAGCTCAAATTGCGGGACCATACCGTATTCCTGATTTTGGTGAAAAAAGTTGTAGATGTATTGGTAGTGGATCTTTACAAGAAACAATCAAAGAACATATATCAAAAGCAATAAAACAAAAGAAAACAATACTTAAAGAAGAGAGAGTTGTAAAAACAATTTTAACACAATTAAGAAAAATAGGTAAATAACCTAAATGAAACTTACCTGACGTAGTTGTTGGGTAAGGATAAACCATCTAAAGAGAGGGAGGTGTTCAGTTTATCTAGCAGAATGGGAATCATTGATTCCCATTTTGTTTTTACTACTATTTATAAAAAAAAAGAATGGACGAAATATATGACTTTTGTATTATAATAACAACATATAATAGACCTGATATGTTAACTAGATTATTAGAAAACATATCTGAACAAAAAAAAGATTATAAAATTTTAATCACGGTATTTGATGACGGAAGCACATTAAAATACGATATTTCAAAATACAATGTAAGAAAAATAGGTATGTCTCCTAATATGGGAAAACATAAGTATTATATTGTTTTTAATTCCACATTTAGTTATCTAAAAAATATTAACTCAAAATATTACATATATCTACCTGATGATATTTTATTAGTTGATAATTTCTTTGATGAAACAAAAAGAATTTATGAGTCAATTTCAGATCATAAAAAAATATGTTTAAGCATATTAACAGATGGTAGAGTACATAGAACAAATTGGGTAAATTATAAGACCGTTGATCGTGGTGAATATTATCAAACTCAATGGAATGACTTGTGTTTCATTTGCGAAAAAAAATTTTTTGAAGTATTAAATTATAGGTTAGATGAAATACCAAAATCAAGATGGAAAAATAACCCAAATTTAAGTTCGGGAGTAGGTCAACAAATAACTCTAAGATTATTCAATTTAGGATACGGAATGTATCATACAAAAACATCAATGGTAGTACACGGAAATCATGAATCCAAAATGAATAAAATAGAAAGAATAAATACCAAATTACAAACATTATGATTGAATTAAAAAAATATGTAATCAATCTAAAAAGAAGAGATGATAGATTAAAGGAATTAAGGTTACCGTTTGATTATACTATATTTGAGGCGACAGATGGTAGAGAAGTTTTTTCTCAATACCCAATAAAACAACAGGGGTTTATGGGATGTTGGGATAGTCACAGAAGATTATTTAATAAGATTAAAGAAGAAAACACAGAATATACATTAATAATGGAAGATGATGTGGATCTTGTTGAAAATTTTAATGAACGACTAAACGAGGTGATTTCTGAATTACCAAATGATTGGGATTTATTATATCTTGGGGGATGGAATGTAGGTGATATTGTAAAATACTCAAGTAAATTAAATCACGCAAAAAAAGTATATACAACCCACGCATTTATTGTTAGACAAAAATTTGTTGATACAATTATTAAAGGTATAAATGAAAGACAATGGAAAGTAGATGTGTTAATAAGTGATATTCTTCCGTTAGGAAATTGTTTTATATGTTCACCAACTTTGGCTTGGCAAAGAGAAGGTTTTAGTGATATTGAAAATAGAGAAACAAATAATTTACACTTAAAATAGATTTATGGAAAAAAGAATAGTAAACGTAGCATCTTATAATAGAATACATTCTTTAGTTAGATCGTTGATGTCTATATACGATCAATGTGATGAAATTAATGTATGTTTAAATAACCATATTGGTGAAATACCCCCAATTTTATATAAAGAAAAAGTTAATCTTTATTTTACCGACAATTCAAAAGGGGATGCATTTAAATTCCTTAAACTTGAAGAAAGTGAAGGTTATTTTCTAACCATTGATGATGACTTAATATATCCTGAAGGATATGTGGATCATATGATAAATAAATGTAAGGAACATAATAACAAGAAAATTATAACACTACACGGTAGAAATTTTTCCTCATTTCCAATAAGTAGTTACTATAAATCAGCAAGTGAGAGATACGCTTGTTTGGAAAATGTTAAAAATGATGTTGTTGTACAATTTGGAGGTACAGGAGTAATGTGTTTTCATACAAGTTTATTAAAAGTTTCAATAGATGAATTTTTATACCCAAATATGGCGGATATATGGGTAGGTAAATTTGCTAAACAAAGGAATATCCCTATTTTATGTTTACAACACTCAAAAGGATATATTGGGTATATACCTCAAAACAGTACAATTTATAATGACCATTCATCTAATGATAGAGTTCAAACATTTGTTGTTAATAAATTATACGGAAACAATGTTAAATATGATGTATCCATAATAATCCCAACATTTCAAAATGTTCAATATCTTGACGACTGTTTAAAATCAGTTGAAACGTCAATGAAAAATAATTTGTGTGAAGTTTTAATTGGTATTGATGGTTGTAGAGAAACACTAAATCATTTGAAGACCTCAAGAATAACACCATATACGTCAGTTTATTATTTTGAAAAAAATGAAGGGCCTTATACCATAAAGAATACATTGGCGAATATTGCCAACTCAGATAATTTAATATTTTTTGATTCTGACGATTTAATGGGGGACAATATGGTAGATTACGTTGTTAAATCGTTGGATCGTTATATTTGTGTAAAACCCAAAATGTATAATTTTGATAGTAATACAAATGACCCTATTTTAAATTTAAATACACATGGGGAAGGGGTTTTCGCAATTAAAAAAGATTTATTTCTATCAATGAATGGTTTTGAACCTTGGATGTGTGCCGCAGATTCTGATTTTATGGGTAGATTATATAAAAGAAAACCAGCAATGATAGGGTCACCATCTCCATTATTTTCAAGACGAATACATGACAATAGTTTGACAACTAGAAAAGAGACAGGTATGAGATCGGTGATGAGACATCAATATGCAAAAATATCAAAAAATAAAAAAGGACATGGAAATCCTGATATACTACATACAAGGAATTTTACGTTAATTGATAATATATCATTCTTTAGTGATTTTGATAATTTTTTACAAAATGAGATAATGGTAAGAAAAAATAACGCCCAACTATCGGTATTATCAGTTTTATCAAAAGCCCCAAGAAAAGTAATTGAAAAAGTGGTTAAACCAGAAAAAACCTCAATTGAGGTTGATTATAATGCGATTGGTCATTTACTTAATAAACCTCATCCTATGATTCCACAACCTAAAGTTAGTCCTCAAACAGTTCAAAACAATAATCAACCAAAACCTCAACCACAAAACACAAAATCAAATAGAGATACTTTACAAAAATTATTTTTAAGAAAACAACATAATAAAAGTGATGCCCCTTATATTAATATTGGGGGAAAATTAGGGAGATAGATTTGACTTAACAATTTATTATTTTTATAATTGTGTTATGTATGTAATAATTAAACACGTAAAGACGCAAAACAATAGAATCTTACCTGTTGTTATGTTAGATGCTCAAGGTGAAGTTTGGGAGTTTGATAATAAAGATAAGGCTCAGGAAATGGCTAATATCCTCAACACTAATACTGATTCAGGTCACAAATACGAAGTCAAAAAAGTTTAATAATATGGTCCTGTAGCATAATTGAATAATGCAACTCACTTCTAATGAGTAGATTCCAGGTTTGAATCCTGGCAGGACTACCACCTATAAGCCACCGTGTATTTCACGGTGGCAATTAGAGCAAACTAACATACATTTATCCAATTCCTCTTTTATTATGGAAGACATTTACCAACAAATTCACGAAGAGTTTATTAACTCAGAAGAATATGAGAAATTTTTATATGAATTACACCTATATGGTTTGATTTAATTAAAATGATATATTTATTATATATGGAACTCAATGAAGAAATATATAGAATAAAATCATTATTAACTGAAAACACTAATCCTTATAAAATTAGGGTTATTAGTGAAATAGAAACTGATAGAGGATATTGTGTATATTATTTAACTGAAAGTAATGATGTTATAGGTGTTGTGACTTTAACCGATCTAAATAAGGTTTTAGAAAATAAAGAGTTTAATAATGATGTTAAATTTCTACACGAAAATTATGATAAATCAAAAAATACGGCTTATTTACACTCAATTGTGGTTGAATCTCCATTTAGAAAACAGGGATTTGGAACAAAATTAGTAAAAGAATGTGAAAATATAGCAAGAAATTCAGGGTATAAGTATATAACCGCAACGGTGAAAAAAAATAATATACCATCACAAACTATGTTCAATAAATTAGGTTATACTAAATATAATTCTAATGATAAAAAAGATTTATTTATTTTAAGTATTGATTGATATTTATTAATAAAATCTTTTATGAAAAATATTATAACTTTAACGGAATCCGACATATATAGAATTGTTAAAAGAGTAATTAAAGAGGGTTATTCTGAAGAACATCTTAAATACACTAACCCAAAAACAGGTAAAGAGTGTAAAATTAAAGTCGCTAAAAGAAAAAATTTTAATAAATATAGTGCCGTATTAACTTGTGATGAATACGACACCGGTGATGAAATTGTGGTTGCTGAATTACCTGTTTTTAAAAATAGTAAAGAAGAGGTATCAAAATTCATTTGTGACAATATTGAGAGGACGTATGAAATATTAGATAATATGTTAACTGTTAGTGATGAAGATTTTCTAAACGAAGATTATGAATTCAGTAGATTTAAAGTTTTTGATGAACCTATTAATTGTTCGGTTGATAGGGAAAGAGAAATCCCGTCTTGGGAAATGGATTAAATCAACTTGATATATGTTAAGAAATTGAAAAGACCATTGACAAAATGGTCTTTTTTTGTTATTTATTGTACGAATATAAACAAGTAATCATATAAAAATGGAATTATTAAAGTCGTTGGAGTGGAGATACGCCACCAAGAAAATGAATGGGGGAAAAGTACCTCAAGATAAATTAGAAAGAATTTTGGAGGCAACAAGATTAGCACCAAGTTCTTATGGATTGACTCCTTATCACGTTATTGTTGTGGAGGATCAAAAAGTAAAAGAAGAATTACAAGGGGCGTGTTATGGTCAAACTCAATTAACAGATTCATCGGCTGTATTGGTATTTGCAACTTGGGATGATATCACTGAAGAGTCGGTAGACATTTACATCCAAGAAACGGCAAGACAAAGAGGGATTAGTGCTGATATGTTAGGTGAGTTCAGTGGTATGATCAAAGGATCTTTATCTAATATGACACAAGATCAAAAAATTGCTTGGGCTCAAAGACAAGCATATATCGGATTAGGATTTGCATTGGTTGCAGCGGCAACAGAGGAAGTAGATTCAACTCCAATGGAAGGATTTGTTCCATCATCAGTGGATAGTGTGTTAGGATTACAAGAATTAGGATTAAGATCGGTTGTTGTTCTTCCATTAGGATATAGAGACACTGAAAATGATTATTTAGCATCTTTAAAGAAAGTAAGATGGGATAATGAGAAATTTTTCATTAAAAAATAAAAAAACACTTGTCAATTAAAAATAAATTCCTAAATTTGTACAAGAATTAAAACTTTTAGGAAAACTGATATATTTATAACAAAACAAAAATGAAAGCAACTAATAAACATATGGTCATTTGTAATCCGAGCACACAGTGGTCGTTTAATAGCTATAGAACGCTTCGTTCACATATTAGGGCATTTTCATTTATGAGTTGATAAGATTAACAAAAATATAAAAGGAATATAAGACCCGAACTCAAATCAAGTTCGGGTTTTTTTATACCCAAAAAATCGGTCTCTTAGTATAGTTGGTAATATCCCGGCTTTGTAACCCGGAGTCATCAGTTCGAACCTGATAGAGACCTCAAAAGAAAAAGTTCTTTGACATATTGGCCTTAAATTGTCTCGTAGCCTAAAGGCAGGGCACCGGATTTTGGCTCCGGGTGTGTTGGTTCGAGTCCAGCCGAGACAACAATAAAGGAAGAGTAATCACAACGGCTTGTGACTCCGTCTTGAAAACGGCAGGTACTGAAAGGTATGGGGATCGACACCTCACTCTTCCTCAACAATAACTAGGTGTAGCTCAGATGGTAGAGCGGGTGGTTTGGGACCATCAGGCCGCAGGTTCGATCCCTGTCACTTAGACAACGTCTTCGTAGCTCAGTTGGTTTTAGAGCACCTCACTTTTAATGAGGGAGTCACAGGTTCGAGTCCTGTCGGGGACACATAATATTCTTATTTTTCAAATTATTTTGGTTTAGGTATTTAGATTCTTAATTATAATCTTTAAATTCTTAATTATATGGATTGGTTTAATAATAGAACTTTTACTTTGTTAGTACAAAATAATTTACCAACGTTATTTAAGAAAGCTGAAATTGAAAGTATGAAAGGTGGTAAAATTGGTATGGAAGTTGGTATATTAAGAGAACGTATTTTAATCTCTCTACTTATAAAATCTTTTGGAGTAGAAAACGTTAAGTTTGATTTTTCATCAAACGATAACTCAAAAGATACTCAAGTATTTGATGATGTATTATCAATAAAAACTTTCATGAATAATGGTTATGGTGGTGTAAAAGTTTTTTGGGCATCAGACAATGATTCAGTAAAAAATGTGGTGGAACAATACTTACCACAAAACCATTTTTTAATTTCTAACATTCGGTGGGGTTCAAATAGAGGGGGTCTGTATTTAATAAATTTAGAGACACAAATAAAACTTTTTAAATCTTTAGGTGTTAAAAATTATCTTAAAATAAACAACGGTAATAATAGAGGAATTTCAATACAAACAAATGTATTAAAAACTTTATTATCACATGAAGATACCAAAAAAATTATAATTGATTGGGAAGATCCTAAATTAGAATATAATGTTTTTGAAAGATGGATTAAAGAAATCAAGTAAACTCCACAACAAGAATTATTGTTTTCATAAAAATAAAATTGGATCTGTAGTATGCACTCTTAGCTCAGATGGTAGTAGCGGTTGTCTTACATACAACAGGTCACAGGTTCGAATCCTGTAGAGTGTACAACAAGGGAGTATCGGCAGGGTCCTGATCGTGTCTGTAAAACATCGTCTTGGTGGTTCGATTCCACCTGCCCCCACACTAAAAGGATCAGTAGCTTAATGGTGAAGCACTTGACTGTTAATCAAGGGATTGTAGGTTCGAGTCCTGCCTGATCCGCCAAATACGGCACATATACCCTCCGTCTGATACACGGTTGAAAGGTTAATAGGTCCCATGTAGGTTCGATTCCTACTGTGCCGACTACGGAAAGTAAACCTTGATGGAGATAGGGTCCGCCTGCTAAGCGAGATGTACTTTCGGGTATTTGGTTCGATTCCAGTGCTTTCCGCAACTCCCGTATGATCAGGGATCAAAGTTGGCTCATATCCGACTTTAGAGTGGTTCGATACCACTATACGGGACAAATATGGTGGTTATAGCTCAGTAGGTAGAGCATAGGATTGTGATTCCTTGTGCCATGGGTTCGATTCCCATTGACCACCCAAAATAGTTCACAACGGACAAGGCTTAGGCACATGAAACAGGGTGGTGGGATGCGTGTGGTTGACCAGAACTATTTATACCTTTGTAGTTCAATTGAAGAGAACCTGTGACTACGGATCACAAGATGGGAGTTTGAATCTCTCCGAAGGTACGAAAGATGATAAAATGCGTAGAATGGCAGACGTGGAGAGACGTGTCGCAAGGGTACACACTAAGGATAAGTAATAATGATCAACTCTCTAATGGTGTGTGAAGTCGTGAGATAAGATACCTGATAAAGTTATTCATCATCTTTTATTTGCCCCTATCGTCCAACTGAACAGGACGTTCCCCTTCTAAGGGAAAGATCGGAGTTTGAATCTCTGTGGGGGTACAACAAAATAAGCGTCTCTGGTGTAATGGTAGCATGATGGATTCCAAACCCATCGGTCAGGGTTCGAGACCTTGGGGGCGCGCAAATTAAATTTGGCAGATTAAAAATAAATTTGTATCTTTGTCTTATGAAAACAAATTTACCATACTGTTCAAGTCACGTTGGAGTCATAGGTTATCAGGACTCCGAAATTGCAAAAAGAGAAACTAACGATTGTGTTGTAAGGGCTTTCGCAACATCATTTGATGTCCCTTATGATAAGGCTCACAAATACGTTAAAGAGAAATTTGGGAGAGTAGATCGTAAAGGTACTTACGGTACCGTTTTTAAAATGGTTGAGTTGGCTAAAAAACAAACTCAAATAAACCATAAGAAGATTAAACCAATTGGTACCAAAACAACCAGAGGTAATTCTGTGGTGTACTCTTTGGAGTATAAAGTTAAAGTAAACGGTAAGAAAGTTAACAGAAAAATGACCGTAGGTACATTTATTAATGAATATCCAATCGGGACATTTTTTATACTTGTTAACCGTCATGCTTTTACAATCAAAGATGGAGTTGTCCACGGTAATTACGAAGATTCGGTTAAAAGAAAAAGAATTGTGAAACACGCATTCCATATAAAGTAAGGACTGGTAGCTCAGTTGGTAGAGCGTTGGACTGAAGATCCAAGCGTCGGGGGTTCGACTCCCTCCCGGTCCACAAAAAATTAAATAATATGAACAGAGTATTTAGAACGGTACAAGGCGAATCAGTAGATGTGGTATCTCACACCTTGGATGTTTTAAATGAATGTCCATATGTTGAGATTCATATTGGAACGGATTCACAGAACCACAGAAGAAGTACGGTATATGTAACCGTAATTGCTTACCGATATGGTAACAGAGGTGTTCATTACATCTTACATAAACAAAAAATGAAAAAAATTAAGGACAAGTGGACGAGATTATGGAATGAAGCCGATTATTCTATTGAGGTTGCTGAATGGCTGACTCAAAAAGTAAAAGTTCAAGTTGAGATTGATTTGGATTATAATAGTCAAGACAAATACTTCAGTTCAAAACTTGTTCAACCTGTTGTTGGGTGGGCAATGTCTCTTGGTTACAAGACAAACATTAAACCTGACAATCAAATTGCAACTAAAGCGGCAGATCATCACTGCCGTTAATGGTCCTGTGTCCGAGTGGTTAGGAGGCGGTCTGCAAAACCGTTTACGTTGGTTCAAATCCAATCGGGACCTCAAATAAGCCTCCATGGTGGAATTGGTATACACGCCACTCTTAGAAAGTGGATCTTGCAGGTTCGAGTCCTGCTGGAGGTACAAAAAAGGTAAATATGTTAAGACAATTTAAATTCTATAAAGACGAGGGGACGTGGTACGTAGATCTGCCCGAATGGGAAGGAAGTCGGGCAGATTTGGCAATGGTATCAGGTGCCGATACAATGTTAGATATTGTATCTCAGGGTGAAAACGATATTAAAGTTTTATTGTCTACGGAAGATTTTGATGGATCCAATAGATTGGGATTTTTGAGGGAATCACCTGAAGTTGGTGAAGGATCTTGGTATCTAATGAAAACATATAAAGGTATTGAGTATAATTTGGAACTATGGTTATGTGATGTAACTATATTTGTGTTTGGAGGGTTCCCTAAAAACATTTATATATCATAATATATTTATTGATATGAAAAAAATAGTTAGATTAACAGAAACAGATCTTGCTCGTATTATTAAACGAGTTATTAAAGAAAACGAAGGTAAGTCCGATTCGGATATTATTAATTACTTCAACGATAACTTCACACCAGACGGTGGATGGGATAATGAAAAATTCCGAGATGGTTGGATGAATGGAGAACTTACCGCTTATTATGTAAATGGTAAATTAGCATTTATTTATAACACTGAATTTGATGACGATGGTGAAGAGAGGGAATTTAATACATTACTTGTTGGTCCTGAGGTATATGAAAAAATTAAGGAAATGTTTGGTAAAATAGAATGGAAAGAAAGATTTTCTAATTGGTTTAAAGGAAATACTCGTTTAAACGTTGATGATGTTGAAATGGACGACTTTAAAGGTATCTTTTCTGACTATGTAGATCCTTCTTGGGCTGATGACGAAAATTGGGGATTCTAAAAAAATAATTAATTAAACTTGACACTTTATAAGTGTTTTTTTTTTGATGTATTTATATATAAAAAATTAGTATGAAAAAAATAGTTAGATTAACAGAATCAGATCTTGCTCGAATTGTTAAAAGAACCATTAAAGAAATGGATGAAAATGATTACACCGCAGATGATGCTATCGCCGAAATAGGATCCTATATTGATATGGTGGGATGTTCAGAAGGTAGAAGTAGAGTACTCAACGATTTAAGTCGTATGGTAGATGAAGCTCAAAGAGAATTATCGGAAGAGGAATTTGACAAATTGTTGGATTATGTTTATGACTTAGAACGAGATATTTATGAAAATTGTTCAGATGAAGATGATGATGATTTTTAATAAAACTTGACACTTTTAAAATTATTAGTATATTTATAACTACAAAACTTAAAAAACGCAAATGAAAAATTTACACATATTATTGATAGGGGGCGATTTAGCTGAGACAACCTTCAAGGAGATGGTGTAAATTTCTGTATATACAAAATTTGAAACCCATCTCCAAAAGAGGTGGGTTTTTTGATTTTATAAGTTTTTTAAAAAAAGATTTGATAGATTAAAATATTCTTCATATCTTTGTGGAACAAAAGAAAAAGGTTCTTTGACATAATGGTAATGATTATTTGCTCGGGTGGTGGAATAGGTAGACACGCAGCACTTAAAATGCTGTTCCCCAACGGGAGTGCGGGTTCGATTCCCGCTCCGAGTACTAAAAATTGATAGACACTATTGATTTTTTTCTAATTTGTCTATATTTATTAATATGAAAAATATAGACGAAGAAAAATTTATTAAAGTTTGTAAGGAATCAGATTCTATGTCGCAAGCATCGGTAAAATTAGGATTACATTTTAATACATTCAAAAAACACGCAATTAGATTAGGTTGTTATGAAACAAATCAGTCGGGAAAAGGAATATCAAAAAAAGGTCATCCAAAATTTGAACTTAGTGATATATTAAATGGGAATCATCCACACTTCCAAACATATAAATTAAAACATAGGATGTTAAAAGAGGGTTTAATTGATGATGTTTGTGTGGTTTGTGGAATTACCGAATGGTTCGGTAAAAAAATTAATATGGAGCTTGACCATATTGATGGTGATAGATCAAATCATAAGTTGGAAAATTTAAGAATGTTATGTCCTAATTGTCATTCACAAACGGAAACATATCGTTCAAAAAACATAAAATAATATATAGCGGGATGTGGAAGATGGTTATCCGCTCGGTCTCATAAGCCGAGATCGCAGGTTCGAGTCCTGCTCCCGCAACTAAAAGGGTGGATAGGTGGAAGGGCCTTTCCTGAAAGACGGCTTGCTAGGCCCGTGTCCACCCTAATAAAATTGATAGTGGTTTTCCCCACTCAACGGATGTCGACAATCCAGAGTGGAATCGGAATTCAGCACCCTTTCTGCCGGGGCCTCGTAAAACTACGATTAAGCAGTTAAGATTGGAGCGAGATGGGTACTCCAACACTATCAACAAAATTATGCTGACGTACCAGTGGACGCTTATATCGTCCATACCTGTAGCGGTAAGTTGAAAACGTGGGTTCGAATCCCTCCGTCAGTACAATAAGCGGAAGTAGCTCAATTGGTAGAGCTCCTGCCTTCCAAGCAGGTTGTTGAGGGTTCGAGTCCCTTCTTCCGCTCTAATATGGGCCTGATGCCGACGGCAGGTCGACTGATTTGCAATCAGATCGTATGGGTTCGATTCCCACAGTGTCCACAATTTGGTCCGTTCGGCAAGGGGTTAAGCCGTCACCCTTTCACGGTGAAGTCACGGGTTCGATTCCCGTACGGACTACGAAGTTCGGAGTAATTAACCGAATCTAACAACGGTCGTATCATATATCACAGTGAGATTTGGTACCAGTAATTTCTGATACGATACACGTTGATTAACTACTTATGGTGTAAATCAGGTTTGCACATCGGTCATTAAGGCCGAAGGGTTATAGGTTCGAATCCTATGGGTAGTTCAATCCTGTCAAGGTAGAACAGGTTAGTCAGGAGTGTAAAGAGACATGGTGTTGAATCCATCCGTTGAGGATGGTTGCTCATTGTAGGTTCGAATCCTATCCTGACTACAAAAACTTAATAAGATGTCATATTACAGAATTAAAATTGAAGAAAGAAATAACGGAGTAAAAGGTTACATACCACAAACTTGTAAATTAGAAATTTTTGGGGGTTTTATTAAACGACAATCAATTGTTTGGTATAATATAATTCACGACCACGGTAATACATTTGGTTTATCCAAAACAGTTTGTGCAACATATAAAACTGAAAAGTCCGCATTAGAAGTTATTGAGAATTATAAAAACAAAGACCTTATAGAAGAAGGTAACAAAGTTAAGTCAACAACCTATAAAATGATTGAATAATGAAAAAAGTTTGTATATTTTTTTGGTGGATCTGGAATTATCCTGAAATAGTTTGGTTAAAATTTAAATTTGTTTTAAAAAAATATTTGTCTATTTAAAATAAATAACTTATATTTGTAAGACAAAGATAGAGAGAACCGTGAGTTTGCGGTTGGTAACAACTATAAAACGAGCATACGTCATACTCTACTTTTAAGACCCCACGATTAACAGAAGTATCCGTCTGTTATGGGTGTGATCCTGACTTGAAGGCTTCAAGGCTATGGGGGAGGCTACACAAATAGTGAAATTCATATAACACCTCATAAACGGTGTTCACTGACGAGGGGAAGATCTGTCAGGTATGTTGGGATCTTAAAAATCAAGGGTTCCCCATTATGGATTAAGGGGGTAAGGGGCTTTAATTAGTCGTAATACAATCCACAAGTTGTAGAAACACTGGACAATTCTACAATATACACTCAACTTCCGAGTGAGACCCACCACGTAACTTTGGGGGTAGGGTGAAGGTGTCCTGAGGATAACACTGAACGCCTCGACCGAGAAGCCTATGACTCTTTTGATTAGGTGAGTAGGGACAGGACGGAGTGTGAAAGTATAAACCCACCGTGGATGGTTACTATGGGCTAACGAATCTTAGTCATATCGGTGTGGGATATAGATGACACTAAATATAGAAAACTTTAAAGGTTCACCTCATTAGTGGAGGGACGATTCAGAACCTTTTTTTATGGTCAGGTGGCGGAATGGTAGACGCATAAACAACACGAATCCGAAAGGAGAAATAGGTTGAAATCCCTATACTAAACTTACAGGTTCAAGTCCTGTCCTGACTACACGGAAAGGGGTTTTGGGTTTTACCTCTATCAATAGATAAGTAAAATCTGCACCCCTACGAAACGGTTCGGATCATCACCGAATAGTATGTCCAATACGATGAGAAATGAGTTGATTACTCATATGGAACTGCTGATATAACAAGGTTATATCTGGTCTGACTAACCACGGGGAATATCAAAGAGAAGTAAAGAACAACGTACTCTCATAGTCAAATTTGGTCTATTGGTGTAGTGGCTAACATACATCCCTGTCACGGATGTGCCGAGAGTTCGATTCTCTCATAGACCGCAAAAATTACCATTATAAAACTATTGTGTTTAATAATACTTCACCTAATATTTATTAGAAAAGTACACAATGGCTCTAAAATCTTTAAGGATCACAAAAAAAGAACTCCAAACTTATTATACCCCAAAGGTTTCTGATTATGAAATGATGGTTAATTCTATAAATTCACCAATGGGGTTTGGCCAGATTATTCAATCATACAATGCAACAGAAACTGGTGTTGAGGTAACTAATACTTATTATCACGTTTATGAATATGGGTATGATGGTCCTATTATTATAGAAAAAACTTCAGGTGCAAAAGCATCAATTGCGGATGCGGGTATGACTTTTTGGAATGTAGGATCAAACACAGGAATTGATTTTTTAAATGGGGTTTCAAGTATACCTGGACTTAGAAAATTAAAGTATTGTGATGGGTGTTTGGATGGAAATGGTCTTAATAAACCGGTTATTGATAATTTCTCAAAAAGATTTAAACAAGTAAATGAGATGGTTTTGGGTAACAATCTTTTAGAAGGTTTTTTATTTTATGATCTCACACTACCAAGATATTCGAATGTTTTTCCGGCAATAAAAAAAGATGATGGTGTTAATGTTACTTATCAGTTTAAAAATGTTAATACGGGGACGGATTTAACTCCTCAGGATGTTGCGGTAATAACAGATAAACCCGTGTCTGAAATTGAAACTTCAGTTGATACTGCACCCGTTATTAAACCACAAGAGGGGGCAAACACTATTATTACCTCATGTTGTGATGAATCTATTTTTTACGTAATTGCGGGTCAATATACTATAGGTAATATTTTATACACTGAAGAAGTTTTTGATTCCGCTGGAACTCAAAAATTATATTGTTGGTTTGTTGAATCGTTAACAAATGAATTACCGACATTACCCGTAAGTACTTCTTTTACTTCTGGTGGTAGAAGTTGTCAGGCTTGTACTAAACTATTTTCATGCCCTATATATTGTGAGACATTATATTTATCATATTCTACTGATCCAACTACGGCTTGTGTTGGTCCACAAACACCATATGAAGTAGATTGGAGTACATCTACATTATATTTGTTTGAGAATTGTGGTGGAAATACTGCATCTATAGGATACTATGGTGATGGAAAATACATTTATTATTGGGATGGTGTTACACTTAGTGAATATCAACCTTGTCCAGTATCATCCGATAATTATCTTGTTTCTTGGTGTTGTGACGATACTTACGAAGTTATATCAAGCCCTGGTAAACCTTTATCTGCAGGACAGATTATTTTCTTTGATACAAATGGAGCTTATCCCGTTAATTGTTGGTATGTTAAAGGATCTACTCAGGACGGTTCAACTATTACAGGTCTTCTTAATGGTGCCACATATGAAGATTGTTATACTTGTCAATCTCAAATAGGTCAATTTTGTAAAAGATAAAAATAAGTTTATAAAATGTTTGTTTAATTTAAAATTTATATCTATATTTGTATAGTTAAATAAATTTACTGTTATGAAAACATTTGAAGATTTAGAATTTGAACAAATAAATGACGCACCGTTTATGGTTGGTAAAAAATCCCGTATGCATTTTGACAATGGGTTTGGGGTATCTGTTGTATCACACAGCTATTCGTATGGTGGTCGTGATGGTCTTTATGAGATTGCGGTACTAGATTCTGATGATAACCTTACTTATGATACTCCTGTAACTAATGACGTTATTGGTTATTTGAGTGAAGAGGAAGTATCAAATGTTATGAAACAAGTACAGGAATTAAAATAATGGTATAGTCAAGTGGCGGAATTGGTAGACGAGTCCCCCAAAATGGGATGGTAACAATGGTTATCGTGTAGGTTCGAATCCTACCTTGACTACATATGGTCTCTTAGCTCATTCGGTTAGAGCAACTGACTCATAATCAGTAGGTGGTTGGTTCGATTCCAACAGGGACCACATAATAGATCTAATGCTAAAAAAGAAATGGTTGTTGCTAATTAATCATTAATTAACTACACATAAATGAAGATTTTTACGTTATTATATAAAAAATAAGTTATGGATAGAGGAATAGCATTAGCAATTTTAGTACCGGTTTGTATATTCGTATACGTTCTTTATAGTTACCTGACATATAAAGAAAAGTAAGAGTTTCACGATTTTTGTCGTATTTATAGATAACAATAAACTATAAAAACAAAAATTATGAAACTAACAAAGGATCAAATTTTAGGGATAACAAGACACGCATTAACATTTGTTGGTGGTATTTTAATTATGAAAGGTCTTGTTGATGAAGCTTTATTTACCGAGATTTCAGGTGGTATTATGACATTGGTAGGTGCCATTTGGTCTATCATTGATAAAAAACAAGCTTAAAAATAAACTACACAATTAATTTAAACCCACTTTGTAAGTGGGTTTTTTTATTAATTGAATATTTATTAGTTATATGAAAATTATTATTACAGAAAGTCAATATAATTCATTAATTAATGAAGGAATTGCCGATGATGAAACGTTTAGATCTGAAATTAAAAAATATGAAACTACGGTTACCGATTCATCCGGAACTCATTATGTTTTTGATGATAAAGACCCTAAAAAACCAAAAACATTTGTGAATAGTCCATCTAAAAAGAAAGGTGGTACTCTTACTATTGGATGGGGTCACACCGGATCTGAAGCAAAAATAGGTAATAAAATATCAAACGCTAAAGCCGAACAATTATTAACATCTGATATATCAGCAAAAGAGAAGACAGCTATGGATGTTTTTCCTAAATATAATACTTACCCAACTTACGTTAAAAGGGCGTTAGTAAATACCACTTATAGAGGTGAAGCAAAAACTAATTATGAATGGGTTAAAGCGGTTAATTCAGGTAATTGGGATCTCGCAGCAAAAAAATACTTGGAAGGTTGGAATATTGATTTTTCTCAAGCGAATGACCCAAGATATGAAGGTGGTATTGCAGATAGAATGGTTGGTAATCAAAATGCGTTTAAAAAATATGCCTCAGAATTAAAAAAGGGTAAAACCACCGGATCTAAACCAGGAACAACGTCCATTATTGGAAGTAATATTTACCCTAAAAAAACTACGGATTATGACTACGCAAACGTTAGAACTGAACCACAAGTAAATAATGGTATTATTAATAATTTGATTGGAACTGTTTATAGTCCGAATTTAATTGGTAAGGTCGAAAAAACGCAGAATGATGATTCAGGAAATACTTGGTATTACGTAAAATTGGCGGACGGTATTAGTTGGTGGTATGATTACGGATGGGTTAGATCTGATGTGGTCAAAAAATAAAATATATAAAACCTTTTTATTTTAAATTGTTTTTTTATATTAAAGTATATTTATAAGTTATATGTTTGAAAATTTAACAAGTATTATAATCGCATTTATCACGGGTGTGATAGGTCCAATCCTAATTATTTACATTAAGAGTAGATTAGAGTCAAAAAAGGCAAAACCTGATATGGTAATGGACACGCTAAGAGTTAGTGAGTTAGTTAACCAAAGAATAGATCATATTAAAGAGGAATTTAATGCCGATAGAGTTTGGATTTCACAGTTTCACAATGGAGGTAATTTTTATCCAACAGGTAGATCGATGGCAAAGTTTTCAATTATGTATGAATCCGTTGGTCCAAATGTTGGGTCAGTACAAACAAATTTTAAAAACATCCCTGTTAATTTATTTTCAAGATCTATTAATGAACTTCTTCAAAATGACGTAATAGAAATTCCTGATTTTAAAGATGAAAAAACCGCAACTTATGGATTAAAATATGTTGCCGAAGAATCAGGATGTAAATCCGCATATCTTTTTGCAATAAAAACAATTGAAGATAAATTCATCGGAGTATTATCGATTGAATATACAAAAAGAAAAAAGGATCTGGATATTGAATCAATTAATCACCTTCAGGTTCACTCATCTTCTATCGGAGGAGTGTTAATGTCTTATTTAAAACAATAATTTGGTAATTAATAAAATATTTATATCTTTGTGGTATGAATATATTTTTTTTAGATTACGACACAAAGAAATGTGCTGAATATCATTGTGATAAGCACGTAGTAAAAATGATCCTTGAGACAGCACAACTATTATGTGGAGTTCATCATTTGACCCCCCAAGTTACCCCCCAAGTTACCCCCCAAGTTCCCTACAAGTTATCACACAAAAATCACCCTTGTGCTATTTGGACTCGTCAGAGTTTATCCAACTACTTATATCTCTGTGATCTTGGATTAGAGTTGTGTAAGGAATATACCTATCGTTATGGAAAACGACATAAATCACAGGATGTAATTGAGTGGTGTTTATGTAATAAACCTATGATCAGTGACATTGGTTTTACTACACCACCTAAAGCAATGCCTGACGAATATAAGGTTATTGATGTGGTACAATCTTACAGAAATTACTATATGGGAGCAAAAAAAGATTTTGCAGTTTGGAAAAATAGGAATATTCCTGAGTGGTTTTCAAATAATGAAGTATTTATGGAAATATGAAATTAATTTACCCATTATCTAAAAAAGGAACTAAGACCTCTGGTTTTGGGTATAGAGTTCATCCTATAAAAAAAACAAAAAAACATCATAACGGTATTGATATTGGTATCCCTGATGGTACAGGAGTAAATGCTGTTGCCGATGGAGAGGTAGTTAGATCCGATATGCGTGATTATAAAGGTTATGGTAATCTTATAATAATTAAACATAGTGTAGATGGAGAAACGTTTTATTCCGCATATGCTCATTTAACCAAAAGATTGGTTGATGTAGGGGATAAAGTTACACAAGGTGAAAAAATTGCTGAATCAGGTGGAGGTCAAGGTTTGGCTGGTGGTGGAGGTTTATCCACAGGTCCACACTTACATTTTGAAATAAGAAAATCAGAAAATGGGGATTGGGTAAATCCAGAACCGTATATTAATGGGACGGAAATAGTTAAAGGTGAGATTGGTGACAAAAAGGACGATAAAAAAGATGATAAAGAGGATGATAAAAAAGACGAATCAAAACTTTTAAGTAAGTTAGTGGTTACGTATGGTGGGTTATCTGGTAAATCAAAAGATATAGTTGATAACACAATTTCATATTTAAAAACTAAAGGTATAACAAATCCATATGCGATAGTTGTTATATGTGTTATCATATTAGAAAAAAATGGACTTTTAGTCGAATCTAAATATAAGACGTTACTTGAATCTAAAGAAGATTTACCTAAAGAAATACAATCTTCAATAAATAAACTAAAAACAGTTTATGGTTTAAATATTACCCAAAAACATATTGATAAAGAATTTGAACAGGAAGGAAATTGGAGACCTGACAATGGGGGTGTGGACAAAACAGCCGAATCAAAAATAAATGAATTGATTAAGGATTGTAAAAACAAATTTCCATATGTTAAAGGTGGTATTGTGTCAGGTTATAGAAGTTATAGTGATCAAGTAACTAACTTTGGTACGAAGGCAACATCAAGAGGTATTGATGATACCCAAAAGGCAAATACAATACCAGGATTTAGTCAACACCATACAGGTAAAGCGTTTGACATTTTTAGTGTTGATACTAGTTGGTGGGATAAAAATAGTGAAGTTAAAAAATGGGTTGCAGAGAATGCAAAAAATTATGGTTTTGATGTTACGTATAAAAAACAAGGTCCATTAAGAATTGCCGAACCATGGCATTTATATTATGTTGGTGGAGAATCTGAAAAACCAAAACCTGAAGAATCATTTGACATTAACTCAAATGTGGATCTATTAATCAAAGATAAAGAAACTATAAATAACTTTAAATCTTTGGATGAAGCAATAAAATATTATTCAGACATTGAATTGTCCGATGGTACCAAAATATCTAAAGAAAAATTAAAATCAGGATCTTCAAAGTTCGAAGTTAAATCTGGATCCGAAACAATTGATATCAAAAACGTTGAGGATTTCCTCAAGGCTTTATTGAAAATACCTGAAATAGGGGCTAAAGTTAGAAAAGAAAGGGGACTTGACGAAAATGTTAAATTAGTTGAGGAAATTCATAGAATGAAAGATTTAATGAAAAAAATATTATAACTTTCTTGATTTAACAACATATTTATATTATCTTTGTATCACATTTAAAAAGTTCATTAATTTATTAACCTTTAAAACTCTTATTATGAGTGAAACAATTATAATTGATAATATTATATTTTCATACATTGGATCTGACGGTAAAAAGTATTATACTCCAAGTGCTGAGTTTGCTACAGCACAGGCGAGAAAATATGGTACCGAAGATATTTTTGTAGAAAAATATTAAAAAATTTTACAAAGTACTTGACAAGTAAAAATAAATGTCTTAACTTTGTACAACATTTAAGGAATTAAAATTTAAACCTTAAAAAAAAATAAAAAAAAGTTTTAGAAAAATTTGACAAATAAAAAAATTCTTCTTAACTTTGTAAAACAAATCGGAAACGTCCGAATCGTTCTTTGAAAAAATTAGATTATCCGTTCAGGAAAAGTTTTGTCAGATTATTTGACAAGTAATTGAGATAGAAATCTCATCTTGGAATGATAAAGATATTGGGCCGTGTATAGTCCATAAAATAAACTACGAAAGTAGGATAAAGTGAATCGGAAGTGTAACCGATTTGCGGTTTGGGTAACCGAACTTGAGTACACAAGCGGGATACCG
>Ga0315902_10001823_pt1 | contig 33882 bp, 26 predicted proteins | sample LakEriMetagenome_9_FD_203523 | JGI IMG/M metagenome (GOLD analysis project Ga0315902, IMG submission 203523) | Freshwater fungal communities from buoy surface, Lake Erie, Ohio, United States - Buoy 12 MA117 | ecosystem: Environmental > Aquatic > Freshwater > Lake > Lake biofilm | place: USA... | reverse complement strand
TCACATCCTGGGGCTGGAGAAGGTCCCAAGGGTTGGGCTGTTCGCCCATTAAAGTGGCACGCGAGCTGGGTTCAGAACGTCGTGAGACAGTTCGGTCTCTATCTGTTGTGGGCGTTAGAAATTTGAGAGGACCTGCCTCTAGTACGAGAGGACCGGGGTGGACATACCTCTGGTGTACCTGTTGTGGCGCCAGCTGCATCGCAGGGTAGCTATGTATGGATGAGATAAGCGCTGAAAGCATCTAAGCACGAAACTCGCCTCAAGATGAGATTTCTTTTAAGGGCCGTGGAAGACGACCACGTTGATAGGCTACAGGTGTAAAGACAGTAATGTCAAAGCCGAGTAGTACTAATTACCCGTAGACTTACATCTCTAACTTCAACTATTTATTACTACTTCAATCATCCGATATATCAACCAAATTGATGGTTTATAATGGAAGAAATAAGAATTAGAAAATCAAACTTCTAAACTTTAAAATTCTACATTCTAAATTGAAAGCTTTGGGTGTCTATAGCAGCACGGTCCACCTCTTCCCATTCCGAACAGAGAAGTTAAGCCTGCTAGCGCTGATGGTACTGCCCTCTTAAGGGTGGGAGAGTAAGTCGATGCCGATTTTTAAAACCCCGACATTTGCAAGAATCGTCGGGGTTTTTGTTTTTACAAGTTAAATATTTTAGTAGATCAATCTTATTCGTGTTTTATTGAAATATAACGGATTTTGATTGTTATATAGAGAGCTTAATTTGAAAGGTACTTTTCACTAATATTTAAATTAACCACATTCCAATTCCTGATAATAAACTAATTGAGAAAGTAATTAATGCAACTTTTTTTAGTTCAGAATCTAATTCTTTTGGTTGTTTGCATTTTGAAACGTACATAATGTGCTGGAATAAAAATGTATATGGTATTAATGCAATCAAAATCCCATGTTTTTTCTCAATAATACCAAATGTAAATAAACTTAGAAAAGAAACTAAAAGTAGAAAATAGTGATATATTTTTCCGTTATTATAACCCAATTGAACAATTAATGTCATTTTCCCTGATAATGAATCATTTTCATGATCCCGAAGGTTATTTAAATTTAATACAGCCATGCTTAATGTGCCAATTGTAAAACTTGGAAGTAAAATACTTAAATTAATTTCCTTCGTATATAATGTAAAAGTTCCTAAAACACCAATAACTCCGAAGAAAATTAATACCATGATGTCACCTAATCCTTTATAACCGTATGCATAGCTACTAATTGTATATAAAATGGCTGCTGCGACACAACATAATGTAAGTATTCCATAACCTATAATTAATGATGAGGGCATATTTTCTTTGGATAAATAGACTAAGAAACCCGCGGAAATCATAGATAATACAGAGCTTAATATTACCGCATTTTTCATCTGTCTTTTTGAAATTAAACCGGATTGAACCGTTCGTGCAGGTCCAATACGATTGATATTATCTGTCCCTTTAATGGAGTCCCCTAAGTCATTTGCTAAATTCGAAAGTATTTGAAACAATATCGTTGTAATTATAGCAAACGTAAAAATACTCAAGTCTACAAAACCTTCTTCAAACGCCAAAAAAGAACCCATAAGAATTCCTGATATCGAAAGCGGTAATGTTCGTAATCGAAAAGCGTCAAGCCAATTTTTAATCATTTAGATTATATTTTAAACAAAATTACTTCTTAACTTAGTTAACCTCTTGAAATAATTAAAGTTTTACAAACAATCATTCGATGAAAAATAGAAATCAACCTACGCTTTGTGATATTTTAGGAGTTGAGTTTCCAGTAATAATGGCACCTATGTTTTTGGTTTCCAACGAGGAGATGATTCTTGAAGCACTAAAATCGGGCATAACAGGTGCAATACCTGCTTTAAACTATCGAACGACAGAAGAATTGAGACGTGCTATTCGAAGAATAAAAAGCTTTTCTAATAAACCTTTTGGAATCAATTTGATTGTTAATAAATCTAATTTTAAATATAGGGAACAGTTGAATATTTGTTGTGAAGAGAAAGTTCATTTCATCATTACATCACTCGGTTCACCTAAAGAAACAATTTTTGAAGCCCACAAAGTAGGGATTAAAGTATTTTGTGATGTAACGGATTTAAGTTATGCTAAGAAGGTTGAAAAATTAGGAGCAGATGCAATAATAGCGGTAAATAAAGAAGCAGGAGGACACGCAGGTCAAATTTCTTACCATGATTTGATACCTGAATTAGTTCAGAACTGTTTGATCCCAGTTATTTCAGCAGGGGGAATAGGTGATGGTCAAGGAATAAAAAATATGATGGAACTTGGAGCAGCTGGAGTATCTATGGGAAGTATTTTTATTGCAACCCAAGAGTCTCCTGTAAGTGAAGACTATAAATATGCTTGTGTTAATTATGGAGCAAAAGATATCGTAATGACAACAAAAATTTCAGGAACGCCATGCACCGTAATTAATACTCCTTACGTTCAAAAAGTTGGTACAAAACAGAATATGCTAGAACGTATTTTGTCCAAAAATAAAAATCTCAAAAAGTGGTTCAAAGCGCTAACTTTTATTAAAGGAATGAAAAAATTAGAAAAAGCGGCTTTTAGTTCTACTTATCAAAATGTTTGGTGTGCAGGTCCGTCAATAGAATATATTACAGAAATAAAGTCAGTTGAGAATGTTGTTCAATATTTAAAAGAAGGTTATAATGAACCTTCATAAAGTATTTAATCTATGTTGATATCTCTTTATAACGCTATTATTTAAATTGAATTAAACAATTTAAACTGTATTAACTTTGTAAAAATACCGAAATGAAAATCTATAATAATATCCTTGAAACAATTGGTAATACTCCATTGGTTAAATTGAATAAAATAACAGCAGGAATTGATTCCACAATACTTGCAAAAGTAGAAACAACAAACCCTGGTAATTCTGTCAAGGATCGAATGGCTGTTAAAATGATTGAAGATGCAGAAAAGACCGGCTTATTAAAGCCAGGAGGAACAGTGATTGAGGGCACTTCGGGAAATACAGGAATGGGATTAGCTTTGGCTTGTATTATTAAAGGATACAAACTAATTTGTGTTTTAAATGATAAGCAATCCAAAGAAAAAATGGATATTCTTAGAGCAGTGGGTGCTGAAGTAGTTGTTTGCCCTACAGCAGTTGAGCCAACTGATCCAAGATCATATTATTCTGTTTCTAAAAGATTGGCAACTGAAATTCCAAATTCTTGGTATGTTAATCAATATGATAATTTATCAAATCGGCAGGCTCATTATGAGCAAACAGGGCCTGAAATTTGGGAACAAACGGAAGGTAAAATAACTCATTTTGTTGTGGGTGTAGGAACAGGAGGAACAATTTCGGGTGTTGGTAGATTTTTGAAGGAGAAGAATCCGAATATTAAAATTTGGGGAATTGATACTTATGGTTCAGTTTTTAAAAAGTATAAGGAAACGGGAATTTTTGATGAAAATGAAATTTACCCATACATAACAGAAGGAATAGGAGAAGATATTTTACCGGCAAATGTAGATTTTGATATTATTGATTTATTTGAAAAAGTAACAGATAAAGATGCCGCTGTTTTTACTCGACGGTTGGCACGAGAAGAAGGGATTTTTGTTGGTAATTCTGCAGGAGCGGCAATCAAAGGGGTATTGCAACTTTCTGGTGAATTGAAAAAAGATGATGTTGTTGTAGTTTTATTCCATGATCACGGAAGCAGATATGTTGGTAAAATTTTCAATGATGAATGGATGCGTGAAAGAGGATTTTTAGACGAAAATCTTATAACAGCGGGAGATTTAGTTGCAAAGCATGCAGAAAAACCTTTGGTGTCTTTGTATGCTGAAGAATTGGTCTCACATGCGATAGCCAAAATGAGAAATTATGGTATTTCTCAAATTCCTGTTATGAAGGATGGAAAATTTGTTGGTTCTATAGATGATTCTCATGTATATCAACTCTTGGTTGATGAACCTTCCTTACGTGATGCACCGATATCTTCAGTTATGCGATCAGCATTCCCAATTGTTCAGTCGTCTACTACCGTTGAATATTTATGTAAACTAATCAATAAAGAAACACCTGCTGTTTTAGTAGAGTTAGACAACGGAAAATATCATATCGTATCTCGCTACGATGTAATTTCTGCAATGTCATAATGGAAAAACGCATCTTCGTCGATCAAATGGGACGAAGTGTTACTGTCCCCAGTCAACCCAAAAGAATTATATCCTTAGTGCCTTCTATTACAGAGTTACTCTATGATTTGGGTTTGGGGCATAAGGTAGTAGGAGTAACGAAATTTTGTATTCATCCAACTAATCTCTTGAAAACAAAAACTAAGATTGGTGGTACCAAAAATATCAAAATTGATATTATCAGAAAATTAAATCCATGTTTGATTATTGGTAATAAAGAAGAAAATGTAAAAGAACAAATAGTTGAATTAGAAAAAGATTTCCCAATTTGGATGAGCGACTGCAACAGCTTTGACGAGGCATTAAATGTTATTTTATCTATAGGAATGATTTGTGGTAAAGAGCAGATATCAAGAAATCTGGTTTCTAATATTCAATGTGCTTATTTTGATTTGAATATTGGCAAAGGAAAATCATACATTTATTTGATATGGGATGAACCTAAATACATTGTTGGTCATGGTACATTCATAAATTCTATGCTAGAGAAAATAGGATTTATCAATTCTTGTAAATCGATACGATATCCTGAGTGGAATGGAGAACAAGCAGAGGTGATTTTTTTGAGTTCTGAACCATTCCCTTTTAAAACCGAGCATATAATAAAATATGCTACATTATTCCCTAATAGCGTAATTCAAATAATTGATGGTGAAATGTGTTCTTGGTATGGCAGCAGAATGGTTTTGGCAGCACAATATTTTAGGAAAAAATTAAAATTCTAGGCTATGGAATAAAAAGTTTTAATAGTTCAGAATAAATGGAAACATTATCTTGCATGATGATTTTTGCATTAAATGATGAATAAGGCTGATTGCGTGATGATGTTATTTTACAATCAAGGTATTTAGTTTTATTTGCGAAATTAGATAATTTAACAAAGCGACTGTCCGTTGCCATGAATAACTTCATTAATGGTGCGTCATCCAAATTTGTGAGAACATTCAAATTTCCGGACATGCTGAAAGGATTTTTTTTTACTTCCTTACTATTTAATCCTTTCTGAATGGAAGTAATTAAGTATTGATTTTTTTTTATTTCATTGAAATAAAATGATAATCCAAAAAATTCTATCTTATTTTTGATTAAATCAATATTATTCATACCTATTTTTTTAGAAAATTGAGAAATATCAAAATCATCTGAAGTGTTTATAAGTAGTTCGAAATGAGGAGTATATGGGTATTTTACTCCTAAATAATTCACTGATAATGAATTCAGTTTTTGGAGGTAATCGAAATTTACTTTTTGAGTATTGGACAATAAAGGAATTAAATTGCTCAATTTAGAAATTGAAATGTGAAAACCATTCGGCTTGAGTCCTTCATAGGATTCAAATTTATTTTTTTGTTGAATGGTTGATGTCAAATTTATCTCATTTTTTGAAAAATCCAGTCCACCGTCCAATCCGAGTATTTTTGTTTTGAAAGAAATCTTATACTTGGTAGATAATAAACTAGTCCAATTTGTTGATTTTGAATTCTGGATTAAATTTTTGAGTGGAATTTCCAGTTTACTATTACAATTAAAAACATAGAATAGTTTCTTTTCATGCTGAAACTTAAATGTATTCAACTTATTATCTAGTAGTTCGATGGAATCTTCAGTATTTAATACTATAATAAATGGAAATTGATCTTCGAATTTCAGAGAAAACAAATAAACTGGAAATTTTAAATCTACATCATTCAAATCCTTACTGGAAGAATCTTTTTTATTTGGCTCAATCTTTTTTAGCGAATTCAGCTCAGACCAAAGATTCTTGGTAATAATTTCAGTTAGATAATCTTTAGCTATTTCTTTGGCTTCAATTCTAATAACAAATTCAGAATTATCTGGAATAAAATTTAACGAATTATAATCTTTTTTTACTTGACTAAAAGAGAGTAGTTCAATAGATAAATAGCTACATGCTAGAATGAGTATAATGCTAATAAAAACAAATGCAAATCGGATAAACTTCATACAAAAAAACCGTTTAAATTAAACGGTTCAAAAGTTAATTTTATTCTGGACATTCTGTACTATCATTCATTTCTCGAAAGGATTCATATCTGTCTTGTTCTTCCATTAACGAAGGTACAGCAAATATTGCTTTTTTGAGTAAACCACAGATATTGTTGGATTGTTTTTTAAATGCATAAAATTTACCAAGTTCCACGATCCCATTCGCAAAGAATAACTTGTCTGTTTCCGAGAAAACAGCAGAATCTCCCAATTGAGCTAATTGAAGGTCAGCTTCCTTTAAAACTGTTTTAGCATTAGCATCATTTAATCGGAACATGCAGGCTATCTGGTAATATTTAATACAAATTGGATTTTTTGTAATCTTGGCATATTTTCCTAATGCTCCAGAAATTTTCGAATAATCAATTTTTTCAGGATCCACATCTGTTTGTTCTCCTAAAACTTCAACAAAGTATTTATTCTGCATTTCATTTATGAAATCAGAAAACTTAGAAACTTCTAAAAAACCATTATTGTCTAATTTCATAGCTTTTGACAATGCACTAATAGCGTCATTGAAGGCGTTTTTATAGGGTTCATATTTCCCTACAGCTTCAGATGGCTCTAAGTTCATTGAAACAGCATATAATCCTCGAGATAACCAAATAAAAACAAATGGGTCTTTGGAATATTTTTCATTTTCAGTTAATTTGGATGCTTTTTTGACTAGTTTGACATAGCTATCTAAAGTTCCCTCAGCAAATAATTGATTTAGTTCACTATACTCACCCTTTTCTGTAACAAGTAAAAAACCTTTTTTATCAAATTTTAATGACTCTTTAATTTCTTCAATGACCTCTTTTCCATTAACTTTTTTTGTCGTCTTCTTAATTCTCTTAGCAGAAATTGCAACATTTGTTGGGCCTAATTTTTTAAAGGTCACTTTAATTGGGTTGTCAGTTGCAGTATAACCTTTAATATATTTCCAATCTTTCCCTTCCTCGCCCCCAAATTTCCATTTTAAAGTTCCATCTTCTATGTTATCAGCAAAAGCATTTAACTCTATGGTGTCATCCACATTAATTAATCTCTCGCTTGCTTCAAAATAAAATCTATCTTTTTGAGCAAAGGTTAAGCTACTCAGTAATACGGTAATTAACAAACAAATAATTTTCTTCATGGTAATAAAATTAAAAAATCAACCTTTTTTCAATAATAATGCCGAATTTAATAAAAATCGAGTTAACTTTTTCGGATTCATCATTTTTTCTATTGCGATAGTTACAATTTGAATTCTTGCCGCTGCATAATTGAACGGCCGAGTGTTATTTCATCGGCATATTGCAATTCAGTACCTACAGATACACCTCTTGAAAGTGTTGTGGTAAATACGTTATAATCTTTGATTTTTTTATAAATATAATAGTTCGTTGTATCTCCTTCCATGGTTGGACTTAGCGCAAAAATAATTTCTGTAATGCCACCGTTTTCTATTCGTTTAATCAAACCGTCAATATACAAGTCGGAAGGACTAATTCCATCCATTGGTGAAATCACTCCTCCTAAAACATGATATAAACCTTTAAAACTATTTGTAGACTCAATAGCCATTACATCCCGTATATCCTCTACGACACATATTGTTGAGCTATCACGATTGCTGCTAGAACAGATTGTACATTCAATTGAGTCCGAAATATTATTACAAGTAATACAGGAATGTGTATTTGATTTTAATTCGAGAATGGCATTTGAAAAAGATAGAATTTCAGAGGCATCTCTTCTAAGTAGTTGTAAAGCTAATCTTAAGGCAGTTCTTTTTCCGATTCCGGGTAATGAAGAAAGTTGTTCAACAGCCCGATCTAAATACTTAGATGGTAAATTCATTAGCGCTCAATTTTTGCAGCCAATAGGTAGATAACAGCCATACGAATAGCAACGCCATTTTCTACTTGGTTGAGAATAATACTCTGACTGGAGTCGGCAACTTCACTCGATATTTCAACACCTCTATTGATGGGACCTGGGTGCATAACTACAATTTCTTTGGACACAGAATCTAATATTTCTTTCGTTAATCCAAATTGCATGGTATATTCTCGAAGACTAGGAAAAAAACGAATTTCTTGTCTCTCTAATTGAATTCGTAACATATTTGCTACATCACACCATTCTAATGCTTCTCTCAAATTATGTGAAACTTGAACACCAAGCTCATGTATGTATTTTGGAATCAAGGTAGTTGGTCCGCAAACCATCACTTCTGCTCCTAATTTTTGAAGACAATAAATATTCGACAAAGCAACTCTTGAGTGTAAAATATCACCAACTATTACTACTTTTTTTCCTTGAACATCACCTAATTTTTCTCGTATTGAGTAGGAATCCAATAGGGCTTGGGTAGGATGCTCATGAGTTCCATCCCCAGCGTTAATTACTTTTGCGTTAATTTTTTTCGATAAATACAAAGCTGCGCCAGGATTTGGATGACGCATAACGACCATATCTACTTTCATGGAAAGAATATTGTTTACCGTATCCAATAACGTTTCTCCTTTTTTCACAGAACTTCCAGAGGCACTAAAATTAACAACGTCAGCGGATAATCTTTTTTCAGCGAGTTCAAAGGATAATTTTGTTCTTGTAGAATTTTCAAAGAATAAATTAGCAACCGTTATATCTCTTAAAGATGGAACTTTTTTTATGGGTCGGTTAATGACTTGTTTGAAGCTATCAGCTGTTTTAAATATTAACTCGATATCCTCTTTTGAGAGGTCCTTTATTCCGGTTAAATGTTCTACACTTAAATTATTCATTCGTTTCTGATGGTGTAAAAAGAAATACTTGATCAGTTCCCTCTGTTTCTTTCCATTCAACAGAAACCTTTTCGGATACAAGGGTGTCTACTGTAAATCCTACATAATCTGCTTGAATAGGTAAGTCGCGTTGAAATCTTCGATCAATTAAAGTAAGTAATTCAACTTTTTTCGGCCGTCCAAAGGCTAGTAAAGCATCTAAACCTGAACGAATCGTTCTTCCTGTATATAGAACGTCATCAATTAATACAACTTTCTTATTTTCAATATCAAAATCGATATTGGATACACTTGGAATAATTGGCTTTTCTCTTCTTCGAAAATCATCTCTGTAAAATGTAATATCTAAATTACCGCAAATCACCGTATGATTTAAAATACTTTCTAATTTCTGCTTGATTCGCTCAAGAACATGAATTCCTCGCGGTTGGAAACCGATAAGAACTGTTTCTGAAAAATCATTATGGGATTCTATTAATTGATAACAAAGTCTTCTAACCGTAAGATCTACTTGTTTTTCGTTCAGAATAACTTGTCTTTCCATTAAAAAACAAAATTAGTATTTTTTTTCGATCAACAATGTAGTATTGAAAATGAGTTTTTAGGTCATTTTGACACTTTTTCACATGTTTGTACTGACACTTTTTCTGATTTAGCTTAAAAATAATGCTTGGTTTATGTTTTGAAACATGTGAGAAAAATGAATTTATGGATTTTTCAAAATTTACAATCAAATCACAGGAAGTTATTCAGCAAGCTCAACAATTAGCCGAATCAAATGGTAATCCGGCTATAGAAAACGCACATTTACTCAAGGGAATTTTTATAATAGACAAGGATGTAACTCCTTATGTTTTAAAAAAATTAAATGTAAACGTTTCTATTTTAGAAACTGCAACGGATAAAATAATTCAATCGCTGCCCAAGGTGTCCGGAGGGCAATTGTATTTATCACAAACAGCGAATTCTACCTTAAATAGGGCAATTAATGAAGCTGAGAAATGGGGAGATGACTATGTTACGATTGAATTACTACTGCTTTCAATGTTGGATTCTAACGATACAATAGGTTCTTTATTGAAAGATAACAAGATGAACAAAAACGAATTAAAACAGGCAATTATGGATTTACGAAAAGGTCAAAAAGTTACTTCCAACAGTCAAGAGGGGAATTATCAATCTCTTGAGAAATTTGCGAAAAATTTGAATGAACTTGCGAAATCAGGTAAGTTGGATCCGGTTATTGGACGTGACGATGAAATTCGGAGAGTATTGCAGATTCTCACGCGTAGAACTAAAAATAACCCGATTTTAATCGGAGAACCAGGTGTGGGAAAAACCGCAATAGCTGAAGGATTAGCACACCGGATTATTAACGGTGATGTTCCTGAAAATTTAAAGACAAAAATTGTTTATTCTTTGGATATGGGGGCATTGATTGCTGGTGCGAAATACAAGGGAGAGTTTGAAGAAAGATTGAAATCAGTCATAAAAGAAGTAATTGATGCAGAAGGAGAAATAATACTATTTATTGATGAAATTCATACGCTTGTTGGAGCTGGAGGAGGGGGAGAAGGAGCTATGGACGCTGCTAATATACTAAAACCGGCTTTAGCTAGAGGTGAATTAAGAGCAGTGGGTGCAACTACACTAAATGAATATCAAAAGTATTTTGAAAAAGATAAAGCGTTGGTTCGAAGATTTCAACCTGTTCTTGTAGACGAGCCGAGTGCTGAAGATGCAATTTCTATTTTGCGTGGAATTAAAGAGAAATACGAAAATCATCATAAGGTAATAATAAAAGACGCAGCCATCATTGCAGCCGTTGAGTTATCACAACGTTACATAACAGAGCGCCATCTTCCTGATAAGGCAATTGATTTAATTGATGAAGCGGCCTCCAAATTACGAATGGAAATTAATTCAAAACCGGAAGAATTAGATGAATTAGATCGTAAAATATTACAGTTAGAAATCGAGAGAGAGGCATTAAAGCGCGAAAACGATAACAAGAAGCTGGAAAATGTTGAGAAGGATTTGGCAAATTTGAACGAAAAACGCGATGCATTTAATGCCAAATGGCAAGCCGAAAGAGATGTGGTAGATTCTATTCAAAAAACGAAAGAAGAAATTGAACATTTAAAGTTTGAAGCTGAACAGGCAGAAAGAGCGGGAGATTATGGGCGTGTGGCTGAAATCCGTTACGGAAAAATCAAAGAAGCTGAAGATAAGCTTGAAGGGGCTAAGCATCAATTAGCTGATATACAAACACATTCTAAAATGATTAAAGAAGAGGTGGATGCTGAGGAAATTGCTGAAATTATTTCAAAATGGACTGGAATTCCTGTTCAAAAAATGATTGAAAGTGAAGTTTCTAAACTTTTGAGATTGGAGGATGAATTGTCGAAAAGAATAGTAGGTCAAGAGGAAGCAATTGTAGCCTTGTCAGATGCAGTTCGTAGGTCAAGAGCGGGACTACAAGATGTTCGCCGTCCGATAGGATCATTCATTTTTCTAGGAACAACAGGTGTTGGAAAAACAGAATTAGCGAAAGCATTAGCAGATTTCTTATTCAATGACGAGAATTCAATGACGCGAATTGACATGAGTGAATACCAAGAAAAACATACAGTAAGTAGATTGGTTGGAGCGCCTCCGGGATATGTTGGATATGACGAAGGTGGTCAATTGACGGAAGCAGTTCGTAGAAAACCTTATTCAATTGTTTTGTTAGATGAAATCGAAAAAGCACATCCTGATGTATTTAATGTTTTGTTACAAGTGCTTGATGATGGAAGATTAACAGATAATAAAGGTAGAACCGTCAATTTTAAGAATACAATCATTATTATGACGTCCAATTTAGGTTCGTCGCTTATTCATGAGCGATTTGAACACATCAAAACTTCTCAATTTGAAACAACAGCGGAGAAAACGAAGTTTGAAGTTGTAGAATTATTGAAACAAACAATTCGACCGGAATTTTTGAATCGCGTTGATGAGATTATCATGTTTATGCCACTCACAAAAGAAAATGTGAAAGAAATAGTTGAAATTCAGTTGAATAACTTGAAGCAATTATTGAATGAAAAAGAGATTAAGTTGGTGGTAACTCCAGATGCATTTGATTGGATAGCAGAATCAGGATATGATCCATTTTTTGGAGCCAGACCAGTTAAAAGAGTAATTCAAAAACAAGTTTTAAATGAATTGTCAAAAGCACTCTTAGGAGGAAAAGTAGATACCACTAAAAATGTCGTAATGGATATTTTTGATGGGAAAATAGTTTTTCGTAAACCCGTATTAGAATCAGAGGAAAGCTAATAATATTTAAAATTACAGCTCGGCAGAAATGTCGAGCTTTTTATGGTTTACAGATTAGTGTATCATAGCTCGGGGAATAACCAACCCATATTCCTAAAGCACCATTTGATACATTACTTGGTATATTCACTGGTGTTGCAAATGGATTCCCTCCAGAGTAAATTTGATTGTATTTTTTTTCAAAAAACTGATATTCTTTTTGACCGAGTGTTGAAAATTTGACAACAATGGTATCGCCTAAATGATAGTATCCTCGATATTGCTCAGGTATAAATGGGTTATTAAAACTCATGGGATTTTCGTAGGCAAATTCAAAAGTTAATCCATTATAGAATCGGTCATCATTATAAGGTCCGAAAGGTTTAGAAAAAGAAAGATCAGAAATGTATTTAACTTCCCAACGGTATGCATTTCCCGTTTGTGGAGGGTCACTTAATCTGGCCCATGAAAAACCATAGTCAGGTAAGTTACTTTCAGGCTTCCAAAATAGTGAGTCTAATTGTTTGGGTTGTAAAATACTCGTTTGAGATTCATACGTTTTTCCTTCTGAAATTATTTTGAGTGAATAGGTTTTTCCAACTTCTCCAACAATTTGGTCAGAAACGTAAAAGCAAAGATGTTTGTTGATAATAGAATCAACAGGTAAATTGAAAAATGCTGCTACTGTCTCCTCTGTTCCTTGCGGGAGATTATCTGTGCAAATTTCTAATAATGTATCTACTGTTATTCCATCTGATACAATTACTGTTGCTCCTGAGACGAAACCATCTATGTAATTTTGAATATTCGTACCAGCATAAATATTATTTGTATTACTCAGTAAAACTAGCGCTGGTGATCCAGTTTCTATGAAACCATCTACAACTAATTGTTCTTTGTAACCGGGAATATCAATTTGAACTTCTTTCGTACAAGATACTAATACCGCAACAGCGGAAAAAAAAGTAATTAGGAAAATAGTGTATGATGTTTTCATATCTAAAATTCAAAATTCCATGTCACACTTGGTATCACAGGAAACAAAGTAACTTGTTTTACACTCAGTTTAAAGTCCCCAGTTAAAAAGTCTCCGTCGTTATCAACATATAGGAAAAAGGGATTCGCTCGATTATAAACGTTATAAATCGAAAATGCCCAATTATGTCTGAATCTTTTTTTGACTTCCATTTTAAGTCCTGTCGTTGGGTCAACTTTCGTTTTTGTTGCTTTATCATACCAGGTGGCAGATAAATCCAATCGGTGATAAGGTGCCATTCTAGTTGAGTTTCTTGAACCGTAATTAAACAAAAGGTTTTGTTCTTGAACATACCATGAAGTCGGAAGTGTCAAGGTATTTCCTGTGGCATAAATGAAAGAAGAACCAAAAGTCCATCGATCATTTAATTTATAAGTTGCAACTATACTCAGATCATGACGACGATCATATTTTGCTGGAAAAGGATTTCCTTCATTTAAGTCCTCAAATTTTCTTTCTGTTTTTGACCAAGTATATCCAACCCATCCAGTTAATTTTCCAAAACAACGCTTAATAAATAATTCAACGCCATAAGACCATCCTTTGCCAAAAACCAAAAGATTGTCTGTATTGTCATTCACATTATCTCCTGGAAGAGCGCCTTCTTTGTATTCGATAAGATTATTCATGCCTTTATAATACGCTTCAATGGAAGTTTCCCATTTGTCATCATCGAAATTTTTGAAGTAACCAATAGAAGTCTGCCAACCATTTTGAGGTTTCGCAATGTCCGTTGTAGGATACCAAATATCAGTTGGAAGAGATACCGCACTTAACGAGGTTAGATGAACGTATTGATAATTGAATGAATATCCTGCCTTAATTGAGCTTTTGTCAGGCAACAACCATCTAAATGAAAATCGGGGCTCTAATCCCCCATAAAATTTGATTAAATCTCCTTTTCCATATTCAATAGTTGAATCAGGGGTTCCGATATCACCCTTGATATATCTGGTAAAAGGTCCTACATGTTGATAGGTGCTATATCTTAATCCAGCATTGAACTTCCAGTTTTCAGATAAATCAAATTCATCTGTTATGTAAATTGCTGATTCGTGAGAATAGAGTTTTTGAGCAAGGCCAGTATCAAAGACGACACTATCAGATTCTGCTGAAACACTTGTAGGTGTAAATGTGTGGAAAATGTAGTCAGCTCCCCATTTAATTTTATGCTTCGCATTTGGATAATAAGAGAAATCGACTTTCGCTCCAAGATCTCGAACACCAGAGTTTAAAGAAAATCGAAATTGGTCTTGAGCTGAACCAAATTTAAACATGTAATCAGTAAAAGTTGTTGTGACATTCATGAATAATTTTGGATTGAACAGATGGTTCCAACGCAATGATGCTATTCCATTTCCCCAAGGCATTTTTACGCTAAAGTCATCTTGTCTATTCCCGAATGAGAATACATCTTTTCCGTAATAGCCACTTAGAAAGATTCTATCTTTTTTTGTGACCTTATAATTTAATTTGAGATTGAAATCGTAAAAGAAATAACTCGTCCCTGCAAAAGGAGATGTATCAGGAATTGCCGCTTTCATTATTACATCAATATACGTTCTTCTTCCAGATAAAATGAAAGAACCCTTATCTTTTTTCAAAGGTCCTTCAACTGTTATTCTTGAAGAAATAGCTCCAATTCCGCCCTTTACTTTAAACGATTTATTGTTTCCTTCATTCATGTTTACTTCAAGAACAGAGGACATTCTACCGCCAAAATTGGCAGGCATTCCGCCTTTCGTTAGGTTAACACTTTTTACCGCATCGGCATTAAAAACAGAAAAGAAACCAAATAAGTGAGCGGCATTGTAAACCACTGCTTCATCTACCAAAACCAAATTTTGATCAGGACCTCCACCCCGTACATAAAAACCTTGGCCTCCTTCAGAAACCGATGAGACACCTGGTAATAATTGAATTGTTTTAATTACGTCCACCTCTCCCATAAATGCCGGAAGCGTTTTAATTTGTTCCATTTCAAGTTCTACTTGTCCTAATTGTACTGAGTTGACATTTTCGCCTTTCTTTGCATTTATTTCAACTTCATTAAGATTATTAACTGCTGCACCTAACTCTATATTAACAGTAACATCTTTTGTAAGATCAATCTCTTTGGTTAATGTTGAAAAAGATGAATATCGATATTCAATCGTGTATTTCCCTAGGGGTAATGTGAGAGAATAAAAGCCATAATTATTAGTTATTGAACCTTGTTTAATGGATGGGATGAAAATCTTTGCTCCGATTAGAGCCTCACCATTATTACTGTCAGTAACATATCCGCTTATTGTTGCTTTTTGAGAAAAGATTACAGGTAAGCAAAGAATAAAAAAAACGAAAATTAAAAGATACTTCAAATTTGAGCATTAAAAATTCAAAGATACAACAACAGTTCATTCATATTGTTTATTCCAATAAATATTGGTTAAAAAAATGAAAAACTAATTACTTCTAAATGAAAGTTTTTGCTCGTTTGTAATAAATACTTTCTTTCGGGACTGTTTTTTTACAGAAAGGACATGAAATGCTCCTATTGAACCAAGATTATTTCCTAATTCGCTATCAAAAGCGCCGTCTTTACTAATTGGAAAAACAAATTCTTTACTTTCTGATTGGTAAATATTGGATTTTAAATCCATAACTAGATAGAATATTTTTTCGGTATTTTCCTTTGGAAAAGAAAAATTGAAAGATTGTCCTGATGGTATATAAAACCAACCTTTAATGCTTGTTTTTTTATTTTTTTCTACACCCAAGGCAATGAAATAATTGTCTTTATTCGGGTTAATAATTTTCAAGACATTATTTTCGCTACTGTTATCAACAATTTCAGTTTTGTTGTTTGGAATTAAACCATACGCACAGCGAACGATTCCCAAATCAGAATATCGTATCCAGCAGAATCCATTTCTCCCCCAATCTTTACCCCAGCTATTGACTATTTTAAAAGCCCCTCCCGAGATTCTATCGTCGTACCCAACAATACATAAGGCATGTCCAGCAACGGCGAAGCTTGTACTAAAGTTTTCAATTTTAATAACGCCATTTTCGTCTAAGAATTTCGAATTTAAACTTGTTCCTTTTCCTCCTGCAAAGACTTGCATACCGATAACAACTGGGCAATTATTTCTTAGATAGCTTTTAATTTGATCAATATTCTTCGGTTGTAATCTGTGGAAGTCATGAAGTTTTTCTTGATAAGGCTTCTTTCTATTATCAATAGCGCCATATGGGAATTCGTATTCGTCCATGGTAGGCGAACCTTTTTCCCTTAAAATAGTTAAACAAGCATCAATTTCTGCTCCTCCACTAGTAGGATTTTTCTTTTTTTCGTAACAATATCTGTTGTACGTACTGAGTGGAGAATATACTGGAGAATTCAGTCCTTTTTCAATTCTTTTGACAAGAGTAAATGCATAATATGTAGTAGCCCAGCCAACACAAGAGCCAATATCTCCTTGGTCACCAATTTCTGGTAAATAAGACTCTAATGAAAATGACAATACATCGTCATTAAGTCGATTGGTTTTTTCTTGAGTTAATATTTGGTCTCGGGAGATATTCAATAATGTTCCATTAGTTTGTGTATTCTTACTAAATATGTTATTTGATGCACTAAAATCTTGAGACTTGAAATTGCCCGGTAAAATCAAAAAGATAATACAAATTAGAATAATCGAAAAAAGGGATTTATGGATCATGGCTTTCAAATTTAATAAATTGTTGGATAGCTGCTTTCTTGGATTCTGAATCCAACTCAAATAATATCAAACTATCAAATAGGTTACAAAAAAAAGAACTATACCTTATTTTTTCATTCTTATTAGCTTAATTGTGTATTCTTTGCCTATCTTTGGAATTACTATTCAATCTTGTATTATGAAAAATAAATTAGTTCTTGTATTAACATTAGCTTTTGTTAACATTACTTCAGCTCAACTCCCCAATCTTTCAAAGGAGTTTTATATAACCGACACTAAAGGGAATAAAATATCCCCTAAATTGTGCTTACTTGAATCATTCAATGAAAATGGTCTCGCTATTTGTGCAATTGATGGCTATTATATTGAAAACAAAGGATATTACTCTTATGACTCTCATGAATTAGTCAATGCAAAATACGGTGTAATAAATAAAGACGGTAAATACGTACTACCACCTTCTTACAAATCAATTTCGTATGATTCTCAGAATAAGTTGTTCATTTTTCAAAAAGATCAAAACGTGGGACTCATTGATATAAATGGAAAAGAAATATTTAGTAAGAAAGGTATTTCAATCACACAAAATTATTATTTCCCGAGTCATTATACTGTAAAATTAGATCAATTTTCAAATGACATTATTAATTCTCAGGGAACGGTTGTCGCATCAAATTTCAACGAATCATATGACTTTGACAAAGGGTATTTTATTTATAAAAATAATTTGTGGAGCATCATAGATCATAATGGAAATAAAATCTCGGATCCTAATTATACAGATTTAACCTTTATTTCTTCCATCAAATTGATTCAAGCCAAAGATAAATTTGGTAAATACCTAGTTTTGAAATTAGATAAGGACAATAATATCAAAGAATTAACTAAAGATAGGTATGACAATATGACTTTTATTTACAGCAATGACTACACTAAATGTTTGGGAATTCAAGTTACAAAAGGCTCTAAATTAGGCGTAATTAGCTCAAGTACTTTTGATGTCCAAGTTCCAATTATTTATGATGAACTGAACGGAGCCGAAATCAAAAATTCAAGTTATTTTATTTTCAAATCAAAAGAAAAATATGGATTAATTGATTTGAATGGTAATGTATTGTTAAAACCAATTTATAACTCAATAGATATTGCTCTTAAATCTCATATTGTGGTCGCAAAGGGCGGTAAAAAAGATGAATTTGGTTGGGGATATGTCAACGAAAAATATAGTGTAGTTGATTTGAAAGGAAAGGAGTTAATAAAAACTAAGTTTGATGGTTTTGAAAAGTATAGTTACGGAAACAACATTATCATATTCAAGATTGGAAATAATTATTGCGCTTATGATATAGAGCTAAATCCTGTATTAAAACCAGAGTATGCATTCATTAAAGATAATGATAATTGCATTGTTTTGAATAAAGGAGGTGTTGGAAGCGGATACGATGGTGTTCAAGGTGGAGTTTACGGTGTCTTGAATAAAGATTTTTCAGAGTTATTACCTTTTAAGTATGAATCTATGGAATTGATAGGTTATGGAGAGGATGCAAAATTTATAATAAAAAAAGATGGTAAATACGGATTGATTGATATTAATGGTAAATCACTAATTGAACCAAAATATGCTTCTTTAAATTGTAGAAATGACAAATTTTATATTGTTTCTATTTTCGAAGAAAAGTCTGAATCGTACAAATATGGAGTAATAAAAAATCAAGTGCCTACATTTCCAAGTGTCATTCCTGAACAATATGATTTTGTTGAAATAATTGAAGGAAAGAAGATTGTTTTTCGTGTAAAACAGAAAAACAGTTGGGGTGTACTTGACGAAAACAATAAACAAGTTGTTCCTTTTAATTACAATTTTGTTAAAGGTTCAGACTCATATTATTCTGATAATAAATACTTTGTGGTGAATATAAACGGTAATACGATTCAAAATGAATATAGTTTGTCTTATGACGTAGAAGGAGGAAGTTACGGAATATTGAGTGAAACAGGAGAATTTATTTTACCTACAAATTTATCCAAAGCAGAAATAAAAAGTGATTCTTCAATCTTTACTAAAGGAGAGGGAGTAAACGGCTTAATGGGATTATTTGATCTTGTTAATAAGCGTTATAAAATACCGGCTAATTACGAGTATATCGAAGGACCTATTGCTTATGATATTGAAGTTTATAAAGTTGGTAAGGATGTTAAGTTTTCTGAGTACGGTTATTTGGAAAGGGGAACGTACGGAGTTGTAAATCATAAAAATGAAGTAATTGTTCCGATAAATTTTTCTGAATTAGAATATGTACAAAATAAATTCATTGGAAATACAGCTGAGGTTTTTGGAGGCTTTTATCTATATAATCTAAAAGGGGAAGAACTTTTAGCTTCATGTGATAAAATCCAAAATATTAATGACACCTTGGTTCTGTATAAAAATAAGAATCAGGTGAACATTTTTAATATTCGAACGAAACAAAATATTTTGAAAGGCGATTTTGTTGATTTTAATGTTGAAAGTTACTTTTATCGAAATACTTTCATTGCTCTTAAGAATACGAATAATTTATGGGGCTATTATACTGTAACTGGCGAAGAAATTATTGCTCCTCAATATGTCGATGCAAAAGGTGCCTCAGACCCATATTTTATTGTTGCTAAGAAGGGCGATAATAATACTTATGTTTACGGTTTAATAGATGCATCCAATCATGTAGTAATCCCTTTTGAATATGATCAAATTGAGGATAGTTACAATCATATTTATTTATGCTCAAAGAATAATATTAATCAAGCGTTTTCTATTAATTTGAGTAACGAAGTGATTAAAAAACAGCCTATTTCTGAGTCTTTGCGCTAATTACGAAATTGATTTTCAAGTAAAGAGTATTGTAGGTTACGAATAATAATTATTCACATCACAAAATACCCATAGTTTTAAAACCGATGAATCTCACTGCTTCATCGGTTTTTGTATTTTGAAAGTTTTAGTTGAAAATAATTCTCAGATTATCCGAAAGATAACTTGTATTATCCTAAAAATGGATAACGGTAATCGGTTGGTGGAACAAACGTTTCTTTTATTGTTCTTGCTGAAACCCATCGCAATAAATTCATGGCTGCACCAGCTTTGTCATTCGTTCCCGATCCTCTTGCTCCACCGAATGGTTGTTGACCAACTACCGCACCTGTTGGTTTATCATTTATGTAGAAGTTTCCGGCTGCATTTTCTAACCTTCGCGTTGCCGTTTGAATGGCATAACGATCATTTGAAATAATGGAACCCGTCAAAGCATAATCAGATGTTTCGTCCAAAACTGTAAGTGTTTCTTCGAACTTATTTTCATCATATACAAAAATCGTAAGTACTGGACCGAAAATTTCTTCACACATGGTACGGAATTTCGGATTCGTAGTGACAACTGTTGTTGGTTCAATGAAATACCCTTTCGATTTATCATAATTTCCACCAGTTATGATTTCTGCGTCGGACTGAGTCTTGATGTAATCAATATAACCCGAAATTTTATCAAATGCCCGCTCGTCAATAACAGCATTAACAAAATTAGTTGTATCCTCAGGGCTACCTATTCTGAATGAACTAACTTGTTCTATCAAAATCTGTTTTACTTCGGGCCATAAATTTGTCGGTACATAGGCACGAGAAGCGGCAGAGCATTTCTGTCCTTGGAATTCAAACGCTCCTCTCGACAATGCTGTGGCTACTTCCGCAGGATTTGCTGAACGGTGAACCATTACAAAATCTTTCCCTCCCGTTTCACCAACGATTCGAGGATATGTTCTAAATGAATCAATGTTAACACCAATTTCTTTCCAAAGATGCTTAAAAACAGATGTTGATCCCGTAAAATGAAGACCTGCAAAGTCACGGTGTTTGAATACAATATCTCCCGCAACTGGTCCATCAACTGTAATCATATTGATAACACCATCTGGAACTCCAGCTGCTTTGAATAATTCCATGATTACCTGTGCCGAGTACACTTGTGATTCAGCTGGTTTCCAAATAACCACATTTCCCATCATTGCAGGCGCAGCACATAAGTTTGCTGCTATTGAAGTGAAATTAAATGGAGTAACAGCAAAGACAAAACCTTCTAATGGTCTGTATTCTAATCGATTCCACATTCCTGGTAATGACTCGGGTTGTTCTTTATAGATTTGAGTCATGTATTGTACATTAAATCGGAAGAAATCAATTAATTCACATGCTGCATCGATTTCTGTCTGAAAAACATTTTTGGATTGTGCAAGCATTGTTGTTGCATTCATTTTATCACGAAATGGTCCAGCTAATAAGTCGGCAGCTTTTAAGAAAATTGCTGCTCGTTCTTGCCATGGTAAATTTGACCAATCTTTTTTTGCTTTCAAAGCTGCTTCAATGGCCTTTTGAACATGACTTGAATCCCCATAGTTGAAATAACCTAACAACTTGCCATGGTCATGCGGTGGACTCATTTGTCTTTTGTCATTTGTTCGAATTTCTTCCCCACCAATATACATGGGGATATCGATTGGGCTTTGATTGTAAAGTTCTTTGTATTTCTGAAGAAGTGATTCTCTTTCTTTAGAACCCGGAGCATATGCTCTTACAGGTTCATTTGTTGCAACAGGTACTTGAAAAAATGCGTTTGACATACAATTGTTTTTGACAAAGTTAAGGATTTCAATGAAAGTCAATATATGAAAACAGGAATTAAGAAACCTAATTCAGTTTCTTAAAAAGAGTCAAGGCATTTTGGGTTGTTTGTTTAGCGATTTGATCCAGGTCAATTTCATAGATTCCGGCTAGTTTTTCTGCTATGTGAATAATATAGCTCGGTTCATTTCTTTTTCCACGATAAGGCACAGGAGGGAGGTATGGGGCATCTGTTTCCAGCAAAATTTGGTCAATTGGGATACTCTTTATGACTTCCGGTAAATGAGAGTTTTTATAGGTTACGACTCCACCAATACCGAAATAAAATCCTCCGTAGGATTGAATTCGCTCAGCTTCAGTTTCAGTTCCAGTAAAACAATGAAAAACACCACTAAGACTTTCACAATTCTTTTTATCCAAGATGTCAAATATTTCAATGAAACTTTCTCTTGCATGTATAACAATCGGTAACTCTAAATCAATCGCCCAGTCTATTTGAATTGAAAATGCCTTTTTTTGCTCTTCAACAAAGGTTTTATCCCAATACAAATCCATTCCGATTTCACCAATAGCAATGATGTTTTTGTGATTCGAAATCTCGGAATAAATCTGGTTTAGTTTACTTTCCCAGTTGCCATCAACATAACCGGGGTGTAATCCAAGCATTGGAAAAAATAATTCGGGATGATTTTTACACAAATCAAACATCGGGTGGATACTGTCACAATCAATATTTGGTAATAATACTTTATCAATTCCATTGGATTTCATTCGAATTATGCCAGAACTCAGGTCTTCAATAAATTCACTTGAATAGTAATGTGCGTGAGTATCAATTAGTTTCATTAGAACAAAGAAATAGACATTCCAACTTGAAGCCAATTCAATTTTGGGCTTTCTTCGTGTTTGAATACAGGATTAAGATTATAGGATGCAAAAACTGCATAATTTCGAATTCCAACTCTAGCATGAATAGAATAAGTCAATAATTCAGCAGCACTTTTCAGAGTTATTCGATAATTGCGAGTGGGATCTGAATGGTAATATTTTTCCTTAAAAGCAAGTTGGTATCCTATCTTACCTCCAATATGTATTTTCGTGTGTTGCCATCCTTTAGTTCTATAGCGAAATTCAAAAGGAATATTAAAATTGCATGCATTTAAACTATTACTACGATAACCAGATTCTGTAACAGATGGGAAACATTCAATCCTATTTTGATCATTCAATACAAAGTTGTTGTTTAGGAAAACTTTTGAAAAGGAGAGGCCCAAGCCTGAAGCAATGGAAAGCGTATTTTTCTTGTTTAACGCAAATTCATTGATTATGTTGGTATTAACGCCGATAGAGTTCAGTGATTTTTTAGAAAGGTTTTGTTCGTTAATTATATCGGAATAGAATATATCCAGAACAAAGCGGTCATATTTTCGCGATTTTGGTTTATTGGATGTTTTGAATGTCATGTACCATAGAATACCAGGTTTGCTATTGGATTCAATTTCCGTATCGTATTCTTTTTGGCTTAGAAGAAAATACGGCATAAATAGAATGAACCAAAAACTCAATTTCATTTTAAGATATCTTTTAGTTGATTTTCCCATTTCCAAGCATCCTTTATAGCGTCGTCAACTGATAATTTAGCGTTCCAATTTAATAATTCAAATGATTTTTTTGCATTTGCATATATTTCAATAACATCTCCCGGTCGTCTTGGACCAAACTCCCAATTTAATTTTTGGTTACTGATTTTTTCAAATTTTTGAATTACTTCCAATACACTTGTTCCTTTTCCTGTGCCAACATTGATGTATTCATTGATTCCTTGAGTTTGATTTTCCAGAAATTGAATTGCTTTAACATGTGCATTTGCTAAATCTACGACATGAATGTAGTCGCGAATACAGGTACCATCTTTGGTTGGATAATCATTTCCAAAAACGGTTAATGTATTTAATTTTCCTATCCCAGTTTGGGTTACGAATGGAAGTAGATTGTTCGGTTTTCCTATTGGGAATTCACCAATTTCGGCAGTGGGATGCGCACCCACTGGATTAAAATACCTCAAACAAATTGATTTTAATTGCGCATTAGCGCTGAAAGTATCTTCTATAATATTTTCTGAAATTAATTTTGAATTACCATAAGGAGAACTTGGTTTAGCTTTATCAGAATTTTCTGAAACTTCTTTGATTCCAACTGGTTCACCGTAAACAGTACATGAGGATGAAAAGACAAGATTATTAACATTGAATTCTAACATGCAATTTAATACATTCGTTAGGCTGACCAAATTATTTGAATAATATTTAAGGGGAAATGCGACTGATTCTCCTACCGCTTTGTATGCTGCAAAATGAATGATACCGTCAATTTTATTTTCTTTAAAAATGTCACGTAATCGCTCAATATCGCATAAGTCAACTTCGTAAAGTTTAGGATTTCTACCTGAAATTTTTTGTATGCCTTCCAGAATTATTCGATTTGAATTTCTAAAGTCATCCACGATAATTGGGTTGAAATCGTGATTAAAAAGTTCAACAACAGTATGACTACCGATGTATCCCGCTCCACCTGTAACTAAAATATTCTTCATTTAATAGAATTACATCACTCAAAATTAGTTTAAATCTCTTTTCATGATTCGATAAGCAGCAATAAAGTAAAAAAAGATAACTTTACGGTATGTATAAATTCAATTTCAAAGATAGAATACCTCCTAAAATCGGAAAGTGGTACATTATCAAGGTAATCCTTTATACAGCAGTCTTGGTATGGTTAATTATCTTGATATTAAATAAAATTAATTCACTACCAAGCTAAACTTTATAAGTTTTCTAGTATTTGGAAAAACATTTCTTTTTTGGCTTGAGACAAAGGAACTGAAGCACCATCTTTCATAATTACTGAACCACCGTCGAATTTGTCATATCTATCGACGTAATTGATATTAATTAAATGCGATTGTTGAATGCGGAAAAAATTATGACCAGCCAGTAAGGTTTCAAAATCTTTCAAAGTTTTGGAAACAAGGATTTTTTTTCCGTTCGTTAGAAAGAAAAAAGTATAATTTTTGTCTGCTTCACACCGAATGATATCATCTAGTTCAACGACATAAACACTTTCTTGAGTTTTTAAAACAAGTTTTCGTTTTTGATTGGGAACTAAATTATGATGTAAAGCTTCAAATTGGGTTTCATCTTTGTGGGAATTAATGGACTCTATTGCATTTTCAACAGCAGCTCTTAATTCTTCGGGATCAACAGGTTTTAATATATAATCGAGAGCGCTAAATTTTATCGCTTTAATTGCAAATTCTTGATGTGCGGTAATAAAAATTACCTCGAAGTTTTTATTTTCAATTCGTTTTAGCACATCAAAACCAGTTCCGTCGGGCATTTGAATATCTAGCATTACCAGGTCTGGTTGAATTTCTTTGATCGCCTCTATCGCCGTTTCAACATTTTCACCTTGAGCATATACTTCGAGTTCAAGTCCAAATGATTTAATCAGTTTAGCAATAAATTCTCTTGTTTTATTTTCGTCATCAACGACAAGTACTTTAATCATGGTTAGGAAATTTGGTTCTTAAATTTAAGAGGAATTTCGATATGAACGACTGTTCCTGTTTCATTTTCTTTGTTGTAATCCGAAATTTCTAATTTTCCATTGGTATTGTATTTTCGATTTAATATACCTATCCGTTCCTCAGTTATTTTTAAAGCCATACTGTGATGTTCTTTACTTTTTTTGTTTTTGCTAGCATTTTTTCTACCTATTCCATTATCCGAGATTGAAATTATGAGCATTTCATTTTCTGAAGAAAAATGAATATGAATGAAACCTTCATCTACTGTATGTAATTGACCATGCTCAATCGAATTTTCAATAAATGGTTGAGTGATCATAGGTGGAATTAATGTTTCACTTTCTGACAAGTTATTTTCACTACTTATTTCAAAAGTAAATCGGTCTTCGAAACGTAACTTTTGCGTAGTCAAATACTTTTGCAAAATATCCATTTCGGTATCAAGTGAAATAAATTCTTTGGATGAATTTTCCAGAATTAATCGCATTAATCTAGAGAAATTGACTAAAAATTTGGATGATTTTGTTGGTTCATTATCATAAATATAACTCTGAATAACAGTCATCGCATTGAAAATAAAATGCGGATTCATTTGTGATCTTAGGAGCGTTTGTGACATTTCAGTTTCTTTCTGAAGTTGAAGTAATTTACTTCTGTTCCAATAGTTTCTGAGAATTAACCCACCAGCTAGAACTACAATAAGTATAAAAATGATGAGAAATAGTTGATATGTATTCCTTAGTTGTGTGTTTTCAAGTTTGGAATTGGTTAATTCTTGTCTTTCTTTTGCTCTTTTTATGGAATCACTTTGAAGGTTAATCGTACGCAGTTGTTCTTGTGTTTTAAATGTTTCATTTAGTTCTGCAATACTTCTCGCCGATTGAAGCAAGTTATTACTGTCAAGATACTGAACGTATAAATTAAGAAAACGATATGCTTCAGAAACATTGTTTTTTCTAAGATTCAAATCGGAAAGCGCTTTAAAACTCAAATGAATGAGATTAATTTTTCTCATTTCTTTTTGTATGCCTATGGATCGATTTAAGAAATTTTCAGATTCTAAATATTTCCCTTGTTCCATCAGTACTTTTCCGACGTGGTAATAAACATTTGCAATCTTGGATCGATTACCAATATTTTCATAATTCACCAAGGCATTATTTAATCGGACAGCTGCTTGTTTAAAATCTTTGAGGTCATTATAAAAAATACCAATGAAATTGTTTACATCACCAATGGCTTCTTCATTTGAGGATTTATTTGCATAGCTTTCTGCTTCAAAGGCATATTTCTTTGCTTGGGAATAATTTTTCCTGCCTTGTTCAGTTGCTGCTAAGTTAATTAGAGCTAATGCTATCTCGGCTGGGTCCTCAAGAATTTTAGCTGAATTCAAAGCCTTATTAAAATATATCTCAGCTTCATCCCAATTTTGTATATTCAATTGGGAAATTCCAATTTCCCGATTTATTCTACTCAGTTTTTCAGCATTCGTTGAGTTTTCGATGATTTCCAATGCCAAAATATTCTTAGCGATGGCAATTTCAATTTGATTAAATTGTATGTATATTAACGCTTGAGTATTATAGCATTCCGATAATATAGATGATTGAGCATTCGATTTTCGAGCGAATAAAATACTTCTATTTGAATAGTATAATGCGCTGTCTTTTTTTTCTAAATAAGCAAAATCTAAGCTAATGTTTCGTAAAATATCTGCATTGAGGTAATTGTTTCTAATTTTTTGGGCAAACTTCAATGCTTGCTTGTGATAATTTAATGCCTCCAAATATTTTTGATCTTTTTGTTTGAGAAGTCCCTGAAATATCATTAATTCTGACTTCGATTGAATTGAATTTATTTTAGTGAGTGTAAGGCGATTTATAATTTCTAAGTAGGGAATAAAATCTTTCGTTTGAAAATAATATTGTAGTTGCAACAATTGAATTCGCACATTGAATTCGCTTGATTTGGATAGATGACTTTGTTTGAGTATATCAATTTCATTCTTCGCTTTAGGAAGATTATTTGTGAGGTAATATTTTACCAACTCAACTTTTAAATCAAATTTCTCATTTTCTGTTTTAACCTTGTTTAAGTTCGATTTAATTTCTGGTTCACTTCTAAATTGGGAATGCAAATCATTCTTGCAAAGTATGAAAAGTAGAAAAATAAAAAATAAAGTGTTAGTTTTCACTAACTCGAAAGTACAAAATAGATTTCAATTAGTAGGAATCAATTAGTTCTAAAATTTAGCTCCAATAGAAAAATAGAAAGTTCTTCCATTTCCTGGTAATATTCCTGGTCCGGGATAGCCTGTCGATCTCCTCGTAGCATAAGATTCATTCGTTAGATTGTTGACTCCTGCCTTTACATTGTATTTTCCGTTTATTAAATATGTCGCAGATAAATCCATGACTTGGTATTCGGATAATTTCCCAACCGTTCCTATTGAATTATAATCTGAGTTGTTTTGAGCATCAGTAAAAACGGATCCTGTGAAATTGTATTGGTAAGTAATTGTAAAGCGTTTGAATTGATAGGTTAATCCAAGTCTGTATATTTCTCTCGGAGCATTTTCTATATAATTACCGTTAAAATTTTTAGTTGTATCAGGGTCAATACAACGTGTATATTTGGCATCAATAAATGAGATATTGGCAAAAGCTTTCAATTTACCATAAACTGAATTTTTTATAAACGGCCCTAGAAGATCCATTTCGATAAATGATTCAATTCCTTGACTTACCGATGCTCCAATATTCGTTTTAAAATAACCATTGTTCATTGCAATTGACCCAATTCGGTTATCATAAAAGAGATAAAATCCACCAATATCAAACGTTAAATATTTTTGGAAGGTTCCCCGGAATCCAAAGTCAATGTTGTAGCCATTAGCATCTTGTAAATTTACATCTACTGAATCTGTTGTAGCTGCAGGTAATAATTCTGAATACGTAGCTGGTCTAAAGGCTTGACTGAAGTTTGCGTATAAATTTGTGGTTTTGGATGTAGTGTATTGAGCTCCAACTCCACCTAAAACAATTTGTCTGATTTTATTTGGTAAATTGATGCTGTCTCCAATTGTAGGCTTGTCAATATGACCTTTCATAGATGTGTTAATGTATTCAACTCTTATCCCTGGTGTGATGGATAATTTACTAGTTACGAGAAACATGTTTTCTATAAATACAGCTCCATTTAGCGTGTTTAGATTTAAATCTTTTTTATAATCGAATGATCCATTTGAATTGGTGTATTGTGAAACAATTGTTAGGTCAAAATCATCGTTTCCACTACCTACACCGACTAATTTACGAATCGTGTGACCTTTGTAAGCTCTGATTCCTGCGGAAAATGCAGAGTTTAAATCTAAAAATTTATATTCGGTCAAAAATCGGGCTTCAATTCCTGTATTGTTGTACCAATCGCGATCAATCTGTCTCAAATTATTAGACCCAATTGACGTGTTGAAAGTATCTGCAATGGTAATGTCTTTGTTAAATCCAATACTGTTGCGTTGTGAAAATGTATGAAACAATTTTACATTCAATTTTGAATTTTTTGAGATCGAATAATCAACATTTATTGCAGCTGAATTCCAAGGTGTACTAAACCAGTTTCGAGAACGAACGGACTGTCTTGAATTTTCCATGAACATAGTATCCGTTAATCCACCTGCTTGTTGGCTTAAGTAATTCATATGAGTATATTCTATGCTTGCTTTCAATTTGGGATTGAATTCATAGGATAATTTTAAAAAGCCAGTATTTGTTTTATAGTGACTATTTTCTCTCCATCCATCAGCGGTACGATGATGAAAATATCCGTAATAGGAGAATTTTTTGATTTTCCCGCCAATCGCATTGTATGCATTGAATAATCCAAAAGAACCCAAGGTTTGTTGAGTCTCAAATGAAAAAGGTTTTTCGCCAATTTTAGATTTAGTAATATAGTTTAACAATCCTCCAAACTGAGTACCGTACTGTAAAGATGCCGCTCCTCTTACCACCTCAATTTTTTCTAAAGCTTCCATAGGTGGATTATAATAAGCCTCCGGATAACCAAATGCCTCTGATGTGATGTCATATCCATTTTGTCGAACATTGAATTCCCATGATCTATTTGGACTTAATCCTCTTGTTGCAATACCCACTTGAATTCCGGACCCATCATTTTCCCAAATTGAAACACCCGGAACTTTCGCGAAAATTTGTCTCGTATTGTTAGTAGATAAATCAGCATTGAGGTAGTTCATCTGAATGACCTCATTTTTTTTTCCCGCGTTGATTCTCGTTCCTTCCAAAATTGGTAATCTTTCCAAATCTTTTTGATTACCTTCTATAAGGATTTCATTTAAGGGTTTAAGTGTGTCTTTGATCGATTTTTGAGCCCAAATGAAAGAAAATAGAATTTGAAATACAAGGAAGAAAAATATAACTGATTGTTTTTTCATATTCAATATTAAGGCGTTGCAAAATTGAAGAGAATCTCAAAATGGTACAATACCATAAAAGTGGTATTTTAGAATGATTCTAAATAAGTGTATTTCAATGAACTTCATGTGTTATTCAAACATGATTCAATTGCAATTACCTAAATTTGAAGTAAAATCAGTAAAATGAAATCTCGTATTATAATTTTTATCATTTCTGTACAAACAGTTTTTGTATACACGGGTTTTTCCCAATCCACAGCTGGTATTTACAAGGTGAAATTTACGATCGATAGGCGATTACTTAATTCGGTACAAGTATCTCAAGGAAATCAAACGATACAAAATGGGGGATTCAATACAGTTCGTCTTTCTGATGTTGATTTGGATTCCATTCGTCAAATGATTGTAAATACAGTATCATCAGAATTAAAAGCAAATAGTGAATGCGTGTATCGAACCACTCGTTCAGGAAGAAAAATTGTTTCATATGATGGTGGGTCTCAGCAAAGGGGAATGCCAATAAGTTCTAAAAAACAAGCGATTAAACAATTTGATAAGGACTACTATGTTCGAGTTGTTGTTAGTTATTCACCTATCAATAGTTTTTCATTGGGCTCCACCATAACAGGTGTCAGTCGCACCAGACCAGTTGTTAATATTACAATAAAAGCTTTTAATGTGGAAAGGAAGTGTGTTTATAGAAAAAATGTATTTGTTAGCGATTTTGCCAAGTTGCAAAGCTTCCAGTATACCGTTAATGGAGTTACAATAAAAAATTCAGAAGTACTTCAACCCCAGCAAATTCGGGAAATGTTGTCTAAGAGTTTGAAGGAATTAATCGAAAGAGGAAGATAAATGACATCCAAAATTGTTTACAAAGGAGATTTAAGAACGACTTGTACGCATGTTGGTTCTGGAAGTCAAATAGTGACTGATGCTCCGAAAGATAATAAGGGAAAAGGGGAATTTTTTTCACCGACAGATTTAGTAGCGACAGCATTGGGATCCTGTGCTTTAACGATAATCGGTATTTATTGTCAAGAACATGCAATTCGTTTTGAATCTGCTGATATTGATGTTAAGAAAATCATGGCTTCAGAACCTCGTAGAATCGATAAAGTAGAATTGAATTTTGATTTTACCGGTAATGATTGGGATGAAAAAATGATTAAGAAAGTAATGAATGCTGCTAAAAACTGTCCGGTTGCAAAGTCGCTCGGAGAAAATGTAAAAATCGAATGGAACGTAAAATGGTAAATCGTCATACGACGGATCAGAGATTTAAAGAAAAAGAAAACTTGATATATGGGATTCATCCCGTTGTGGAGGCAATTAAATCAGGCAGAGAGATAAATAAAATTTTGATTCAAAAAGGAATTAATAAAGATCTTTTTTTTGAATTAAAAGAAGCTTTGGCTGGAAAAGATTTTCAATTACAGTTCGTTCCTTCTCAAAAATTAGATCGTTTGACTCCTTCTAATCATCAAGGAGTTGTTGCTTTTGTTTCACCGGTAAGCTATGCAGATTTTTATACCTTGGTTGATGATAAGTTGGAACGAAAGGAAACCATTTCGCTAATTTTCTTAGATAGAATTACAGATGTTCGTAACCTCGGGGCAATTGCCCGGTCTGCTGCCTGTCATGGTGTTGATGCTATTGTTATTCCATCCAAAGGTTCCGCACTGGTTACTGCCGATGCAATTAAAACGTCCGCGGGAGCATTAAATTCATTGCCAGTTTGTAAAGTAGATCAATTAAAAGATGCTTTATTTTATCTACAACAATCGGGTATTAAATTAATTGCATGTACGGAAAAATCGAATAAAGAATTACCATTTGGCGATTTAACCGGTTCGGTAGCATTTATTTTTGGTTCAGAGGAAGATGGTATAAGTAACGATATTCTTCGAATGGCATCTGAACGATTGAAAATACCTATGATTGGTGGAGTATCCTCCTTAAACGTGAGCGTTTCTGTTGGGATTGTTTTGTACGAGCAAAATCGTCAAAAACTGACTAACAAATGATTTAGCGTAAATTTTCAGGAATCAAACAAACCGGTATCGGTATCATTTTATGATGATTCATCCGATTGAATTTTTTGTAAATTCTAAGAACTTCTTGTTTTCTGGTGCTCAAAGTTGATTCATCTCCGCTAAATGTCATTGCCCATTCTAACTCTGGATAGGAAGCACCAATTTGATCTTCGTCTGTTCGTTGATCGCCCCAAAGTCCGTCCGTGGGTAAGGCATTCTGAATTGATTCAACAATAGTTAACTCTTTTCCTAATGCAAATACCTCGGATTTCATCAAATCGGCAATAGGACTAACGTCAACGCCTCCGTCGCCATATTTCGTGAAAAAGCCAATGCCAAAATCTTCAATTTTGTTTCCGGTTCCGGCAACTAAATAATTATGACTTTGTGCAATGGCATATAAAGTGGTCATTCTCAATCGCGACCGTGTATTCGCCATTGATAATAAATTGTTTACTGCTTCATTAGGCAAAACAGATTGTAATTCATCAAAACTACTTGTTAGGTTTACTTCTATACTTGAAACATTGCCAAAACGAGATTTTAAATTTTCAATATGCTCTATGGCACGTTGATATTCACTCTCGCTTTGTTTAATGGGCATATTAACAAGAATAACATTTTTACTTGTTAAGGCACATAAAGTAGAAGTAACGGCCGAATCTATACCACCCGAAATACCTATTGCAAATCCATTCATTTTTGCGTTTTCGCAATAATCTTTTAGCCATTGCGAAATATATTCAGCTACTTTTGAGTGATTCAAAGCAATTTAGAAAAGTATGGAGATTTTGAAAAGTAATTGATTTTGATTTGCTTTGTTAGAAAAATAGGTTCTGGTTCCATTATCCAGCGTATATAGCGTTCTATTTGCCTCTTTTCTTTCTAAATGCAAGGGAGTAATTCCGTAAAAATAACCCACTTCAGCCACAAGAGATGTGGTTTCAATAAATTTCCACTCAGCCCCTGCAGACAAACCAATTGCACCTTTATAGAAAAACATATCACCCGGTGAAGAATAATTGTTGTTTTCAGCATTTAAAAGTTGTTGATTTATGTCTGTGACATCTACGCCGTAATCATTCACACTATTTTTTATTTGAAAGGAATTTCGAATTCCAAATTTCCCGAAATATCGAAAGTTCCCTATTAGTGAAGTTCTAAAAATCATGTTTAATGGAACAGTCACGTATATTGACTTTTGATCTCTTTCTTGTAGTGAAAAAGTTCCATTCGCATCAACTGCATTTGACTTTGATAAAATTTTATTTCCGATAAAATCGTAATAAATACTATCAACAGTTTTGTATTTGTTGGTCTCAAAGTCAAATTCTATACCTGAGGAAATTCCAATGGTTGAAGAATTTTTTAAAAATTTATTAATGGATACGCCAATGCTAAAACATGAACCAACTCCATTTTTGTCAATGAGTTTCGTTTGCCCTGGCGCTATGAAATTAACCCCAAGATTGGTAGTTAATCCAGCTTGTAATAACTTTTGATCTGAATTATTTCTTGCATTACTTTCCAAATAATTGATCCTATTTGTTAAGCTGTCAATTTTTCTTTGACAGTCAACATTCTGTGAATTTACAACTGTTGAAACTACCAAGAATCCGTAAATTAATAAAAAACTATTTTTCATAAATTAATTTTTAATCGTTAGCAAATGAAATGTTAACTTTGACAAAGTTATAAAAATGATTCGTTTGAAAGTTTTATTTTCATTTTTTATTGTATTTCTATTACTTGGTTGTAGTAATGACCCGTTAAAAATTGATGCTGATAATGTTCAGGTTAAAATTAATTTCATTAACGCGGATTCACTTTTTGTAAATAATAACGCCCAAAAAAGATGGGAATTAAATAAGCAATTCGGCCAATCTTTTCAAGATTTGTATTTATTTACTTATGAAAAAGGGCTAAAAATAAACACAAGGATTGATACTACCTTTATAAATCAACTCAATCAGTTTTATGGGGATTCTTACATTAAAGATTTGGAGAAGGAGATTAAGTCAACATTTAATGATTTAAGCCAAGAGAAATCCCAAAGCATTTTAGCTTTTAAACATCTGAGATATCACTTTCCGAAAATGAAATTACCAAAAAATGTTGTTTTTTTTAATTCCTTGTTCACCTACAATGCAATCGCA
>Ga0315902_10001821_pt1 | contig 33902 bp, 26 predicted proteins | sample LakEriMetagenome_9_FD_203523 | JGI IMG/M metagenome (GOLD analysis project Ga0315902, IMG submission 203523) | Freshwater fungal communities from buoy surface, Lake Erie, Ohio, United States - Buoy 12 MA117 | ecosystem: Environmental > Aquatic > Freshwater > Lake > Lake biofilm | place: USA... | reverse complement strand
CTTTCTTGATTCTCCCTCTCCTATGACAAGAACTTTAAAGAGAACATTTGGTCGCTTTCTTCTTTACTTTTTTTGCCTGCATCTTCCTCAAAGGCACATTGTCTAAGCTGAATTTATCCTTTATGGTCTGGTAACCTCGTGCCATATGAACATATTTTATCAAAACTAAGGAAACACTTCATGAAAAGCGTGGTCTTTTTTTGTTTTTTTATTTTATTTCTCCCATCAAGGATTTTATTAGCTGAGATAAACAATAGTAATTTATCCCAGTTTTCTATCGATACTCACCCCAAAAATTGGAAAAATGATCAGATTCTTGCCATACTCAAAAAGGGAAAAATTATCTCCATTCGCCCTATGAAGGAGCACCTTGAGTCTTGTGGCAAAAAGGTAGAGTTTGATGGAGAGGTCTATTTAGTTGAGCTCGATAATGGACACAAAGCCGTCTTTAAAACTTTCCCTCCAAGGCACATGGCAGACGCCTACGCTGAAGTTGCCGCCTATGAGGCCTCTCGCGTGCTAGGTTTCCCCCATATTCCTCCCACGGTTATGACAACCCTCAAGGACCAAAAGGGATCTCTCCAGCTATTTGTGGAAACGGATGTGGACTCTTTGGTGCCAGACCTCTATGAGGCTGCGTTAAAAAACGTTTCTGCAGATGATATGGCGAATCTGAAGCTCTTTTATTTTGTTTTTGGCCAATGGGATACGGGACCACACAATACGCTCATTTTAAAAGATAAAACGCAAAACTACCTTATCGCGATCGATAATAGTGCCATCTGTAATCCTCAATATGTGAGATACGGCGAGCTTCCTTTTGTGCAATTGTACTACAGCGATCGCCTTCAAACCAATGACGACGATAAACCCTTTCCCTTTGACCAAGCAGAGATCATCAAAAAACCAACGACACAAAAGATCCGCAAGATTTTTGGGCACAAATTGCCCGAAGATTTTTATCAGCAGATTAAATTTTATGGACCTACCTTCCGTTATGTGATTTATCGTAATGCGTTGTGGAAGCAATTTCATGCGGGAGACGAGGATTTCGTTCTGTCCTTTACAGACTATCTTCCTGAGCAGACACGAAAAAGCCTAGAAGGACTTAATCTTGCTGTTTTGAAAAGAATTTTTGCCTGTGCAAAAGGGGAAGCCTTTCTCACACCTGGGTACTTGCAAACCATTCTTGACCGTCGGGACCAAGTGTTAACCTACTTTAAAAGGAAGGCCCTTTCATAGGTCTAAGGGGGGTCATGCTTCCATTGCGTTTTCTTCGGGACACCTTTTGCGACCAGATGTTAAGCGGTTAGAGGAATGGGATAGATGCTGGCATTGAACGATATGCCAGCTTGGTTGCAAGTAGTGCGGGCGGTCTGTGCGGCACTTTTTCTTGCATAAGATAACGCCAGTATTTTAAGACAACGACGACCGTATCACGGCCCTGTGTGGATAAAATATACAATAGCGTGAGATGCCTTCTTTAAAGAAGCCGCTAGGCACAGTATTAGGAAAAAGGGTCCTAAGTCCTGGTCTTTCATTTTATAAAAGTCCTGCCCCCTTTTCACAAAAACTCCAGAAGATTCATGCTCTGAAACGGACGCCTTTGGGTTTTAGACCTGATTTTTGCTAGGAAATCTTTCCCACAAGTCTGACCTTATTTAAACGACCGCGCCCCCGTTTATGAGCGGCGCGCAGACTTCCAGCATCAGTCCTTTTACACGCCGCCCCCTATGAATAAAAACTCCTTGGATGGCCGTGCTGGATCCAAGACGACGAGTGCACCGATGAGTCTGAGTTTATCCTGCACGCAGAGGACGTTGGCTTGTGGAGTTACCGCAAAACATCAGCCCCATACCTTTTCAGGCGAAAGTCCACGAAGGCGTTTTAGATCCTTTGACAGATTGCATGTATGAACTGGGTTAGGAGAAGAAAACAGCCCCTAACCCAAACCCCAACCCTTAAATATTGTCATCCAAATCCACAAGCATGGCTTTGAGGCACGCTTCAACCATCTCTTGACGTTTGGGGGTGTCAAAGGCCTTTATCTGATGGGTGAGCACACTATTTCCTGGCAACACCTCGAAAAGATCTTTTTCAAAAGAGGTAAAAATCTTTCTAGAAAGAAGCACCAAATGTGCGTCATTATCCAAATCAAATTCAGGGATTTCTTTTTGAAGATCCCCAACCGCTTTGGCCTCTTCGCGCAAAAGAATCCCAAGCCTGTTATAGACAAGGGTTTTCACGCGCGCAGCACTTTCGTCATTTAAGTGAGGGCGCGGCGCCAGCGTTACTTTGGGCAGAAGCGTCGCCACCAAAAGCGCCCCTAGGCCCACGTTGTCTAAATCCCTCCCGCTAAAAAGAACCTCCTTATGATGGTTAATCAGCATACGCGCGCACCGCGTGCCATCTACGGGCGTTCCTTTTTCAAAGGCAGCTCTGGTATCAGGATTTTCTTCCAAGACCTTTTGGATATCCGGCACCACAAAGGTACTTCGGCCCAGTTTAGGAAAAACGTTTTTGATCAAAACCGCCGACAAATGTACGTGATCGGTCGCCCCTAGCCACTCTTTCATATCCATATCGCTCTCAGGAAAGAGCCTTGATTTAAAGCGCGTGATGAGCATCAATGCTGCCTCTTTTTGCGCGCTCTCGCCCTGGCGCTTAGGGGCGTTTCTGATGCTTGCGTCTTCTTGGATCAGGGCACTCAGCTCTGCTAAACAAAAAAGAGCGGCGCGACCTTGCATGCGAACGGGAAACGCGGTTTCTCTTTTGAGAACTTGTTTTGTGCCTTTTCAATCCCTGCCCAAAGAGTCCGCCCTTCTTTTGAGAGACTCTTACCACTGACACGGATTTTACTTGTCTGACGCATGGCTTTTTCAAATTCGGTGTGCTTGCCAAAAAAGTTTTGCGCGCAAAGAAAAGGAATATAGAGCTCCTCATTCGTGTTCGGATGACAAAGGATATCTTTAAAGATTTCAAGGAGCAGCGGCTGATGGTCTGCGTCCGCTTCTTCGCTTAAATGTGTTCTAAAATAAAGAACCGTTGCTATTACCCAAGGATCTGTGTTGCCCTCAACAAGGGCGTTCATATCCTTCATATACCCCAGAAGCACTTCCCCCCCTTTTCAATGGTCTTGGGGCTTGGATTCTTTTCTCTTCAGGACTTAGATTTTTGGTGGCGAGCGCAAGAAAATTCTGGGTAAAGCTTGTCTTCTTGGTCTTTAAAAGACGCCACGCTTCTTGAAGGGACGCAGTGGGCGTGATCCCTGCAAGCGCGCGGTATCAGAGGCTGTATATAAGGTAACCTTGTTAAAATCAAAGTTATCTTGCATCTCTGGCGTTAGGTATTCCCGGCGCGCTTGCAAGGCAATACTAAGGGCGTCTTGATATCGTTCTTGATCGATCAACCGCTTTGAAATGACATAAAGGAATTGATGGACATCCCCTTGATTATCATAGCTTGCAAGCTGCGCTTTCAAGATCTCAGGGTTCTTGTCAAAATACCGAGCAACTTTGTTTTGTTGTCGTGTAATTTCAAGATCCTCACCGTCCATTGAAATAACCTAATCTCCTCCTGCAAAGCAACACGAGGCTAAAACAACTGTCAGTAACAGACTTTTTTCAAGATACCATTTCTCCTTTCATTAGAACCATTCTTCGTGCCTGCCTGTTTACGGATGGGCAGGAAGACCCTTTATACGCCCTCCATACTACCTCGTTTTTTAAGGGTTTTTTTGGGCTGATGAGGCGTTAATCCCTCCTCTCTCGCACCCAACAAGCGCGTCTTTGGCATGTCGTCTAGTTCGCCGGTATCTTGCCAAAGCCGCAGGAAAAAATGCCTGACAAGGGGATCCACCAGCACCCCATTTTCGTTTTGCGTGCCGGCAATCAAAGCCTGCCACGCTTCTTGATCAAAGGCTTGTGCATGGTAGGCGTTTTCGAAAAAGCAGTCTATTTCTTGTACCAGAAGATCATTCACATGGGATAACGGAAGCACCTCTTTTTGTTTCTTCAGGCGGTGCCCAAGATCGTCAAGGACAGACAATCCAAGAAGGGGAAATGATTTCAAAAGGAAATCTGTCATAACGCGTTCCCGCGTTAATCCCTCTCTGCGTTTTGCCACTTGATCACATACTTCGTAAAAGACCACAAAGTGCTTGGCCAATTTTTCAAACCGTGACGATGATAGATCGTTTAACAGACGCGCGGTCTCTGTCTGTTTTTGCCCCTCAAAAAAGTATAAAAGGGGTTCTGGAAATTGTGTCAGAGTCCTTAGAACGCTAGGCGTCAGATGAGAAAGCGCCTCCATTTCCCAGATGGGCGCGCGCTCGGTCATCTCAAGGGCGTCTTCTTCAAGGGCGCTGTCTTGTTCTATCACTTCTTTCATCCCAGGAAGCGCTTGCACCACATGATGTAGGTCTTTGATGCCTTGAGGCGTAAAGGTTCCAAGACGCTTTAACACCTCTTCATAAATCTCCAAAGCGTTGCAGTCTGTTCTCATAAAGGACACAAAGCCGTTCACTTCTTGAAAGGCTCGTTTTTGTTCACGAGAAAGCACTGATAACAAAGGTGTTACTTGTGAGGCACGTCCAAACAAGGTAAGAACTTTTCGTACGTCCCTAGGGTTTTTTGCAAGGGTACCAGGATCAAAATAGGTCAAGAAAACCCCAAACGACAAGGCTTTTTCTGATCGCTCAAAGATACCTTTCCAGGTATAATAGGCCGTTGAGGCGCGATCTGTGGGTGCTTGGCTTTTTAAAGTTCTCAAAACCGCCTCCACCCCAGGCAAGGCCGCCCCAAGCCGCGTGAGTGTTTGGTCATTAAGACTGGCAAGCTCTCCCACAAAACGGCACCGCTCGGATGGACATAACCCAAGAGCTTGTTCCACAGCGACAAGGTGAGGCATCACCCTTGGCCAATCTTTTGTGGCGTCCAGACTAAAAAGCTGCATGTAAAAATCCGTGTAACGCTGCGCGTCACGGGGAAGGTCTGGATTACGCTCAGAGCCGATCCACTGACCTTGATGGTAATAGCCTTCGCGGACCAAAAGATCTTTGGCGTGAGGCGCCAAACGGGTGAGTTCTGGGATCTCTTTTGCAACAAGATCTTTGCACAGATGATTGTAGGGAAAGCGGACCAAAGGCCTCATCCCTTCAACGCTTGAGGCAATCTCAGCCAAAAGATCAAGCTGCTCCGCCGTCAGGGTGCCCAGATAATTGCGCACCCGCCGGATATCTTCGCCTAAGATTAATCTTCCTGCAAGGACCTCCCAGTGCTGGGCCACGGCGCGGATTTGCTCTGGCTGCAGGTTCACAAAGAACGCCGCATTATCATCGGCTGCCCAAAACATACGGCGAAAGGTCTTTTGCAAAAGAGCCCAATTTTGACCAAGAGCCTCAATCCCTTCAAGAGGCCCAGTTAAAAGCTCGCAGGGCAAATCAAACTCTCCCGGAAGGTCCATGGTGGTGGCATAGGTCAGCAAGTGACGCCGACGTTTTTCATCCACCTGATACCGTGAAAGGCGGCGATCAAAATCTCTCAACTTTTCAAGCTGTTGAGGGCTATCTTGTTTAAGGGCCACATAGTTTTTCATAAAACTCAGCACGCCCCCGCCCATACTTTCAGAAGATGAAAGCTCTTCACCGTAAATCCCGCGGATCCATACTTTTTCTTGTTCACTTAAAATCTTATTTTCAGGCGCAAGATAGCCCGTGACAACGCGGTAGGCGTCGTCCTTCGCGCCCGCGAGGGGTCTGGCTTGGGCGCCTTCCTCTTCTGGAAAGGGCGCGGTCGCCGCGCTCAAATCAATAAAAAGGCAGGTCAGCAGTGCTGCCTGACTGATGCTCATCAACGTTCTTTTTAAAATTTTGGTCATTTTTGTTTCTCCTAAAACCCATGTATTTAGAAAAGATATTGGTCATTATCTAAAGGTGCGCAGACGTCAAACTTGGACGCAAAAGGCGAGTGGCACTTTGTTTACGTAAAAATAGTCGGTTGACGCTTTTTTGAAGAAGCAAGTCACCATTCATGTAGAAAGGGATTTCTAAGAGAATAAGAAGTGTTTTTTGAAAAAGTGGGTGACATCACCAAGGAAGAAAGATCAACATAAGTGCTGAAATACAAATAATGCACGACAGACGCCGCTGAGGTCATAATAGGGGGAGGTCCTTTTTTAATTAAGTTTGAGCCTCCTTATGTATAAAGATCTTGTCAAAAAAAACAAGTTATTTGTACATTTTTAAGAATCACGCACTCGTTAACCTTATCAAAATAGCTTGCCTAATTCTTGGGATCTTTGCTTTGCACAATGACCCCATACCACCCCAGTCCTGCATAAGTTTCATAGCCAGGGGTCAACGCATAGCCTATGGTTCTTCCGTCATGATCCACGTACATGCCTCTTTCACCATTGGAAGTATCAAGGGGAAATATTTCACTCAAAATACCTTGACGATCAGAAGCCGCAATCACTTGATGACGTCGATCAAGAATGAGTGAGCGAGTCCGACTTTTTTCCTCTTCTTCTAGTCTCACAGAATTAACGACGGTTTGTGATTGAGCCTCCCAATCAAAGAATATACCAAGAACGCCGATGATCTCCCCATCTGTTTTGGCGTTTTGTCTGATGGCCGCAGCGTACACAGCCACCTTTTTATCCGCCAACAAACCTTGTTGGCTAATATCGGCGACGACAAACTCTTCTCCAGATGTCGTTCTTAAGGCCTCTTTGAACCAGCTATCGTATGCCACCGACGATTTTTGAACTTTCGGATAAGCACTTTTTCGACCATTAGAAAGCACTTTTCCCTCTTTATCGGCTACCCAAATATCAAGGTAAACAGTGTAGGAGTTTAAGATTACCGCCAAACGCTGGGAGCAAAAGTCGGCGTCTTCCGTGCGGCCAGTGGTGGCGCACTCAACAACCGCTGAGTCCGTTGCCCACCACCTTACATCGCATGACCTCTCGTAAAGGTTGCGATCGATAATATCGATCATGTTCAACGCAAGATCTGTTAATCGCTTTCCGCGAACACTCGCAACAAGTTTTTGGCCGAGGTCATTTAAGGCGACGGTGCGCTCATCCAGTCGCTTCATCAGATCATCGACAATCTCTGATACCTCTTGGGAAACGGACTTGACTTCTTGGGCCACAATGGAAAACCCAGCACCATGATGTCCTGCACGTACGGCTTCGATTTGGGCGTTCAACGCAAGCATGTGGGTTCTTTTTGTAACATTTTGAATTTCATGAGCTTTTTGTTTAGCAATAGAAGAAAGCGCATTGGATAACGCAAGGATTCTCTCAGGCACAATATCACCAAAAAATAAAATTTGTTCAAATACAAATAGTTTATAGCGGTTTTATCTTAAAAATTTACTAATTTTTATACCTTGTTGGAGTGACATGACTTCTTTTGAAGGTAACGTCCGTAAAAACTTTGACCCTTTTACATGTATTGCGCAAGAAAGGCTTGAATATCCTTTCTCTTAAAAACTTCGACACCCTCAGCACGTTGGCCAGTCACCGGGTCTATGATGGGATATCCCAGGAGGGATGACATCTGAAGACAACTCGAACGATTGCGATCCTTTGCCCGCTGAAAAAACGGACGTGGATCAAAGGAAGGATACAAGGGATCTAGTTGAGACGCATGCCTTTTGATTGCTTTGATTTTATCATCCTGTAGCTCTTTGTCATAAGGCACGATCAGCAAGGATGATGGATGGGTCAAGGGCCACTCATTGTAAGCGCCACGGTAACCATAAAGGATGGGAGGAGCAAGGTCTTTGTTTTGCACAAGCTCGTCAAGGGCTGTCGCCAGAAGCTGTGTCGACAAACCGTGGGCGCCGTTTGGGTCATTTTCAGCCGCAAAGAAAATGATCTCGGGGGCTAAATCCTTTAAAAGGATTTTAATGCGTGAAAGGTCACCGGCGCTAAAGGGCGAAAGGCCTGGAATACCCCGTCGCTCGTAGTAATCTGCTTTAAAAAAAATCAGGTTTTGAGAGGGTATTCCTAAATGACTCGTCGCATCAACCGCTTCCCATTCTCTAACAAGCGCTTTGGCTGCAATCTTTTTATTTTTTTCGTCATCGTTTGGCAGGAAGGCGCTTACCTGCAGATAGGCGTCCGCATATGTGGGCAATGTGTCACGCACGGCGTTTGCGCCCGTCACTGCGTAGAGCACATGAATTAAATTTTTTCTTTGTTGCAAGCGCATAAGCGCCGCTCCCATACTAATAACATCGTCATCAGGATGAGGCGACAGCACGAGAATGCGCTTGCCCTCGGGCCAAGACGCCGTAATTAGGCAAGAAGCCAACTGTGTTTTAAAATTTTCATGGGTTATTTGAAGAAGGTCCTTATCAAATGACACCGTTTTCTCAGGAAACTGGCTTTTCACTATGAGGGGGGCACCACGACATGTCATGCTTTCATGACACAGGGCTTCAATCATATCCTCTTCACGAAGAACGCCGTCTTGCCAGGCTGTCGCACTTAGTTGAGCCGCGGCTCCTGTGTCTAGATACCAACTCACTTGCGTCAAACGAGACAAAAAAGACGCTGGCACGCGGGACGACGGGTCACTTTCCAACACGCTTGCGATCACAGGTCCTTTATCTTCACCCGTCGCCACCACAAGAATTGATTTTGCCTTGGCACAAGACATGGGCGTGAATGTCCACGCAGCATCAGGAAGATCCAGGGATTTGCCGTTGAACGCAGGCATCTCGTGACGATCGATCAAACGACCAAGGGCCTTGTAGCGGTGGGCAATTTCGCTCTTTCTATGGTCGGATAATCTGACCCTAACAATTTTCTGGTCAGGCCTCAGGTCTGGCTCGATGGCACCCATACGCCCCCCCTTGATGCAAACAGTGCCAAGCTGCTCCCTCACGGGATAGGCACCCCCTAAAGTCAGCACCATGAGGTCAGGACCAGGCAGACCCTTTGACAACAAAAATTGCCCCCAGAAAGCCTCGTCCACTGTGACACCGGTTTTTGTTTGGCCCGGATAAAAACACTGGTCTTGGCACGGCGCCCTTGACGCATCGATCTTTTGAAGAGGACTTAAAAAATGTACGTTGAAGAAATACCAATTACTTAAAGGGTGCGACGCCCCTAATCCTTCATATTCATCCATCAAAAAAAAAGAAGCTTTGGATAAATCGAGCGAGGGGTCTTTTACAAAAAGTTCTTGCAGTCTTTGGTAAATACCTTCAATTTCCTGACCGGTCGAGAACACAATGACGGCGTTGGGGTTTGTGCGCACTTCCGCAGCGACCCTTAATGCCACATCGCGCCCAAGAAGCGGCAGATCTTCTTCGGCGTAACGGTTCACCACATGGGATACTTCGTGGGAAGAGCGAGATGCAGCCAGAAGCATTGCCTCTTTTCCGTAACCAAGGCCCAGTACTAGACAAAGCAGTACCATAGCCCTAAGCATCCTTGCAATGACGCTGGTATATCCCATGTGTGAGCCCTGATCCCTTGTAAGTTAAAACAAGGCTAGCGCACTCGCGTTGCAATAACAAGATGCTGGAATCTATGACAAACAAAAAACCTCGCCGCGCTCTTTTTCCAAGAAGGCCGCGAGGGTTAACAACAGGAGGAGCTAAGCGCGCGCCCTTGTGCCATCCAATGGGTAGGACGTTTCATCATCAAGAAGATCTGGTTGTTTTTTGTAATGAGCACTTTCTTCTTCTGTTGGCTCGCGTAAAACGTATCCCCGGCCCCAAACGGTTTCGATATAATTCTCCCCATTCAAGGCATCAGAGAGTTTTTTACGTAGTTTACAAACAAACACATCGATGATTTTAAATTCAGGCTCTTCCATTCCGCCATAGAGATGGTTCAAAAAAACCTCCTTCGAGAGCGTTGCACCCTTACGGATGGCGAGGAGCTCAAGGATTGAATATTCTCTGGCCGTAAGACGTACAGGCTTGCCCATGGCTTCGACTGTTTTCGCATTCAGGTCAATGCGCAGCTGTCCTACCTGAATCAAAGAATTAGGATGCCCCTTTGAACGACGGATGATTGCGCGAACCCGGGCGACCAGCTCTTCTCGATTGAAGGGTTTTGTAAGGTAGTCATCAGCGCCGAATCCAAGCCCCTTAATTTTATCATCTATGTCATTGAGACCGGACAAAATAAGCACAGGCGTTGACACCTGCACCGCGCGAAGGCGCCTAAGAATTTCATAGCCATCCATATCAGGCAGAATCAAATCCAAAATAATCAGGTCATAGTCATAGTGACGTGCAATCTCAAGCCCATCTTCGCCCACCGCTGTTGTGTCACACACAAACCCTTCAGATTGCAAGCTCATCTGCAGGACCTTAGACGTTGCTTGATCATCCTCAATCACTAATACACGCATTGATATCCTCCCATCGAAACGGCAGATTAGCACTACCTTATTAAGAATGTTAAATGATTTTTATGGATTCGTTAAGAGCTTATTTCAACTTCCATCAAAAAAAATAATATTATTTCACAAAACATTGAGAATTATTAACATTCTTTGAATAAAAAGTATCATTATTAATAAATCTGACTGTAAAAATAGTAATGATTTTTAATTTATTAAAAGTTTATTTTTCATCAAGAATGTTCTTCTTTTTAAATCGCTTATTTAATGGAAGGTCTTTTTTCAACGCTAAAGAATTCGCTTTATTATTTTTAGGCATTGTCTTAGCCGTTCGGAACGCATCAGTCATCTTCCTCATATCAGGCGTGTCTCAAGCACAGGCAAAGGGGCAACAAGGCGCCCCCGGAGACGCCGCACAAAAAGGAGCATTATGCTCCTATCTACTTTTCACCATTGTGGGCATTGTAAATCAAATTCATATACTCAACGACGCGTTTGTCAGCACGGGTTGTACGGTTTTTTTCGAATAACAAAAGCAACGCATCCAACAAGTTAATGATTTCTGGCTCATCACGTGCCTCTTGCAGAGCACGAGGACAACGCTCTAAGTGTGTGGCAACGAAAAACCGTTGCTCTGGTGTGAGAAAAGGAAAGCGCCTTAGCACGCAAAACAATTTTTGCGGATGATCTCTATATAAATAATCGAAAGAGCCGATACAGTATTTTGCCAACTCTTCGCGCACACTCTTATCAGCAACATTCCCCAACAAACTGATTAGTTGTACCATAATCCTATTTTTGGTTGGAGCATCTGAAAAAGTGAGGCTCGCAGAAGACAAAGGCTGCCTCAAAATCATCTTTACGACCGGCGTGAGGCAGCGGACCATGTGGGCACGCTCCTCCCTTGCAGGAATTTTAACCACTTCCTCCATGAAACACGTCAAAATTGAAAAGATGTAGGCGCGCTCAGGCGTACTTAGGACGCGCAGATCATTGCAACCTGTAACCTGCCCAAGAAATTCATGTGTGAGGTATGCAAACACCTCGCCACGCACCTCGGGTCGTGGCATCTGTGACAAGAGGGTGATGATTTCTGGCAAGGCAGATTTTTGTGTAAGGTCTTCAATAGTTGACGTCGCTAAAAATTCTGCGATCTCTTTCCTCGTCTGGGGGTGGACAATGGAAAAATGCCCCTTCGTGACTTTTTTCAACAGACTTTCTAGGGTGTCAGGCAGCATTTTTTGAAAAGAATTTGTGAGATACGCTTGAACGAAATTTTTCATTACAGGCGCCATGCTCGCAAAGAAGTTTTCTTCTCTTTGTCGCAAAGTGTGATAATTAATATTTTCCGTAATATGCCTTACCATCAGGTAGATAAAGTTCTTATTTTCTGTGGATAACCCTAAAAAGTCCTCGCCCGCAACTGTGTCAAAAAACTCTGCAGACAACTGTCTTGCAATAATCTGACAAAATTTTTCATCATTGACATACTTATATAGATCAATCATATGGTCATTGGCCGTGTAGGGTGTGAGGAGAGCGGCGACGCATCCCCGTAATCTGGAATGTTTGATCCGAACCAAAGATTGTATCACGTCATGGGTCAAAGAAGGGTTTGTACGGCGTGACTGATGAATGACCCTTTGAAAATAGGCCCCTAACTCATCTCGTTCTTTTGTGTCTTTTTCCGACAATAACTTCTTTATTGCACTGGTAAAGTCTTTATGGCAGATCCGCCCTTCTTTCAGGTAAAAGGACATAAAATCAACTGTCAAGAAAGAAACAATCTGTCTTTTATCCCCTTCTGTCATCTTTTTAAAAAGGGGGGCAAGATACCGTAGCTTTTTCTTTTCATAGTGCGTCAATAAATAGGCCAGTCGCGCCGCGCCCTCTTCTTGCTCAAGAAAACATCCCAAATAGTCGTGGGCTTTCAAGATTTTTTCTTCTGGATCGTACTGTCGGGCAAACGCTGACCCGACAAACGCCTTCCAAAGCTCTTCCCTCGATTGGACCACGAGGTGGTCACGTATAGGGTTTGTCCCAAGGACAAGGGGCACCTTGGTTCGGGCGCTCTCACGTGTGAGTGTGGTCAATGTGATGAGGGTGTGTGGAGGCAATTCGGTCGGTAAGGAAACGACAGAAGACGTATAAAGATGACAGCTTTTAAGAGTTAAGGCTGGTGGGATGTCTGCCAGCGCTTTAGAAACATCGTTGGTCCACCCATGGATCGCAAATTTTTTAGAGTTCTTGAGGTCTGGATTCTCTTGCAAGGCGCGGCGCAGTCGACCCATATTTAAGATATTCACCCTAAGGGGCACGTCATCCATGAGGGCATTGGTGCGCTGACTCACAAGGCGGAGATTGACATGTGTTTCTGGCTCATGGGTTTTACTGAAAATACAAAGCTGCATTTCATCGGGAAGTGCTTCAAACAGGCTCACGTCTTCGCGAAGGTCTTGCGCGGACGCGTCGCCGCCTTCATCACCGGACAAACATCTTCTTTTTGGTTCGGGACCAGGGTTAAGCTCGCTCGACGTGGGAGCAGGCACCCCAGCGCCAGAAGAGGCCGCTTCTTCAAAAAGCGCGCGGCTCCTCTTGCGGCCCGCCTCTGTTTCCATCTCGGTGGGGACTGACGCCGCAGCAAGGCCTGCACAAAGGCCGCTCGCGCCTAACATAAAAAAGGATCTAAGTAATTTTTTTTTCATCTTAAAAATATAATTGTAATGCCATAAAATATAGATAGAGATTTAAGGAGAATATTCAATAAAATATTCGGGATTTATTATGCTATTTTTGAAACCCCCCTTTCCAAAACTGACAAAGTGACCCGCTTTACACCTTGGTCTTCGTACGCGGAAAGACCGCGTGAATATGAGATCCTTTAATCTTCACACTAAAAAAAGGGGGCACCCCCCTTTTTTTAGCTCTTGATCATAAAAGCTAGAAGGGATTTGAGATCCTCTTCTGTTTGAATCCCCACTAAAAGATCGGGATAACTCTCTAGAAACAGCGCGACCTGGAGACACGCCACAGGATCTGCCAAAGCGCCAAGCATTCGCACCAAGCTGTCGGCAATCTTGATATTCGCTCTTTGACAAGCGTCGAAAAGAGAGGAAGAAAGATAGCTTGCCACCTCCGCGCGGGTCGTTTTGTCCAAGATGCTGCCTAGGGCACGACAGAATATGTTTGCACGGCTGCTAGCATAAACATTTGGGGAGCCATAAGGTACAGTGGATTCTATACTTGCCCTACACACCCTCTTCAAATAGGGGGTCATGATGCCGAACAGCTGGGCCCTGTCTTCCCTTGAAGGTATCTCCACCAGTGCGTCAGTAAAATTTGACAAAATACTAGATATGACGGTGTCTTGAACAAAATGACCCTGCACACCAAGAGCACTTCGCATTTCATGAAACAGGTCAGGTGAGAGATACTGGGCAATCTCCTCACGAAGCTCGGGGGCTCGCATGCGAGCAAGCAAGGTGATCAGGTCAAATAACTCAGCCCTATAACTGCCCCCCATAAACTGAGACTTACAAAGAAAGCTGACCATTTCATCCCTCACCTTCAAATCCTTAATCCAGGATAGCCTCTGAGAAAGGTTGAGTACAAATTTCTTTATGAAGTCGTATGATGATCCAGGAAATACCTCATCACGTCTCTCTTCATAGAGCGTTTTGTAAAGAGGCGTCATGATCTGAAAAAAATACTCAATTCCCTCCTTTGACACGTCACGCGAAAAATTAAAATCCGACGATCTCACTATCTTATAAATGAGACGCTTACGCTGGGGCGCGAGGCCCAAAAAGTCCTCGCCCGCAAGGGTATTGAAAAAGTCCGGCGAGAGCTCGGCTGCCATAACCCGGCACAAATTTGGATCTTTGAAACGACCCAAGAATGAAACCATCTCTGCGTCCGCTGTATAGGGGGTGAGGAGGGCAGCAATAAAATCGCGCTTTTCGGTATTTTTGATACGCGCTAAAACGTCCACCGCTTCAGGAGAGAGCATCACGCCTTTTTTCTTCAAAGCCTGTGATGACACTTTTTTGAAAAAAGCGCCCATGTCATCCCGTTTTTTTACCTGTTTTTTCCCGCGCATGTGTTTTACAAAAGACGAAAAATCCGCATGAACAAGAACGCCGTCTTTGACGTACATGGACATGAACTCAGGCGTCAAAAACGAGACAAGATGACCTCTGTCTTTTGGCGCCATGGCCTGAAGAAGGGTCACAAGATGGGAGAGCTTGCCTTTTTCATAATGGTCCAATAAGAATTTTAAGCGCGCCGCCCCCTCTTCTTGTGCCAAAAAACACCCCAGCACCGCCTTACCTTTGAAGAATTTTCCCGTGGCATCATACCCGCGCGCGAGCCCAGAGTTCAAAAAGTCCTGCCACAGCGCCTCTTGGGAGCGCACGATCACTCGGTCAGTCAGGCCCTTGGAGGCAAGGGCCACCGGGATATCGTTCACGACCTCAACTTCGGTTTGTGTGGTGAGCGTAATTTTTGTGCCGTGGGGCAGATGATCACCATCAGGAAGCCTGCTGACATCGTTGGTATAAAAATGGGCCCCCTTGAGCACAAGACGACTGGGTATCTGCGCCAGTTTTTGAGAGACATCGCACGCCCAGCCGTGGACCATCCATTTAGCTGATTTTAAGGCCTCAGGATTGTCCTGCACCAGCTCATGTAATTTCCCCATATCCGCCACATCAAGGGAAAGGGGAAATTCATCGGAAAGCGCTTTTGTTTGGCGGTCCACCAGGCGCAAGTTCAGCATGGTCTGTTGATCCTCTAACTTGCTGAAAATAAAGAGTTTCAGCTCGGGGGGCAAGTCAGCAAACAAGGTAAAGGATTTGGGTGACGGCTCCTCCCCCTCAACGGGGCCAAAGCGTTCATCCACCCGTCGTTTTTTAACTGCGGGGCCAGAATTCTCAGCGCCAGAAAGATCATGGTTAAACCCAGTCCCAGGAGGTGTTTGTGCTGGAGCCTCGCGAGCACGCTTTCGCGTTTGATCCCCGTCCATGTCAAACCGTTTGCTAGCAACACACATGTCGGCACAAAAGAGACTCGTTCCCAGAAGAAATAGGGCTTTTGATAAAGAAATGTTCATTTTATTGTCACAAATTATAAAACCACAATCATGTATATAGGGATCACTCTGGCATTTCAAATGCTCTTTTTTTGAGGAACCTTGCATGACAAAATGCATGGCATAAATAAAAATATTTGATTGTTTCAGTTTATCTTGATTTCCTTTTTTAAGGCCCCTTTATAAATAAACAAAAAACAAAAACTTGACAAATTCAAACAGAAATAACATATATGTATTACTTTTAAACAGAGATATTTGATAATATGATGAAATTCGCCTTTTCTTTACTTTCCATAGCCCTTCTCGTTGAAACAGGCCATGCGTGTTTAGGGGACATGGACATCGTAAGGCGTTACCACTCGGGAGCACTTTATAAAGATAATTTTAATGACAAAATGCAATGCATAGCATCACCCAACACCTTTGCTGATCTTCACGCTGAATTCACCGCCCTAAGGAATAGATTTCCTTACGATAGGACCCTTGCCTTTTATCACGCCCGCGCCAAAATGATGCCAGACTCACCTCACTTTGCAGAAGGTATCAATGAATTTTGCCACTTGATGTATGTTGAAGACGCCTTAGATGAGTTTCTCCCCCTCGAGATGGCCTCTGAATTAGTGGGTTATCTGGCCTCATATGTTGTCGCCAATCGAAATATTGGAGATGAATTCAGAATTGTGGCCCAATTATATTGGGACTTCAAAGACCTTTCAGAGGATTTGCAGACCAACCCCCGAAGGAATGCCCATAACCAGCATGCTCGAAGAAAGCTCCTCTCTCTTGAAACGCAACTTGGCAATTCTTTTAAAGATTTATATTCTTTTTTAAAGACTAACCAGGCCATTCGTTGCGCAGATGGGCTAGTATTCACCATCTCCAACAGCTTGATAGCTGGTCATTTTAATGACCTCAATAAAAAAATAATCACATCACTTTATTTACTTGACGACACGCCTTCCGACTATGTCAAAATGTCTTACGTACAGGCCATACGGGAATCAGACAAATATGCAGAGATTATCGATTTGTCCACCCCCCTTGTAGGCATAGAGCTTGATCCGGATCTTCCCTTTCAATCTGCTAAAACATGTAATGTGCTCCTCGTCGCCCGATGTGAACAGTACCTATCGACACAGTTTGAGAATGCCCATGTCCACAACCAGCAAAAAGATCTTTTACGCAAACAAATCAGTCTTTTAGAGGACTTGATCAACTATAGCCAACAAAACAACGTTAGTTATTTACACAATATAACATACTGCTATCTTGATTTAGGTGATTATGAAAAAGCCCTCGAGACTTTTTCAAAAATCAAAAATTTGCCCCAAGATGTCTTGGCCAAATCTTCTATCAAGCGCGGACAGCTGGAAGAGCTTCACCAGTATTTAGCTGACAAGACAAACAATACGGAAATCGCAGCAGAACTTCTTTTGGCCCGCCAGCAAAGAGCCCTTAACAAAAATAAGAAAATTGCCTCTTGCGTTAAACATTATCAAGAGTCTCTAAAAACTAAGGCTCAAAATTCTTTGCTAGAGGCATCAGAAAAAAAATTATCCGTGTCTTCACCTGCTCATGGCAAGCGTGCTACGAGCACTCAAAAAGATGTGACCAATCTCGACATCGGGGTCACGGATAAGTTGTCAAACGTCTCGACACCCCATGAAACGTCACCTTCTTCAAAGCCGGCAACAGAATCTTTGCAAATACAAAAGACAAAAAAGAAAACGAGACCCCAATTAAAACAAAAAGTTAATGAGGTTCATCCCCAAACAAAAACGCAGGCAACTGAGCAAACCTATCTTTGTGTCGAGGACGTGACCACGAACAAACGCGCCATTGCAACCTTTAATGCCCTTTTTTCAAAATATCTTCCTAGCGTGAAAAGCGATAAAAAAGTCAACATCTCTCTCCATGAAATTCAAGGGCTTTTCAAAGCACTTGGGCAAAATTATGACCCACAGGCAGGTAAGGGATCCCACAAAAAAGGAACTCTAAAGTTCGAGAAAACGACAACATTCAGGGATGAGCAGATGGTTATTTTGACGAAATCTACTTACCTTAAGCCGTATTTAATCAAAAAACTCCGTGAGGGTTTTATAAAAGCAGGAGTTTTGCCTAAAAACGAGGAAATCATTGGGCGGCTTCGCCGTGAAGGTCTCTTATACCCTTGAGTAGCCTCTCTTGTTTGGTCCACGAGTTAGGGTCGATAAAAGAACTATAAACTACATAGGATTGTGTTTCTTTTTAATCTCTAGTTGATATTTGGGATGTCATGAACGCACAAAATGTCCCTCACCCTCCTTAAAAAAAGCTCTCGGAGGGTGAGCGCTTTATCCATTGACATGGGCGCGAATGAATTACACAAGCCATACCTAATCTAATTTTTGTGTTCGATAGAAGCTGACAGAATTAAAATAAGTATTAATTTCTAACTTTACTTTTATCCTCAAAATGAAAAACAAAAATGAAACTTTTATTTAAAGCTATGGCTTTGATTTTTATCTGGACCTCTCGTTATGCTTCTTTCCTGACATTGATCTTGTAAGACACTAGCAATCAGGCGCTGTCTATAAGGTGACCTTCAATGACAAGGGCGCGTGCGTAACTGCCCTTGAAAACCTAGTGGCCTAGGACCTGCGATTCACGGCTCTTGAAGAGACATTCCTTCCGATACCGAACTGCACCTTCAGCATGGTCTGCTGGTCCTCTAGCTTGCTGAAAATGAGAAGTTGCAGCTCGGTGGGCAGATCAGCAAACAAGGAAAAGGATTCAGGTGACGCTTCCTCGCCCTCAACGGGATCAAAGCGTGCATCCACCCGTCGTATTTTAACTGCGGGGCCAGAATTCTCAGCGCCAGAAAGATCATGGTTAAACCCAGTCCCAGGAGGTGTTTGCGCTGGAGCCTCGCGAGCACGCTTTCGCGTTTGATCCCCGTCCATGTCAAACCGTTTGCTAGCAACACACATGTCGGCACAAAAGAGACTCGTTGCCAGAAGCAATAGGGCCTTTGATAAAAACATGTTCATTTTATTGTCACAAATTAGAAAACCAGAATCATATATAAGGATCACTCTGGCATTTCAAATGCTCTTTTTTGGAAGAACCTTGCGTGAGAAAATGCATAATGTAAATAAACATATCCGATTTTAGCAGTTTATCTTGATTTTTTTAAGGTCACTTTATAAATAAACAAAAAAACAAAAATTTGACAAATTGATGCAAAAACAAAATATATGTATTACTTTTAACCAGAGATATTTGATAATATGATGAAATTCGCCCTTTCTTTACTTTCCATAGCCCTTCTCGTTGAAACAGGCCATGCCTGTTTAGGTGATCTTGATCTCGTGCGGCGCTATAAATCTGGCGCCCTGTATACAGAAAATTTTGACCAAGCAAAGCATTGCACAACGGCGCCCCAAAACTACGCCGCCCTTCATGAAGAATTTAGGACCCTGAAAGAGAGATTTCCTTATGATCTTATGCTTTCTCTTTATCACGCGCGCACTAAGATGGCGTCAGGATCTCCCCATTTCCTTGAAGGCCTCAACGAATTTTGCCAGCTCATTTATGTTCATACTCCGACCGATGAATATCTTTGTGTCAACCTAGTCCCCGAACTTTTAGGTTATATCCATTCATTAGTCATCGCCCATGTGAATGTTGGAGATCAATTTCAAAAAGTACGTAACCATGTTAAAGACTTGAAATCTTTTTACTATGAGGTAAAGAACCCGTCTCAAAAACTCACCCGCAATCAAAGAGCGCGACAAAAAGGGTTTATGCTTGAAACGCAGATGATTGACGCGTTAAAAGGGCTTTACGGATTACTCAAACAAAATCACGCAGAACCTTGTGGCGATGCGTTGGCGTTTATCATAAGGAATACGCTTGATATTCATGGTCTTTATGATACAGATGATAGGGCTATAAAAGCTCTTTACGAAATGGATAAAAACCCCTCTGACCATCTCACCTACGCCTACGCACAATATCTTAAGAAAGCTGAAAAATATGAGCAAGCCATGACTTTGCTCACGCCCCTTGTGGGAACACACTTAGATCCTGACCTTCCTTTTCAGTCCCCTGAAGCATGTAACTTGCTTGTTGTGGCAGGGATCGACCACTACCGCTCAACACGGCACGATCCCCTCACCGACAAAGAAAAACAAAAAGATTTTTTGCGCGGGCAACTCACTCTTTTAGAAGAGTTGGTGGGCACCCATAACCGTCAAAACATCATTTACATGGCAAACATGACGTCTATTTACCTCGAGCTTGGAGACCACGAAAAAGCGCGCCAAGCCTTTTCAAAAATTAAATCCTTGCCACAAAAAGCCCTTTCCGAGGTTGGACTTAAGCGTCACAGATTCGAAGCGCTCCATCAAGTTTTAGCAGAAAAAACAGAAGACATTGAGCTTTCAACAGAGCTGCTCTTGGCCCGTCAAGCAAAAGCCCTTGCAAAAAATAAAATCATTGCTTCTTTTATCAAAAGCCATCAAGCAGCCCTTAACCGCGCTGCTCAAACACCCTCACGTCCCTCATTCGACAAGCCGAGCACGACGCCCACCGCGTCGGAAAGGAAAACTGACGGTGTGCACTCAAAGGATAGGGCGCTGTCCTCAAGCAGCCGAGGACTTTCTTCTCATCCACAAGACAACGGGCCGACTTTCCTTGCCAGTGACACCTCGCATGAGGCAAAGAAATCTGCCAAAGAAGCGCTCTCCAAAGAAAAGAAAAAAACCAGGCGCCCATCTCAGCCTCACCCACAAGCACAGGGAGGCCCCCAAGAAAAACCTCAAGGGGAGCAGCCAAGCACTCTTTATATTGAAGATGTCACGACCAACAAACAGGCGGTGGCAACTTTTTATAGGCTTTTTTCGAAATATCTTCCTGATATCAGAAGCGATAAAAAAGTCACCATTTCCCTCCATGAAGTACGATCCCTCTTCAAGGCCCTTGGGCAAAATTATGATCCCAAAGCAGGCAAAGGATCTCACAAAAAAGGCACCCTGAAGTTTGAAGAAACCCCCACGCCCCTAGAAGAGCAGATGGTTATTTTAACAAAGTCGGCTTACCTCAAACCGTACCAAATTAAAAAACTACGCACGGCCTTTTTAAAGTCAGGTGTCGTGCCAAAGGACGCTCAGATCCTTCACAAACTTCGCCAAGAAGGGCTTCTTTAACGCAAAAGCCCACCCCCAATAGGCAAGGGCGTCGGTGTTAAAGGATTTTCAACCCTTCCCCTCCTTTTGTTAAGAGCTTCCCACCTTAAGGTGGGAAGCTTTTTTGAAGAAATAAAAATTTAAAATTGACAGAAAAAGATTAAACAAGTAAATAAATAACTCTTCTCTTATTACTGTGCGAACACAACGATGAATTTCCTCCTGAAAAGTATTATTTTAGCCCTCATAGGCGGCACCGCCCATGCGTGCTTCCATGACGTCGATCTCGTGCGGCGCTACAAATCTGGTGCCCTGTATACAGAAAATTTTGATGAACAAGGAGCGTGCATAGCGCCCCCAGCAAGCTATGACGCTTTAAACGAAGAACTCCTATACCTTAAAGAGAGATTTCCCTATGACTCTGATCTGGCTCTATACCATGCGCGTACAAAACTAGTCCCTGGGTCACCCCATTTTCTAGAGGGGATTAATGAATTCTGCCAACCTCTTTGTTTGATTCGATCTGATGGTGAACAATTTTCTCCTAGGATTGTTACGGAAATGAAAATGCACCTAAAGTCCCTCGTAATTGGCAATCATAATATTGATGACAAATTTGAAATGATTTCAAAATATATTGCCAATTTGACCGAAGCAAGAGACCAAATCGCATCCAATGGGCGTGGGATGGGCCAAAACCAAAAAGCTCGCAAAGAAATTATGCGCTTGGAAAAAAGCATCTTGGAGTCAACTCAAAATCTTTATAACCTTTTAAAACGCCACCACGCAGCCCCTTGCGGCGATGGGATTTTGCGCATTGTCTTGGATACACTTCAGGAGGGTGAGCATGCTGGTGTCTACCTAAAGCTCGTGCACAGCCTTTACGAAGAAAGCGATGATCCTTCTGATTATTTGAAAGCGATTTATGCAGAGCTTATTCTTACAGGAGGCCACTATGAAAAAGCCCTGTCCCTCCTCACAAGCCTAACAGGAAGACACCTTGACCCAGACCTTCCCTATCAAGATCCACCTACTTATCATTCAATGATTCTGGCACATTTCCAGCAATACAACGCAGCTCAGGCAAGTGATCCCGACTGGCGGGCACAACAAAAACTTCTTTTGCGTGAAGAATTGGAGGTTTTTGAAATATTACTTGGATACTATGACCGCGCCACCCCCAGAGGTTGGTACAACTTTTCGGTGCACTATATGCATCTTGAGGACTATGATAAATCCCTTGAATATTTTTCAAAATTATCCGCAATGTCTAAGGAGCAGTTATCAGAAGCCGGCATAAGCCCCCGGCCACTTCGCACCCTTCATCAAGTTTTAGCCGACAAAACAGGAAACGTTGAGCTGTCCACAAGCCTCCTTTTGGCGCAACAACAAAAAGCTCTTTCTAAAAACAAAAAAATCTCCTCGTTTATCAAGGCGTGTCAAACCTCTTTGGCGAGAGAAAAAGGTAAAGACGTTGGACTAAATCAAGCACCGCTGGTATCCGCGGGCCGTGTCACGAAAAAACCTGCACTGCCAATGACAAAAGATACGCGCTCAAAAGATGAGGCCCCTACCTTTTCAACCTGGGATAGTGTGTCTTCTTACCTCCCGAGCCCCCCTCTTCAAAAAGGGCCCTATTCTGATCATGGACTAAGTGCGCGTGGAGCCCGTCCCCTCCTGGAAAAAAGGTCTCACACGCCAAAGGCACCCACACACCTAAAAGAGGTTAAGCAGGAGAAAAAGACACGACAGCCTTTGAAAAAAAACCTTTTTGTCGAGGACGTGACCACCAATAAGCACGCCATTGCAACATTTCATAAGTTGTTTTCGAAGTATCTTCCTGATGTAAGAAGTGATAAAAAAGTAACCGTCTCCCTTCATGAGGTTCAATCTCTCTTCAAGGCCCTTGGGCAAAATTATGATCCAAAAGCCGGCAAAGGATCTCACAAAAAAGGAACTCTCAAGTTTGATAAAACCCAAACACCCATGGACGAACAGATGGTGATACTCACAAAAGCGACGTACCTTAAGCCGTACCAAATTAAAAAACTACGAGAAGCCTTTATCCGAGCTGGTGTGGTCCCAAAAGATCCAGATATTCTTAAAAAATTAAGAGGTGAAGGACAGTTATAGTCACTTCAGGAGACGATCTAACCTGCCGCTATAAGCCTTGCTTACACGGTAGGTTAGACCAAGGGTAAGAGGCCCTACTTACTTTAAAGATTGTGGCATAATCCATAACGAATCCCAGCAAAAAATACAGGAGGAAACTTTGGTATATGTTTAAAATTCTATCTTCTTTTCAAGCATAGGATCCTGTGAAAAATATATGCCTTGCCTTACACCTCGGCGTAATCTAGTGTGATGGACCATCTTTTGTGAGGCTTCCCATGCAACGCACGTCTCTTTCGTTTCATCTTGTCATGATCCTAAGCGCCATCAGTGTCATCTTTTTTCTTTTGAATATCGATTATGCGGCCGTGAATATGGTTCTTTTGCCCGTCGCCCACGAAATCAACGCTGATCTAAATGATCTACAATGGCTTCTGAGTGCGTACGTGCTGATTTGGGCAGCCCTTGTAATTCCGGCAAGCCGCCTGGCCGACACCATGGGACGCCGAAAAGCTCTCACCCTTGGCATGCTGATTTTTATCATAGGATCGGCATTGGCAGGAATTGGGCACTCTTTGAGTGTTATTATTATCGGGCGCCTTCTCCAAGGGGTTGGCGGTGCCCTCATGACCGCACCTGCCTGGTCTTTATTGTTCACATCCTGCCCACCCGAGCGCCAAGGCTTTATCACCAGTATCGGCCTTTCTTTTGGGGGTCTTGGCCTTGCCACGGGTCCTAACCTTGGGGGCTATATCATCGAGCATTTTGGCTGGCGCTGGATTTTCTATATCAACGTGCCCCTGGGACTGATTGTTATTTTGATCACGCTCCTTTATTGTCCAAAGGATACCGTCTCCCATGAAAAAACGCCCCTTAATCCCGTTGCGTCCTTTTTTCTCATGGCAGGCGTATGCTTGCCATTTTATGCCCTCAACCAAATAGAGGTGTGGGGCGCGGGCGAGCCTCGTCTCTGGGCTTTTTTTCTTGGCGGCTTGATATTTTTGGCGCTTTACATGTGGCAGGATAAGTATAGTGGCACGCGTCTTATTCCGGCTCATCTTTTCCGTTCAAAAGCTTATATGAGCTCTGTAATTGGCATTGGGCTTATGGCCATTTGTTTTTCCATGATTTTAGTCTTGATGGGCCTTTATTTGCAAAACACTCTTAAATACTCCAGTTATCAAACCGGTCTTATTTTTATGGCCATGACCCTGTCCATGGGACTCTTATCCCCCATCGGCGGCAAGCTCATTGACCTTGTGGGGGTCAAAACACCTATGATTTTAGGCACCCTTTTTGCGTTTGTGAGCTTTATGTTCAGTGCGTTTCTTGATACTGAGTCAAGCTTGTGGTTTGTGTGTGTGTGTCTTTTCTTGATGGGGACAGGCCTTGGCTCCTTTTTTGCTGGCTGTAATATTGCAGTTTTGCGCGCCGCAGCACCCGAAGATCTCAATATCGCCTCGGGCCTTTACACCATGATCATGATGCTCGGGAACACCCTCAGCGTTATTTTGAGCACCAGCCTTGTGGTTTTATGGGGAAGGAGCGCCCTTTTTACAAAACTCCAAGAGGAGGGGATTCAATTGACCCCCCCACAACATGAAAAACTAGCCTCTCTCATAGCCAAGGTTGAGCTTCCCCAGGATGCCTTTATGGGGTTTGATCCCCACCACATTCCCACCCTCTTCCAAGGGATGCAAGAGGCCTTTCTTTATGGGTTTGTTTGGAATATGCTAGATGGGGCCCTCATCTCCCTTCTTGCCTTTGGCGTTGTGCTTTGGGGAATTCCTGCAGGTAAGCCCCTTGAAAAAATCGACGCAGCGCCCTTACCCCTCTAAGATAAAGGGAAGGTTTTGTCTATTAACCCTTGACCTTTTGAGGAATGTAGAGTAGGTAGAAGCACTAGATTATTTATACAGAAGGAATGTGAAAGATGTCCCGTCGTTGCCCCATTACCAGTAAAGGCGTTATGTCTGGTAACAATGTAAGCCACGCAAATAACAAAACACGTCGCCGTTTTTTGCCAAATATCCAAGAGGTTACATTCCTCAGTGAAGTGCTTGGCCCTGTACGCATGAAGGTGTCCGCGCGCGCCATTCGTACCATCGAAAAGAATGGTGGTCTTGATCAATTTTTTGCAAAGACTTCTAACTTGAAGCTGTCCCCTGAGGCCCGCGCCCTTAAAAGGCGTGTGGAAAAAGCTCAAGCTGCACGCGCTTTTGCTGCTGCATAAGGTTTAGGAGAGGCGTCTTTTGAGCATTCTCAAAGGGCGCCTTTTTTTATCTTGGCCCCAGATCCCCTTCACCTGATCCGTTTTCTCCATACCTGGCCCACCGAGGCTGTTTTATCCCTGACTTTCCTTACGTGCTGTCTTGGGCTTTATGGGTTTGCGCGTTATTTTGGCAAAAGCGGCCTGTATGTTTACGTCGTCCTTGCCTTGGTCGTGGGTAATATCCAGGTCTTAAAAGGCGTTCTTTTTTCCTTTAGCCAAACCCCCATTGCCCTTGGCACCATCGTCTTTTCCTCGACCTTTGTGGCAAGCGACATTCTGACTGAATGCTATGGCAAAGAAGCTGCCCTTAAAGGGGTGTGGCTCGGGTTTGGGGCGATGCTTCTTGTAACGCTTCTTATGCTCCTTACCCTGGGGATTCACCCTTTGGACGTGCCGCCCCATCACGGGGATTATCACTTTCTTGAAGCGCACCGCGCCATGGAAGTGCTTTTCTTACCAGCCCCCCGCCTGTTGCTGGCAAGTCTGACTGCCTACCTTTGCAGCCAATGCTTGGATATCACCATCTTCGCGCGCCTGAAGGCGTCGCGCCGTGGTGCGCTTTGGGCGCGCGCTGCCTTTTCTACAGCCCTTGCGTTCCTGGTGGATAACGCACTTTTCAGTGTTCTTGCCTGGGTTGTGCTTTCCCCCACCCCCGTTTCATGGGACAGCCTTCTTTGGACGTATATCCTTGGCACCTATTGGATTCGCCTTCTTGTGGGCCTTTTGTTCCTGCCTCTTCTTTCCCTCCTTTGCCGTCACTTGAAAGGACGCCGCCATGCTGAGCTATCCTAACTTTTCTTTTCAAATCACCTACAAAGATCCCCAAACCAAGGCTAGGTGCGGTGTTCTTGAAACACCCCACGGCAGCCTGGAAACACCGGCCTTTATCTTTTGCGCGACGAAAGCGGCCATCAAGGGACTGACCCCTTTGCAAATGAAGGACGCGGGGACCCAGATCATTTTGGCCAACACCTATCACCTTCTTTTACAGCCAGGAAGCGCCCTGGTCGAGAAAATGGGCGGCCTTCACAAATTCATGGGATGGCAAGGGCCCATGCTGACGGACTCGGGCGGGTTTCAAATTTTCAGCCTGGGTCACGGGTCCGTCGCCAGTGAAATTAAAGGGCGGCGCATGTCGGGACGCGAGAAAAAACTTTCTCACATCACCGAGGAAGGCGCGACCTTCAGGTCATACGTGGATGGACGGCTCCACACCCTTACCCCTGAATACGCCATGCAGGTTCAGCGCGAGCTGGGACCTGACTTGGTCGTGGTGCTGGATGAATGCACTCCCTTCCACGTGGATAAAGAGTATACAAGGCGCTCTATGCAATTGTCACATCGCTGGGGTCTTCGCAGCCTTGCGGCCTTCAAGCAGCACCACACGGGCAAGCAGGCTCTCTACGGGATTATCCAAGGCGGTGTTTACCCGGACTTGCGCCGAGACTCGGCAACCTTTGTTGCCCATCAACCCTTTTTCGGACACGCCATTGGGGGATCCCTTGGCGCTGAAAAAGCACAGATGTATGATGTGGTTGCCATGACCACGGACCTTCTCCCAAGCGACCGCCCCATCCATCTTTTGGGGATCGGCGGCATTTCCGATATTTTTAACGGCGTCAAATGCGGCATTGATACCTTTGACTGTGTCCATCCCACAAGACTCGCACGTCACGGCGGCGCCCTCGTGCGTGCGGACGTCGATCCCGAAGAGCGTCCCGATGGGCGCGAGCATTTAAATCTGAATAACGCCAAATACCGAGAAGACGACCGTCCCATTGATCCAAGCTGCACGTGCGCGACCTGCCAAACGGCGTCGCGTGCGTACCTGCATCATTTGCTGCGCGCCAAAGAGATGCTGGCCCTGCAACTTATTACCCAACACAACGTTTTTCACATGAATAGGCTTCTGGCCGCCATCAGAGCAGCCCTGAAATACGGAACCCTCGACGCCGAGGAAAAGCTGTGGGTTTTTCCCTCAAGATCATGACCACTGTTTAATCTGCCTGCGTTCCGCGTTTCAAAGAAGCCACCCAGTTTTTAAGCAACCCACCCTCTATTTTTCTTCTAGAGGGGTCCTTGCTTGTCTGATGATTGTATTGTTTATATCCCAGCACGCCCTTGACGTCCGCCTTAGAACTTGCAAACATAATTTTTTCATAATGTTAACAAAGGAGGTTGTCTCTCTTAGCTTGCCATTTGTGTGTTAAATCTCAGGAGAAAAAATATGTCACTTTTTACAAAAAAGCTGTCCCCCTGTTTGAAAGCAACCATCCTTGCATCTCTTGCGCTTGTCATTCCCCAAGCACCCCTTAACGCCACAACACTCACCACTGACCTTCCCAGTCCTTACGCTCAGGGCCACGCCAAACCACAGCACACCTATAGGATTGTAGGCGCAGGAATGGCGGGTTTTGTGGCCGCATACCGTGCTTATAAAAAGAGTCTAGAGGACGGTATCCCCGTTCGTATTGTGCTCTATGAAAAGAATGCACACCTGACTGAGACGACGGGCGCGAATATTTTCTATAGCCTTACCCCCGATGAACTGCTCAGTGTTATTCCCCAAGGTCAAGATCTTCCGAAAAAACTTAATATCCCCTTTAACGAGCCAGAGGGCATTTTTGTGCCAGACATCCCTGAAACCAGCCAAACACCTATGGCCAAAAAATTCATCCAGGAAGTTCTGGCCCTTGACGCGGGAGAACATGAAAAGCGCACAGAGTTTCTTTTGTCACTGGGAAAATACAGCATGGATGCCTGGCAACGTTTGTTTGATGAAGCAGACAGCGATTTTAAAAATATCATGTTACAAGCAAACTATCATGGATGCCGGGAACCAAAAAATCTCGTGCGCCAACGTCATGATGGCTATCGCATAGATCTTATTTCAAAAGTGGATGACGCCCATGAGCGCGCCGAGTCCATGGCAAAAACTTACAAGAAATTAGGTTATACCTCCACGAGTCTCTTATCGCCCGCAGAAGTCGCAGAACTTGATCCAAGTCTTGAGTCTTTTTGCCTTGAAAATGCAGCCGCGCCAGATTTATCTGCTTGGAATAAAAGCGCTGCTGCCCTTTGGAGACCAGGCGGATGTCTTGATGGCCGGGTTTTCTTTCAGGGTCTAGAGAAATATTTAAGCGAAAAAATGGGGCACTACAAAGGCAAGCATGAGACTTTGAAAAATAGATTCAAAATCAAGTACGCACACGAAGTAGATTCTCTTTTATGGGAAAATAAAGGACAAAACTATGTGATCAAGGGTCTGCATTTTTCCAACGGCCGCACAAAGGAACGTGACGCTTTGGTGACCCACTATCGCTTTAATCCGGGTGAGAATGTTGGCCTTTTAACTCAGCTAGGCTTTACCGAACCCGCCTTCGCAGGTTTTGCTGGCCCCTCCTTGTGCTTACGAATTAAATTGAGCCATGAAGAGCAAGCCCGCTATGCCGGCTTTAATCACTATATGGAAGTGCACCAAAAAGGTGTGGTGCTTGCCTGGCAAGGCCGCGTGATAGGGGACATTCTTCAGCTGGGGGTGGCTGGCACAAAAGCCTTTTATGGAACACATAAACCCAGTATTAATGACGCCTTCGCCAAAGATCGCCACCTCCTTCAAGCCAACATTATCAATCAGACTGTCCCCCATATTATGCGCCTTGCTTTTAAGAGTGATCAGTTCATGGAAAAAGAGCTTGTATGGGAAGATCTTATGCCATTAGTGGATGAAGGCGTCCTCACGCTGTGGATCGGCACGCGAGCCGTCGTCTGCCATGGAGGCCCTGTGTTGGGAGCGCTTTATAAAGACGGCCTTGTTGTAGAAGGCGCAAGTGTGGTAAATAGCCTTGGCTCTGGGGGTGGGTCTTTTGCGCCTGGGTGTGTTGAAATTGCAGACTACAGTGTGAGTACAGGACGCACCCAATCACCCAATCCTTTCTTCGAGCAAATCCTCAAGATGTCAGATTCACGCTTTAGCAGCCAAACAGCACGTCATTACAAGATCGGCGCCGAAGAAGAATCTTTTTCTTAAACCTCTTGTAGAAGGCCTCTCACCAGGCCTTCTACTCTTCACTTTGCCAATGAGAGTATTCGTCGTGTTCGTCTGCGTCTGGGTCTGCGTCTTCCTCGGTGTTCGCAGGAGTGGCCTTATAAGGCAAGATATTCTGCCACAGCGCGCGCAGCACTTCTGTCATGCCTTGCTTTGTTGCCCCAGAAAGAGTAAGGACAGCGCCGCCAGACGCCGCCGCCAAAGCCGCCTTCTTTTCCTCGATCTCCTCTGGTAAAAGGGCATCGCACTTGTTCAGGGCTAAAATCTCTGGTTTTTTCGCTAAGTGATCAGCATAAAGAGAGAGCTCTTGCCGGATGGTTTGGTAGGCCCCCGCGACGTCTTCCTGGGTTCCGTCCACAAGGTGTAACAGGACCCGGCACCGCTCCACATGGCCAAGGAATTTATGACCAAGGCCGACCCCCATATGTGCTCCTTCAATAAGGCCCGGAATGTCCGCCAGCACAAATTCTTGCTCGTCCAAATACACAACCCCAAGTTTCGGCACTAAGGTTGTGAAGGGATAATCCGCAATTTTAGGTCGCGCCCTTGTGCATGCGGAAATAAAGGTCGACTTGCCGGCGTTGGGAAGCCCCACAAGACCTGCGTCTGCCACAAGCTTAAGACGGAGCCAAATCCACATTTCTTCGCCAGGCATACCGGTATCGGCGCGCCGGGGCGCTTGGTTTGTAGAGCTTTTAAAACGCACGTTTCCACGCCCGCCTTGCCCGCCTTTTAGCAGCACATGACGCGCTCCGATCTCTGTCAGATCCAAAAGAACCGTCTGTCGGTCTTCGTGGATAACTTGGGTCCCAACGGGCAGCTTCAGGGTCACAGAATTCCCATCCGGTCCCGTGCGGTTACGTCCCATGCCGTGATGCCCGCGCTGGGCCTTGAAATGCTGCTGGTAACGGTAATCGATCAGGGTATTTCCTTCGACCACTTCGATGATGATATCTCCTCCACGGCCGCCGTCGCCGCCGTCTGGTCCCCCGAATTCGATGAACTTCTCGCGCCTAAAGCTGATACAGCCTGCTCCTCCATCTCCGCTTTTCACAAAGATTTTGGCTTCGTCCAAGAATTGCATCGTTTAATCCTTAATGTCTGGGTGGTTGGGGAAAGAAAAGAAGAGTATCTAAACACGAAAAGGGGGCAACCTGAAGGCGCCCCCCTTTGACGTATGTCTTTTGACGTCACTTAGTCAGTCAAAACGCCCACAAAGGTACGACCACCCTTGCCACGCTTAAACTGAACAGCGCCTTCGATCAATGCAAAAAGCGTGTGGTCCTTGCCCATACCGACATTATCGCCAGGATGGTACTTTGTCCCACGTTGACGGACAATAATATTGCCGGAAAGCACATGCTCTCCACCGAATTTCTTTACACCCAGGCGTCGACCGGCGCTGTCGCGACCGTTTCGAGAACTACCTGCTGCCTTTTTCTGGGCCATCTGTTTACTCCTCTACCTCGTCAACTGCACTTATTCAGAAGCTTGTTCTGTTTTTTTCGCGCGTGATGTTGTCTTCTTTGCTGGCTTGTCTTCTGCGGGGGCTGCGTCTGCTTTTTTCTCAGCGCTCTTTTTAGGAGCTGCTTTCTTTGCAGGTGCCTCTGCAGCGGCTTCTTGAGCTTTTGCGGGCTTTGCAACTTTGGCCTTTGCTTCAGCACTCGCCACAAGCTTGCCGCCCACTTCAATACCACCGATTTCAAGCACAGTCAGATCCTGACGATGTCCAGCCTTACGACGGTATCCTTGGCGGCGACGCTTTTTGAAAACGATAATTTTATCACCGCGGGTCTGCTCGCGAATCACGGCGTGTACAAGCGCTTTGTCCACAAGGGGCGCGCCCACGGTGGCCTTATCGGCATCACCAAACATTAAGACATGATCAAGATGAATGCTTTGACCTGCCTCACCTTCGATCTTTTCGACCAAAACGACATCTCCAGGGGAAACCCTGTATTGCTTGCCGCCTGTTTTTACTACTGCAAACATCTTAAAAACTCTTCTTTGTCTGTGGTGCCTTTATGTGCTTTTTGCTCCATCCAGAGAAACATTGGGCACAAAACGACACAGCCCTTTACGTCAACTGCCTCTATTCAGTATAGTTCCTTGAGGCGAGTGTCAAGTTATTTGGGAGTGAAAAGCGTAAAAATGTCCCCTACCGATGTTCTAGATCTCGCGCAGGAAAGCCTTTTTGTCCTTTTAAAGCTGTGCACGCCGTTAATGTTGGCCGCCCTGATCATGGGTCTACTCATTTCGTTCCTCCAAGCACTCACGCAAATACAAGAAATGACCCTGTCATTCATTCCAAAAATGTTTGCCACATTCGCTGCCATGCTGTTTTTATTTCCCTTCTTTGGGCGTACCCTTGGCAGCTTTACCCACGAGCTATTTGACCGTATTGTGGGACTTGGCGTGTCATGACGCCCCTTAAAAGCCTTGTCCTTGCGGATTTCTATAGCTATATCCTGGTCACAGCGCGTCTGGGGGGCCTTCTTTTCTTTTCCCCGGGCTTTTCCGAGCCCACGATCCCGCGCAGCGTTAAAGCCCTGATTGTTCTGGCCCTAGGGACTGCTCTTACCCCTTTTATTGTTACAAAGGGGGTCACGATGCCCCATACAGGCCTTGAATCCGCCTGGCTTCTTATGGTGGAAGCGCTCATTGGCTATACGGCCGCCCTTGTGGTGCGTTTTCTTTTTTCGGCCCTTGATCTAACGGGTTCTTTGATTGGATATCAAATTGGTCTTGCCAACGCCTTCGCCATGAGCCCTGCCAGCGCCCAGCAAAGCGCCCTTCCCGGTGTTTTTCTTGGAACAGCGGCCATTTTGTTTATGATCCTTTTGGACATGCACCATATGATCATCCAGGCCTTTGTCCACAGCTATCAAGCCCTTCCCCTGGGGGGGGCGGGGCTTTCCTTTTTTGCCGAACGCGGCTCGGGACTTCTTTTAGAAGCCGCGACCACCAGCATCACCCTAGGGTTGCAGCTGGCGGGTCCAATTCTCATCACAATCCTGTTCTTTTTTGCGGGTGCCGGCCTTGCCAACAGGCTTGCACCCGCCATTCAGATCTTTTTTGTCAGCCAACCTCTTCAAATTCTCTTGGGTTTCTTTGTGATGGCGATCACCCTGCCGGCTCTCCTCACGCTTTTTTCCCAAGCCCTGCCTGAAAGTCTCGCGGCTTTTTTCGCATTTCTTTATTGAAAGGTCAAAACGCCCCTCAGCTTTGATCCAATGCCTTGTCGTTTATGCTCTTCCTCGTCTTTTCCTAGTCCCGCACTTGAGATATACCCCTGCATGGGCTTAGGGCTTCCCTCCCCAGAGGATATGTGTTGAGTACGACTGTTCTTTTGCCGCGGTTTCTTAGTTGGCACGCGCTGATCCGCTGAATCAGTCCTTGTGTATGACATGTTTGCTTCGGACGGAGAGGATTTTTTTCTTATAGGTTGTGTATACGAAGTAGGACTGCTCGACGAGTGGCTTTCTTTTTGTTCTTGGCAATGTGCTTCATCTTCCGCGCGCAGCTGACTGCGACGTGCTTCGATGGATTCTTTGAAATCTTGCATCAACGCTCCAAGTGAGCTCATGCCCACCACATAGGTCAACTGAGCCAAGGCAAGCTTGTCTGGTGAAAGCTCTTGAAGGGTAAGGCTCTTTCTTGGTGTCACACTCCAAACGGAGGTGTGGAGAAGGGCTAGCATCATGCTGTAGCCTTCGAAAAATTTGTGTAAGCGTTCTAAGGTTTTTGATTTTTCCATCAAGACATTGTCGGAAAACCTTCCTTTATCTACTTTACTATAATAAGAGAGGGCGTCTTCAAAGTCGTCGGCAATGAACAAAAGAGTCAGAAGAATGGTTTGGGCATCTCTTGTAATTGCGTCTTTCTTTCCTTGGCCAACCTCTTGAAAGTATTCTTTGAATTTTAACTTCTTAAATCGATTATATACCTCGTCCGTTTCACGATTTTCACGTGACTTTAAGATAATATTTTGATCTTTTTGCTGTTCTAGATCCCAAAGAAACGTTGTTCTTCTTTGATCAAAGGTATGGATGGCAGCCAGAAAACTTACATGTTCAAGGGATAAGCCATTTGGGGTAGACACAGGTGAGTGACGCCCCGCCCCTGACGACGATCCCGCACACAAAACAGAAGGCGAGACAAAGGCAGATGTCTTAGGGGACATGACTTGATCCAGGGGCAAATGCGGCACGACGGACACAGATGATTTTACTGGACACCAGCGTCCTAATACAGATTCTTCTGCCTCGTCATCAAAATGAGGCGCCCCCCTTTGAACTCTTTTGCTTAACTCTATAAGCCGTTCATTGCTTTCATGTGCTTTACCAATGGGTGCTAAATCCAGGGGCCTCATGGGATCATGAAGGCTGTCTTCTTGCGCAAAAGGAGTGTCATCAGGCTGCAAAGGTTTTACAGGCGATGTCCGTCTTGGTGACTTGCACCCTCCCTCTCCTACTCCTTTGCGACCAACTTTAGGCACCTCACGGCGCCTTTTCTTCTCTTGAAAAGGCTCGTTTTCTTTAAGCATGTTAAGGGCCGTCGTCAGATTTGTGAAATCTACCTTGTCAAAGCTTCCTCCTTCCTTGAGCGAGCTTGAGGTGGAATTTTGAAAGTCACCTTCAAGGGTATCGGTTTTTCTAGGCGACCCAAGCCCACGATCCTTTGTGTCCACAAGCGTTACTTCATAAGAGCTTTCATCCTCAAGCATGCCCACAACTACCTGCACTTTTCCCACACGGGCCGGCACAATCACAGGAAAACGACGACCAGCATTTTCTGCCTCATCACGCGGACTTGTTTGGGGAGATTTAAGTCTGATC
>Ga0315902_10001819_pt1 | contig 33911 bp, 35 predicted proteins | sample LakEriMetagenome_9_FD_203523 | JGI IMG/M metagenome (GOLD analysis project Ga0315902, IMG submission 203523) | Freshwater fungal communities from buoy surface, Lake Erie, Ohio, United States - Buoy 12 MA117 | ecosystem: Environmental > Aquatic > Freshwater > Lake > Lake biofilm | place: USA... | reverse complement strand
TAGACCCCATTGGGGTATTTTTTTCTCCCCTAATTCTATGAGAGTCTTGAGGTATTAATGTCATTCAAACAGCTGGGAATAAGTTGAGAGTTCTAATCTCTGGAGCAAGTGGCCTTGTGGGCACCGAGCTCTATAGCCAATTAAAAGCCGCCGGCCACGAACCACTAAAACTGGTGCGTCGCAAAGCCAAGTCAAGCGATGAGATCAGCTGGAACCCAGCCGCACTCAAACTTGATGCAGAAGTTATGGAATCAATTGACGCCGTTGTGAATTTAGCTGGTGCAACTACCGGGCGCATCCCCTGGACCAGAAGATACAAGCGGGAAATAGTGGACTCGAGAATCAAGTCGACCAAAACCCTGGTCGCTGCCATCAACGCAGCCAAGAACCCGCCGAAGGTCTTAATTAGCGGCTCGGCATCAGGCTTTTACGGCGAAGGTGGCAATCTGTGGCTAACTGAAGACAGCCCAAAGGGTGAGGGCTTCTTATCTGATCTTGCTAACGACTGGGAGCTTGAGGCTCACAAAGCCAGAACCCGAGTGGTGCTTGCTCGCACCACACTCGTCATGAGTCGAAAACTTGGCGCCCTAGGAAGACTGGTTCCACTAATCAAACTCTTTGTTGGAGGACCACTTGGTTCTGGAAAACAATACTGGGCATGGATCAACTTGGTTGACGAAGCCGCTGCGATCATTCATTTGATCAACACTCCAACCGCCCACGGGCCATTCAATCTAAGTGCTCCAGAGCCAGCAACCTGCGAACAGATGGTCCGGGCCCTGGCTAAAGAGCTTGGCCGACCAGCCTGGTTTAGGGTGCCTGAATTTGCCATGAACTTACTTATTGGCGAGGCCGCCAGAGAGCTACTTCTTGTCAGTCAAAAGATGACCGCAACCAAGCTTTTGGCCTCTGGTTTTCGCTTCAAATACCCGGACCTGGAATCTTCGGTTCGCTGGGTAGTTTCCAAAAACTGAAAATTAATTTAAAACGAAGATTTTCTAACTCTTTACAAATAAAAAACCCCACTCCGAAGAGTGGGGTTTTTTACTATTGAAAGAAATTACTACTTTGCAGCTGCCTTACGCTTTGCAGTCTTACGACGTGCTGGCTTCTTCGCTGCTACTGCTTTTTTAGCAGCTGGCTTGCGCTTCGCTGCAGTCTTCTTCGCTGCTGGCTTCTTAGCTGCAGTCTTCTTTGCAGCTGGCTTGCGCTTCGCTGCAGTCTTCTTCGCTGCTGGCTTCTTAGCTGCAGTCTTCTTTGCAGCTGGCTTGCGCTTTGCTGCGGTCTTCTTTGCAGCAGGCTTCTTAGCTGCTACTGCTTTTTTCGCAGCTGGCTTGCGCTTTGCTGCAGTCTTTTTCTTGGCTACTGCCATTTTCTTTACCTCTTTCACTTCAGCTACAGTCTCATCGGCGATATCCTGAGCTAGGTTGCCCATTGCCTTTGAAACCGGCTTGACGTTATTGCGGAATATTTTGTTTACTCGTTTTGATACTCGTTTTGTTACTCGATCAAATGCGTTCACTCTTTTTGCTCTCCTGTTTAGATTGATTTAAGTCTAGTGATTTAGCACGAAATTACGCTGTAGCGCGTCTTTTTTTCAATATTGTGTTTATTTGCTTTTGCGTGTCGAAATTCTTCCTCGAGTTGCTAATTTCGGTCACAGACGCGACGTTTGGTATTTCAAGCTCACCAATTCGACTTTTATATGCAGGTGAGGGTAGTGGGTTTGGAGTCCACGCTCTAGGGTCACTTTCCGCGTCAATACTGGGCAGAATGGCTTCTCTCCAGGTCTTCGCAAGGCTGGCAGTCAACTCGGTTTTCGACTGAGCAACCTTTACAAGTGCCTTATTTAGTTCGCCAGCGGCCTTTATCGCCACCAGCAGCGCGAACAATCCCACCAGCATTCCAAGCCCGATTGCTACAAAAAGTAGCGGGTTTTGGAACGCGAAAAACGCCAATGTGACCGAGCCCAGGATAGTTAGGGTGGCCAAAACCGACATCGTGTTTTTTGTTCTTCTAAGCCTTCGGGACCGTTCAGTTGCGAGCCGAAGCCTTGATGCAACCGGCGCATTCACCGAAATCTTTGTGTTTTCAACATGGGGCTTCAAGCCCGTTGAAGCCTGAGCATATCGCTCAGCGTCAACGCGGTTTTGAAACCAGGACGGAATAAAAACAACAACCCATAAGACTGCGATGACGAGCATCATCAATCCACCGAGTGCTGCACTTTGATCCATACATCAAAGTTAGGGAAGGAAGTGCGGCGTGTCGCGGATTTGCGGTGGCGTGTTGGTTTATCAGTTCCAAGGGTATTTTTGGGGTGGAACTTGTTTTCTTAAGAATCTATTCAAGATTCCCTCTGGAATTTCTTCCGCAGTCAGAGCAAAGATGTAGTGATCTCGCCAGTCACCATTGATGTGAATATAGCGCTGCTTGATGCCCTCATACCTAAAGCCCAGCTTCTCTATGACTCGTAGCGATGCAGTGTTTTCTGGCCTGATGTCTATCTCCACACGATGTAACCCCACCTGATTCATCAAATAGTCGGTTACAAGAGCAACCGATGTTGGCGCCACGCCTCTGCCAGCAACCTCCGGTGATACCCAGTAACCAATTACTGCAGAAGAAACTGAGCCATACAAAATATTGGCAACGTTTAGTTGACCCTGAACTACGCCTTGAACCTCAATTACGAATGGCATCCCTGACTCGTCGTCTAATTGGCGAATTAGTCCTCGGAGCTGAGACCTGACATCAAAAGAGTTTGGGGCTCCAGGGTTGGTGGCCTCCCAAGGTCTAAGCCATGCTCTGTTTCCAAGGATTAGTTTCTCTAGGGATTTTGAGTCTCTCATCTTCGCGATGCGCAGTTTTACGTCGCCGTGAGTTAGTGCAAAAGAAAGAGCCACGATGGCTAGATTAGTGGCATGAGTGAGATTGTCTCGGAAGCCAAGAGAGCCCTAAGGTTTCAGATTTTGGCTAACCGAACAGGTGATCTGGCCAGGCAAACCAGTGGACAATTCGCCCAATCACTGTTGGCGTTTTCGTTGAAGCAAAATCTCAAGCGAATTGGCTGCTACCTATCCTTTGGTTCTGAGCCTGCAACCGATTCCTTCATCGAACTAGCCAAGGCCGAAGGCATTGAAGTTTGTTGCCCAAGGATTGATGCCAATGGACAGATGGTCATGGCGGTCTTGGAATCTGGGACTACGCCGAGTGGGCTTGGCTTTAGAGAGCCAACGGGCAAAGTTGTTGAGCCAACTGAGTTGGAGTTGATTATTGTTCCCGCTTTAGCAATTGACTTTGAGGGTCAGCGCTTGGGTCGAGGCGCTGGCTACTTCGACAGATACCTTCAGCGATACACGGGACCAACAGTTGGGCTCGTGTACGATGCGGAGTTTTTGCCAGAAGTTCCAAGTGAGGCTCACGATGCACCGGTTAGCCAGGTCGTGACGCAATCTCGAACCGTGAAGATCCCCTTTGCGCGTTAGAATTAGCTAAATCCCCCTAATCCGAGAGAACCCATGCCCACCTACAGCTACGTCTGCAAGAAATGCGAACACAGCTTTGATTTGTGGCAGCATTTTGATGCTGATGCAGAAACACTTTGTCCAAAATGCGGTGGGGAATTGCGAAAGGTCTTTGGCCAACTGGGTGTGAGCTTCAAAGGAGCTGGTTTTTATCGAACTGACTCTAGGCCAACTGAGTCCAGTAAACCAAAAACTAGTGACTAGCCCCAGTGTGGCGGTTTGTCTTCGGCAAGTCTTTGATCGTTAGAGTCACCGGGGTCTCCCCAAGCTGAAGCAGTGTCCTCAAAAGCGGGTTCAGTGAGCTCAAAAAGTGGCTGTGCTTTTTTGGTTACCTCTATACCCAGGCTCATAGCAATCGATCTGGCTACCTGCTCCGGGTCTGCAAACAATTCAAAGCTTGGAACCCTCAAATACATCCAGCCCATTGCTTCCAAAAGTGCTGGTCGAAGTCGGTAGCGCTCTGAGAGGTTGTAGCCAAGGATGCCCCAGTCCGGCTCAACAATTGCCGCCTTGTCCCCCACCGAAGCCACTAGTTTGATCCTTGTCGAGAAGTTGGTTCTGGTGGTAACCCCTAGCTTGGTCAACCGAATTGCAAGGTCCGCAATCATCGGGTTTAGATCTGCCTCAATCTTGATTGGTTGGACTCTTCCAAGCTCATGCATAAGATCGCCAAACATCTCAACGCCAGGATTAGCCTTGGTGAGCAGGTCCTGGTTATCCAGCGCACTCACAATGGTCATTTGTTTTCTGGCGGAGACCAGCAAGTTGGCGAGATACCTCTTGCCGTTTGGATCAGAAAGCTGGCCAAGTAGCTTTGGAGCTTGGCCCGATAGGTCCTTACCGAACCCAAGGCTAAAGATGATTCGATCGGCAACCCGATGAGCTAGCTCTTGAATTGTAGTGATCTCGAATTTTTCTCGGCCATGACTTTCAAAAAATGGATCTAGATCAGCCCTGGTTTTCCTATTGGTCCTAAGAGCGGTCTCTAGCCTTTCAGCGTGCTTAGGGCTAGCTGTTGCTACCAGTAGAGAATCCTGCGGTGTGTAAGTGGCGTGAGAGATTACGGCCTGCATCACCATCGACAGCTCTTGATCTAAGCTTTCAGGCTGATCTGAATTTCCAGCCACAACGCGCTCAAACTTTACGTTGCTTTGGCCAAAGTAGCTAGCCGCGGTTGGCTCAAAGATAATGCGGTCTTGATAGAACTCTTTGTTGATGTAATCGCCCAACGCTTGACCTGAGGTTCGATAACTCCTTCTCAAAACCTCGAGAGGCAGCGACCTGCGGGCGGCGGTGAAGATGGACTCTGGCAAGCGAGCGGCCTGATCCTCTTGGGGTAGGCACTCGATTTTGAAACCGGTAGCGGCGGCGATTACGTCATCGCCAAAGACCACGACCTGATTAGATCGAACCAGCCCAGCGTGGTTTTCGGCGATGGAAGACCCTGCACCATCGAGTACCAAAGTGACATCGAAACTTTCGCCTTTAGCCAAAGTTTTTGGAACCTCATAAGGAGAAGCCAAAACCACCGGAACCAGCGCTTGGTAAATATTGGGAGCCAGCTGGCTCACTTCTGAGATAACCGCACGCTTGAGCTTAAGAAGTTCTTTTAGTGTCTGGGCCTCCGAAGGGTGATTCTCGAGAGCCTGCTTCCACTTTCCCGAAAGGCCGTAGGCCACAGTTTTGGATCCGGCCGCAATCAATTCGGTCTCGGCGGCAGCAAATCTTTTTTCAATTTGGACGATCTCATCACTATCGGAAGCGAGCGACCTGCCTGATCTTTCAAGCAGTGTTTCGAGGGCCGATTTCCACCAAGCCAGTTCCAGTTCAGCTTGCAGATCTTCTTTGCTGGTGTGTAGGTTAGCTAGCTCAACAGCCAGCGGGCCAAGCCCTGCTTCCTCAAGCCGCTGAGTGGTCATCGATCTCTCGTCGTAGTTGTCCAATATCTTGGTATCTTCCGAAAGCGAACGAAGGGTTTTGGTTAGCTCGGTGAGTGGCAGTGCTGTTAGCGGCGCACTCAGCGTCACATCACTCAGCAGTGCTTGCAGCTCACCGAGTTGGCTAACAAATAAGTTCAGTGCCTGCTGGGCTTCCTTGATACCCAGTGGAACCTGCGGCGGTTTAGCAACTAGGCAGTATTTACCCCAGGCATCGCGCTGTAATTGAATTGACTTGAGTGATTGATGCATGTCCGATACGTGCAGTCCTGGGCGAAGGTATTCCTTGGCAAGTTTTTTAAGTCGGCTACGATTCGCTCCAGACATAACTGACTTGTCTTTTCTTGGTGCGGTAGCCAAGATCAACTCAGTTAGCGGGCGATCAAATACCTCTGGCTTGAACTTGTCCAGAGTTTCACGAATTCCAACAAATAGCTCGAGGTAATTCACCCAGTCCTCGACGCTAACAGCCGGTTTGAACTCGACGGTCTTAGTGAACTCGGCAAGCTGGCCAGAAAGCTGCTGGAACGTGTTTTCATAAAGCGATTTGGCCAGCTGCACCTTGCTTGGAAGATCCAGTGGGTTTTCAAATTTGGCCATAAACCAAGCAGAGTCACCGGGGCCAACCTCAAACATTCCAAGTTGTTGGGCTTGGCTAAGTAGGGTTCCTGCGAAGGTTAGGTCGCGGTGGCGGCCGAGCTGGTCGGCATCAATTCTGGCCTCGTTGATCGGGGCCCTAGGGGATCCAGACAAGCGGGCTAGCTCCTCGAGGGCCTGCTCAATGCTGACACCTAGCTCGCCGTCTACTTTCTCAAAGTCGGCGAAATAGTTGGCTACTTCTTCTCTTGCACTATCGCGACGCGCGGCAAGTTCTGAGTAGTTCACCGGTTGCGCCTTTTCGTTGCGAGAGATCGCACTGATCATGTCTAGCCAAGTAGAGCTGGATCTAATTCCAAGACCGGGCAATCCAACTTGGGTAAATCTGGTAGCCAGCTCATCCAGAGTCTGTCTTCGAGGTGCCAAGACCAATACCCTTTTACCCTGGTGGGCAAGTGCACTGGCAAGAAGTACAACAGTTTGCGTATAGCCACACCCCGGCAAGGTCTCAACCGCAAAGCTAGTTCCAGCAAGGGCTCTCGAAACGATCCTGGTTTGGGCGCTGTCCGAATCTGTTACCGCTATTGGATCTGCGATGCCCTGCTCAAAAGACTCAGCGTTGGAATCCAATTCTTTTAGGAAAAGATTTGTAACTGGATGCTCAAGATCTTGAAAGTCAGATGCTAAATCAATGGCCGCTGAGGAGAAGTTACCGATAGCCAGTAGTCTGCTCAAGTCGAGATTTGCCGACTCATCCGTTAGAGAAGATATGTGATCTAGGACGCGAACTGGAATTGGGTCTGATCCGACCTGGACCATAGCTAGCAAATCTTCAGGATTTAGCTTTACCCCGTAGTGCCTAAGTAGCGCTGGAGCCAAAGCTGGATTAACGATGGCCTTCCTGGAAAGACTAAGTTCAAAATCATCTTGCTTAGTAAGAAGGTTTACCGGCCAAAGCAAGATCGGCATCCGAAGTTCATGGCCGTCGGTTTGCAACTGAACTAGCCCACTTGCCAGGTAGAGACTCTCGATACCGAATTGCTCCGCGAGCGAGTCCTGCTTGTGCTTAATGCGATTGGCGGCGGAATAGGCTCTGGAGAAGGACAAAGAGTCGCGAATTAGGTTAGAAAGCAGGGTTGGCCTGCCGGTCACAAACTGAGCCAAGCCACCAGGGTGAGCTTTCTCGAGGTTTACTTGACCGAAGCTGTTGTCTTTGAAGTGGCTTAGTGGATCAGTGCCACCAATTTGATTGATTTCTAAAAACCACTGCTCTCGAGTAGGCGCAGACTGATGATCTTGAGTCTCTAGAAAATCGGTCATGGCTCAAGACTAACTTTGGGGGGCCTTGATTCTTGGCTACCTCGGCTTGTGTTGAGGTATCTTTGATAGTTCTGGCCCCGTAGCTCAGTGGATAGAGCAGAGGTTTCCTAAACCTTGTGCGGAAGTTCGATTCTTCTCGGGGTCACCCTAGGCGGCTTCAGCAAATGCTAAGTACTGATCCCACTCAGGTTCGAATCTTTCCGTACCCCGCACCATCCAGATTGTGCCAGCCGGCATCCGAGGTTTGAATTCTAGAGTCCAACCCATTTCTGCGAGGGTGCGATCACCCTTTTTGTTGTTGCACCTTAGGCAGCAGGCAACAAGGTTTTCCCAAGAGTCGTCCCCGCCTTTGGATCTGGGTTGAACGTGATCAACAGTTGAAGCTGAGCGCTGACAATAAGCACAGCGGTGAGCATCCCTTCGAAGCACTCCCCTTCGAGAAACCGGAATTACCCGTGAGCCTGGAATGCGGACGTAGCGAGAAAGCAAGATTACCGAGGGCAGCTTGTATTCCGAGGTTGCACTTCTTACTAAGTGATTTCCCGCCTGGGCTAAGACGGTGGCTTTTTGGTTTAGCACCAAAATTATGGCTCGCTTGAAGCTGACCACAGCAAGTGGTTCATACCCTGCGTTTAGTACCAAAGTTTTCATTCAAGTTCCTTTCGAATTGACCCACACGGATTGTGGGCGTTCGGTTAGCTAGCTTGATTGCCTGGGCACAAAAAAAGCGCCGTCATAAATGACGACGCGATTTAGTTGCCCGGTATCGAACCGATGGGCTCGGGTTGCCGAGATTGGAAGCAATGCTTGGGAAGCATGCTGTTCATCAAAACCCTAGCCCTTCAATTAGATGACAATTTCTAACTAGCTATAGGTTAGCCCAAACAAAAACCATAACGATCAAAAGCCAAGCTGTGTTTTAGGTGCTGGTGCCAAGCCGAATGAAATAGTGCCTAGGGTCAAAAATTGGAGCCAGTTTGACTCTGTCACCTGGTTGCGGAGCGTGGTAGAACTGTCCGTTCCCAGCGTAGATTCCATTGTGGCTGTGATCGTTGAAGATAACTACGTCGCCAGGTCTGGCATCCTCTGGCGAGATAATGATGCCCACTCTCGCCTGAGCGGTGACACTGTGGCGAAGCTCAACACCGAACTGAGCAAAGACAAACATCACATATCCTGAGCAGTCAAAGCCTCGTGGATTAGACCCACCGAAGATGTATGGCGTTCCGACGTACTGGGATGCAACCTGCAAAACCTTCTCAGCGCTGACAGAGCTAAACGGAGGGTTTTTGACATAGTCTGCGGCGCTTGGTCCGTTGTATGCCCGGTAGTTACTAATTGTCTGCTGGCGAAGCACTTGCGCTGCGCTTTCGGAAGCGTATTCACCTCTGACAAACTCCACGGTATTGGCAGCAGCCACGGTTAAGTCCTGTGTACCCTCGGTCTGAATGATGTCTTCGGGGTTGGTCGTCGTGAACCTAGCCATGGCCGCAACCTCTGGGTCATAGGCGTAGGCCGGCAAAGCCGAGGTCGCCAGCAATCCCGATGCGGTAAGCATGGTCACGGCTGTTCTGAAAGTTTGATTGTTACGTAATCTGCCTTGAGCCGAGACCTTGCTCAGGGGTTTTTGCAGAGCCCGCTCGCGTTTGAGGGCTTTTGCCTCCATCCGGAGCAGGGCCTTGCGAGCGCGCTTAGAAGACTTGGCTAGTTTTGCTCTCTCGGCTTCGCGCACCGAGCGTCTGGAGCGAATCTCGAAAGATTCCAAGACGTTTATTTCAACGTCTGCCCTGTGCTTGCCTGTACCATTACTGGCCAAAGATGCTACCTCCGCGTTGCTATAGAGACTTCCAATAAGAAATCAATCCTGAATCGAAACTATTAGTTCTAAAGATCTGATTTCAGGCTCAAAGCATTTCAGATCCGACTATCGAAATAGGTTGATTTCGCTAGCTGGGCTAGTCTAACCGATGAGCAACGAGGGCTCAAAAACTACGCCCGTTCTAGGCAAACTCGCAGACTACTAAGCTATTGCCATGCCAGAGATCCTGATTCCTAGCCAATTGCTGCCTAAAGACGGCCGTTTTGGCTGTGGCCCGTCCAGGCTTAGACCGGAGCAGATGGCGGCATTGGGCTCAAATGGTTCTCGCCTTATGGGCACCTCGCACCGCCAGGTTCCCATCAAGAACCTAGTTGCCGAAGTTCAAAGTGGCCTACTTGAGCTATTTCGGGCACCAGCTGGTTACGAGATAGCCCTTGGAAATGGGGGCTCAACCGCCTTTTGGGATATGGCAGCTTACTCACTGGCGGAAGGTAATTCCCAGGCCTTGGTCCACGGGGAATTCAGTTCCAAATTTGCCAGGTCCCTGGAAGCCCCTTTTCTAGGCGAACTTAAGGTTCACAAAGGCGAACCTGGCTCCAGGTCAGAATTTGTTGCTACATCTTTAACCAATACATATGTATACCCTCAAAACGAGACCTCCACTGGGGTGTTTACCCCAGTGGAAAGGCTCGCTGGCGCGGACAGCGAGGCCTTGTTTCTCACCGACGCCACATCGGCAGCCGGTGGGATGGACTTTGATGCCAACAAAACCGACGTCTACTACTTTTCCCCACAGAAAAACTTTGGAGCTGACGGCGGCATCTGGTTGGCTTTGCTGTCCCCCAGGGCGGTAGAGCGAGCCGAGAAGATAGCCAAATCGGGTCGATACATTCCAGAGTTTTTGTCCCTCAAAACTGCAATAACTAATTCGAGACTGAATCAAACCCTCAATACCCCAGCCCTAGCGACGCTTTTCTTGCTCAACGAGCAAATCAAATGGATCAATGCCTCCGGTGGTTTGAGGTGGGCAGATGCCAAGACCAGATCCAGCTCAAAAGTGCTCTACGACTGGGCTGCGGAATCTGGTGTCGCGAGCCCGTTCGTTTCAAACCCAGACCACCGCTCCCAGGTAGTTGTAACTTTGGAATTTGACTCGAGGGTGGACTCGGTTGAGCTGATTAGAGTGCTTAGAGCAAATGGAATTGTCGATGTCGACCCGTACCGCGGAATAGGGGAAAATCAACTTCGAATTGCTACATTCGTTGGTACCGACCAAGCTGATGTTGAGTCGTTGATAGCTTGTATTGATTTTGTTTTAGAGAGGCTAGCGTGATTAGGTTTCGAGTCAAGGAGCAAGATCGCAAGCCCGATCCAGAACCTATTGAAACTAATGCTCCTTTAGCGGTAATCATCTTCACCGCAATCTGGGCAGTTGCTTTACTTCTTATCCTTCTTTTTGGCCAGACGCTTTCGCAGCCGCTTCCCGATTGGTGGGCGCTTACCTGCGTCTTTGGTATCGGACTCGGGATCTACGGTTACCTCAAGGTCCGGAACCGCTAGCTCTTCGGACTTATTCTTTTCGATCTCAGCTCGTCGCTCCGCCCAGGGCACCCAGCTTGGGGCCACAACCGAATCTTTGCCTGGAAGTAAAACAACTTCAGACACAGTGGCAGCATCTGATTTTTTGGCTTGGAAGACAACTACATTCCACTCCCAGCCGACATATCCTGTGAGCTTGGATTCAAATCGGTAGTTGGTGGTGTCTTTATCTTCGGTAGAGGTGCCAAGAAACTTGCCAACCCCATTCGCGGGAGCAGTTTCGTTGGCCGCCTTTTCTGCTAAAGATTTATGCTGGGGCTTTTTTAGTAGCTTAAGCATCTAGCTCGTCTGCAAGCTTGCGAAGCAAGGTTGCGATTTTTTGGCTCTGGGCAGTTTCTGGCTGCTTGCCGCGCTTTAGTCCGCCACTGATGTTGTCTAGCAAACGAATCAGGTCCTCAACGATCACCGACATCTCGTCGGCAGGCTTTCTTGACATCTTCATCAGTGATGGAGGCGCCTCAAGAACGCGAACGGAAAGCGCCTGAGCTCCTTTTTTGCCATCGACAATGCCAAATTCCACCCTGGTTCCAGGGGTTACCTGAGTAACTCCATCTAGGAGTGCGCTGATGTGTAAAAAGACCTCCTGGCCTTCATCGGATGCGATGAAACCAAAGCCTTTTTCTTCATCGAAGAATTTCACTTTGCCGGTTGGCATGACTACCTCTTTCTCAGGGTTCTTCATTTTACCAAGGGCAACCCCCTAAAAACTACTGCCCGAATAATGCCCCGCCTTCGGGGGTATCCTAGAAGGATGACTAAATCCAAGCCTTCTGGACCTTCCCGGCTGGAGACTGTCCTTGCTTACATGGGAGCAGGGATTATTGGACTTTCTTTACTTTCCATAGTCATTACCCTGGTCCGAAGCTTCTTTGGAGAGACCACAAATCTGGCCCTTTTTGCCCAAATACCTCTAATAGCGCTGCCGATTGGGTTTGTGCTTGTCCTGGTCCTGTTGTTTCTTTCAGTTAGACGGAAAGGGCGCGAAAACAAGCAGTGAGTGATCTGTACCGTTTAGCTCTGGCCTTAAGAAGCGCAGAGGACTCAGCTTTGAGTATTTTGGTTCACGAGCGATCACTTTCCCTTTCAGAGTTTAAAGATTTCTTTGATCTGGCCCAAGCAGTCCTTACTCCAAAATCACAAGCCATGTTTGTTTCAAGTCTTTCAAATTCAGAGATTAGTTCACTGCGTTCACTGCTAGCCCAAGAAAAGGTGTCCAAAGAGCAGGTTAGTTTTCTGGCGAGTGATCTTTTGGTTTGGAGCTCGCAAGAGCCAGTGGTTTACGACTGGCTTGCGGAGCGTCTCAAGGAGAATCCAAGAACCGCATCACTTCGCGTGGTGACGGAGCTAATCAAAGCCCCCGATCAAGAATCAATCGACAGAGATTGCGGCATCCATGCCTTTGAAGCTATGCAGTCAATTACCGAATTGATTTTTAGCCTAGATCAGCATTTTGTTCGGGAAGTCTCTAAGGGGTCGATGGGCCTACCTGATGTAAAGCGGCTCTCTAGCCACCTCGGAAAATCCAAAGAGTACGTAAAAGCGATTCTTGAGTTGGCAAAAGTGTCTGGGGTTGTTGCAATTTCAGAAAAGCGCTTCCACCCAACAGACCTGGCGGATAACTGGATAAGCTCTGACCCAAAAAACCGCTGGCAAATCTTGGTAAACGCCTGGTTAGCTATCGTTGGGGCATCCGGATCAAAAGAGCTAGCGCTTCAACTTTCGCAGAATCCAACTAAGTCGCTGAACGAGCTGGTTGGATCTAGCTTTCCACTAGTTAACTCTTCCGCCCAATCCCGAATCGGGCGGGTTCCTGAGCTTGCTGATGCCATTGGTTTGTCAGTCAATGGCTTCGCAGCAAGCTGGCTAGCCAGCGTTCTCGCTGGCAAGGTGGCGGTTGCTACTAAGGCCCTGGAACAATGGCTTCCGGCTCTTCAGGAGCGCATTATTGTTCAGGCAGACCTGTCCATTATTGCCCCAGGGCCGCTGGCTAGTTCAATCGAGATTGAGCTTCGCAAGTTCACCGACACCGAAAACATTGGGTTAGCGACTGGATATCGCATTTCTCCGATGAGTATCAGTTGTGGGCTGGAAGAGGGTCTAACCGAGAAACAAATTAGGGCCCTTCTAGAAAAACTCTCCGGGGCAAACCTGCCGCAACCGGTTGATTACCTAATTTCTGAAACTGCATCTAGGTTTGGTCGGCTGAAAATTTCGGACAACACTACTGGATCAATTCTAATTTCAACGGATGAGTTGTTAGCTACCCAAATTCTGATGGATTCTAAATTGAAAACCTTTGGACTTAGAAAATCCGAGGGGACAATTGTTTCATCGCTTGAGCCCGAGACTTTGTATCACGCACTTAGAGAAAATGGCTACCTAGCTATTCGAGTAGATAAAAATGGCAAGATAATTGCGCCATCGGCTATTCATAAAAACAGCTCTCACACTGCGTTGTTCCACGACCAACTAACCAGACTTAGAAAACAAGATCTTGAAATATCAGACCAAGCGCCCGAATCAGATGTTGATCGAAAGATTCAACTTGCCTTGGCCTCAAAAAGTATCCTGCTGGTTGAGATAAATGCCAACGGCAAAGTTATGAACTTTGTCCTAGAGCCTATTGGTTTGGCAAATGGCAGACTGCGAGCCAGAGACCGTAAGGCTGACATTGAAAGAACCCTTCCGGTGTCCGCCATCACTTCGATTGTGATCGGCTAGTTATGAGCGAAGGCCCGCTGATTGTTCAAAGTGATAAAACAGCACTATTAGAGGTAAACCACCCAGTAGCATCAGATGCCCGCCATGATCTAGCAATCTTTGCTGAATTAGAGCGGGCTCCGGAGCACATTCACACCTACCGAATCACCAAGCTTGGTTTATGGAATGCTCGGGCCGCCGGCCACGACAGCGGCTATGTCCTTGGGGTGCTAGACAAGTACGCCAAGTTCGCAATTCCCTCCTCGGTTCGAGTGGATATTCAAGAGACCATGGATCGCTACGGAAAGCTGGTGATTCGAAGGGATGCTGAAGGGCAACTGCTTCTTACCTGCTCCTCGCCGGCTATCTTGCTGGAGGCTTCCAGGGGTTCAAAAATAGCCGCATTACTGGGCTCTAGGCTCTCCGAGGACACTTTCGAGGTGCTGCCCTTTGCCAGAGGAGCTCTCAAGCAAGAGCTTCTAAAGCTGGGGTGGCCGGCCGAAGATTTGGCTGGATATACCCCCGGTACCCCACACGAGATTGCTCTTGCCGAAAATGGCTGGGCGATCCGCGACTACCAGAGCAACGCTGTCAGCAAGTTCTGGGAGGGTGGTTCAGGTGTGGTGGTCTTGCCCTGCGGCGCGGGTAAAACTATCGTCGGAGCAGCCGCCATGGCTAAGGCAAAAACTAACACTTTGATTCTGGTCACCAACACCGTTGCCGCTAGACAGTGGCGAGCAGAACTACTAAAGCGCACAACACTAACCGAAGAAGAAATCGGTGAATACTCTGGGTCAGTCAAACAAGTAAAGCCGATTACGATTGCGAGTTATCAAATTCTTACCGCAAAGCGAAAAGGTGAGTATGCCCATCTCGAGTTACTAAACGCCAAAGATTGGGGACTGGTAATTTACGATGAGGTACATCTGCTTCCAGCTCCAATTTTCAAAATGACAGCAGACCTACAAGCAAGAAGAAGATTAGGACTTACTGCAACGCTAGTTCGAGAAGATGGAAAAGAAGGCGACGTCTTTTCTTTGATTGGACCAAAGCGCTTTGATGCACCTTGGAAAGAAATTGAATCCGAAGGATACATCGCACCAGCAGAATGTTTTGAAATCAGAGTTGATCTTCCAGAAGATGAAAGATTGAACTACGCAATTGCCGAACAAGATGAGCGCTATCGATTAGCTGCAACATCGAAAGTTAAGATTCCTGTGATCCAGAAACTTCTGCAGCGACATAATGGTGAACCGACGCTAATCATTGGTCAGTACCTAGATCAAATAGATGAGGTGGCAAACTTACTCGGTGTTCCTAAAATCACCGGTGAAACTCCGGTCAATGAAAGAGAACGTCTGTTCCAATCATTCCGAGAAGGGTCAGAGCCCACCCTGGTGGTTTCAAAGGTGGCTAACTTCTCGGTTGACCTTCCAGAAGCCTCAGTGGCGATTCAAATCTCAGGGTCCTATGGGTCCAGGCAAGAAGAAGCCCAGCGATTGGGCAGGCTGCTTCGCCCCAAGGCGGATGGACGAACAGCGTCTTTTTACACCCTGATTGCCAGGGACACAGTAGATCAGGACTTTGCTCAAAACCGCCAGCGCTATCTTGCGGAGCAGGGCTATAGCTACAAAATCCTTGATGTATCAAGCATATAAAATACTCAACTAACTCTCAGGTTTCTTTCAGGCATAACTGTGACACTTGAGCCATGACAAAAACCCGAGTGCTAATAGTCGACGACGAGCCAAACATCAGGGACTTACTTGCCACCAGCCTGCGATTTGCCGGCTTCGAGATTCAAACCGCCGCCAATGGCACGGCTGCTGTAGCGGCAGTTACCGAGTCCGAACCAGACATCATCTTGCTGGATGTAATGCTTCCGGACATGAACGGCTTTAGTGTTACCAAGAAACTGCGTTCAGCTGGCATTCAGGCACCAATTCTTTTTCTAACCGCACGCGATGAGGTTGAAGACAAGATCACCGGATTAACCGTTGGTGGAGATGACTATCTCACCAAGCCATTTAGCCTGGATGAGGTAGTTGCGAGAATTCAAGCAATTCTTCGGCGAACCAAATCCTCCGACGCAGAGCCTGCGGTTATCGAAGCCGGTCCAGTTGTAATAAACCAAGACGCTCACGAGGTAAGTGTTGAAGGAACACTTGTTGATCTTTCTCCAACTGAATACAAGTTACTTCGCTTTTTAGTTATGAACGCTGATCGCGTTCTAACCAAAGCCCAGATTCTTGATCACGTTTGGGAGTATGACTTTAACGGTGACATGGGAATTGTTGAATCTTATGTTTCCTACCTGCGCAAAAAAATTGATCCGATTAGTTCAAGGTCGCTAATTCAAACCAAGCGCGGTGTTGGCTATATCTATAAGAAAAATGATTAATGCCATCAAAACTTGCTACTGCCTGGGAAAAGGTCTCTCTAAGAAGTAAGCTGACCGGCCTATCCGTTGCAATTATTGGGCTGCTACTTCTCGTTTCAAGTTTTGGAACCGTCTCAGTTCTGCGGGCCTACCTTCAGCAAAATACCGATAACTTGCTTTCTGCGACAGCATCGATTCTTGCCCAGCAGAATCCTGCTGAGATTGAGTCGCGAATAAACGCCAAGAGGCTAACTCTTCCGAGGTTGCCAAGCGATTATTTGATTTCCGTGCTCGATGCTCGAGGTGGAACTATTTATCGCATCATGGCGTCGGATGTTACTGGTATGCAGCTTCCTAATCTTGAAGTGCTCGATCTGGACGCCGTGTTCCGAACGGCTGGAGTGCCCTTTGACTTAGATGAGAATGGCACCTTGGGGGATGTGACCATTGACGAACGCGACAGCTGGCGAGTGGTAGCCCAGCCCTTTAGGGACTTTGATGGCTCAGTTGCCGTAGCCCTGCCAAACAGCACCAACCTTGAACTTCTGCGCCAATACCGGGCTATCGGTGGGGGTTTTGGTTTCCTGCTACTGGGCCTAAGCGGTCTGAGTATCTGGCTCACTATCGCCCAGGCTCTTAGACCGCTGCGAGAAGTTGAGCGGACAGCCAAGCTCGTTGCCTCTGGGGACCTTTCTCAAAGACTTATTGAGCGTCCAGGCAAAACTGAAATTGCACGACTGAATCGAAGCCTGAACACCATGCTCGATTCACTCGAGGATTCGGTTTCATCAAGAAACAAGACCTTGGGCCAGATGCGCCGGTTCGTTGCTGATGCTTCCCACGAACTTCGAACTCCCCTGGTGTCAGTTCGTGGTTATGCCGAGCTATACCGAAAAGGAGCTCTAAAGAAAAAATCAGAGGTTCAAGAGGCGATGCAACGCATCGAATCTGAGGCAATTCGAATGTCTTCGCTAGTGGAGTCGCTATTGACCTTGGCACGATTAGATGAGAACCAGCAGCTTGATGCAAGCAAGGTAGACATGATTGAGTTAGTTCAGTCAGTTATCAAGAATAGTTCTGCTACAGATAAGAAACTTAGCTTTACGGTGCTGACTCTTAGCGGAGCTAAGTTGGCTCAAGATGAAAAAATCTTTGCAGAGATTAACGAGAGCCAGATTCGACAGGTTCTAGTGAACCTCATTGAAAACGCAAAGCGCTTTAGTTCCAAGAAGGGTTCTATTGAAGTAGGTATTGGTCAAAAAACCGAGGATGAAGTAATCATCGAAGTCATCGACCATGGTGAGGGTATCCCCAAGCAACTAAGAGACAAGATCTTTGAACGCTTCTACCGAGCAGATAACTCTAGAAACCGGGACACCGGGGGTACTGGCCTTGGGCTAGCCATCGTCAAAGAGATTGTGCTGTTACACAAAGGCCGAATTGAGGTTCGGGACACCCCACAGGGTGGAGCTACCTTCCGAGTAAAGCTTCCCGCCAGACACGATTGGGTCTAGCCACTTTTACACAACTTGTCTGACCAGGGCTTATCTCCTGCTATTTCTGCCTAATCTGGGGCCCTACGAAAGGTTCAAAATGGCGCAATTTCAAGTAGATAGCGAGCAGGTGCTTGCTGCCACCGGTCAGATCAATGCAACGATTTCCAGGGTTCAGGCGGAGGTTTCTTCTCTACACAACCAACTGCAAAGCCTGCAGGGTTCATGGCGAGGAGCCGCAGCCGAATCATTTCAAGCTTTAGCTAATCGCTGGCGAACCACTGCAGGCGCAGTTGATACTCAGCTATCTGAGATTGGCGTTGCTCTTTCTTTCGCCGCTAATCAGTACCGGGAAATTGAGTACGCCAACCAAAGGTTATTTTTGGGTTAGAAGCCCATTCCTTCGCCGCCACCTTGTGGCATTGCAGGAGTCGCAGGCTCTGGCTTCTCAGCAACTACCGCTTCGGTAGTTAGGAACAAGCCAGCAATCGATGCAGCATTTTGCAAAGCTGAACGAGTTACTTTCACTGGGTCATTGATGCCAGCGGCAAGCATGTCAACATACTCTCCGGTTGCGGCGTTTAAACCGTGTCCAGAAGGTAGGTTTTCAACCTTGTCGGCAACAACGCCTGGCTCAAGACCTGCGTTGATGGCAATCTGCTTCAGCGGAGCCGAAATGGCAACGCGAACGATGTTCGCTCCGGTTGCCTCGTCGCCTGAGAGCTTTAGCTTGCTGAATGCAGTCTTGCCAGCCTGTAGTAGCGCAACGCCACCACCAGCCACAATTCCTTCTTCAACAGCAGCCTTGGCGTTACGAACTGCATCTTCGATGCGGTGCTTGCGCTCTTTTAGCTCAACCTCGGTTGCGGCTCCAGCCTTGATAACTGCAACTCCACCGGAAAGCTTGGCTAGACGCTCCTGCAGCTTCTCGCGGTCGTAGTCAGAGTCGGTGGCTTCGATTTCGCGACGGATCTGCTCGACACGGCCAGCAATCTGATCCTTGTCTCCAGAGCCCTCAACGATTGTGGTCTCGTCCTTGGTAACAACAATCTTGCGAGCGCGTCCCAGCATGGTTAGGTCGGTGTTCTCTAGCTTCAGGCCTACCTCTTCAGAGATAACCTGACCACCGGTCAAGATAGCAATGTCTTGCAACATTGCCTTACGACGGTCACCAAAGCCAGGAGCCTTGACGGCAACAGACTTGAAGATTCCGCGGATCTTGTTCACGATCAGGGTAGCTAGTGCTTCCCCCTCGATGTCTTCTGCGATAACAAGAAGCGGCTTTCCAGCCTGGATAACCTTGTCAACAACCGGCAGAACATCCTTGATGTTTGAGATCTTGGAGTTCACGATTAGCACGTAAGCATCTTCTAGAACTGCTTCCTGACGCTCTGGGTCGGTAACCATGTATGCCGAGACGTAACCCTTGTCGAATCTCATACCCTCAGTTAGCTGTAATTCGATTCCGAAAGTGTTTGACTCTTCTACTGTTACAACACCCTCGCGGCCAACCTTGTCAATTGCTTCTGCAATTAGTTCACCGATTACAGGGTCGCCTGCAGAAATAGATGCGGTTGCAGCAATCTGCTCTTTGGTCTCAACTGGCTTGGCGTTTGCCAAAAGTTCCTTGATAACTGCTTCAACAGCTTTCTCAATTCCGCGCTTTAGCGTAATTGGATCTGCTCCTGCTGCTACGTTACGAAGTCCTTCGCGAACGAGTGCCTGGGCCAAAACAGTTGCAGTGGTAGTTCCGTCTCCGGCTACGTCGTCTGTCTTCTTAGCAACTTCCTTAACTAGCTCAGCGCCAATTCTTTCGAACGGGTCTTCTAGTTCGATCTCCTTAGCAATGGAAACACCGTCATTGGTAATAGTGGGTGCTCCCCACTTTTTCTCAAGAACGACGTTACGTCCACGTGGGCCAAGGGTGACCTTCACGGTGTCTGCGAGGATGTTTAGTCCACGCTCTAAGCCACGGCGGGCTTCTTCATTGAAAGTGATAATTTTTGCCATTTTTGGGTTTCTCCCGAAGTTGGTATTAAGGATTAGCACTCTATTTGTTTGAGTGCTAACTCAATTTTGGCACTCTAAGGCTGAGAGTGCAAGTAGGCAGGGTATTAGAAAAGCCGCGACCCCGAAAGGTAACGGCTTTTCCGTGAAGTCTAGGTGGTCCTAGATTAGGGTTACGGCGTCGGCCTGTGGGCCCTTGTCGCCGTTCTTTACTTCGAACTCAACGCGCTGGTTCTCCTTGAGCTCCTTGTAGCCATCACCCTGGATAGCTGAAAAGTGAACGAATACGTCCGCTCCACCGTCCTGAGTAATAAAGCCGAAGCCCTTCTCAGCGTTGAACCACTTTACGGTTCCTTGTGCCATTTGTATCTCCTGTTGCCTAGTTTGAATGCGGCTTCGACCCAATAGATCTAACCGAGTCGCTTCCAAACCGGGGGATCCAGGAATGCATTACTAAACCGAAAGCTTATGAAGCTAGGGCTTTTTCTACGACCATTTACTACTCTAGCCGTGATTGGTCTAATAAAGTCAAGTAATTTTTTGGGAGGAAACCAGCTCAACTAGTCGAGGTAGTCCAGACCCACCACAAGGGTTATCGGGTCAGGAAACTGGTCCGAGACGGCAATTATGGAGCCTGGGAACTTGGCTACCAACCCTTCTGCCTCATCGCGAAAGCCCTCATCGGTGATGAAAACTAGGGTGTTTGCTGATGTTGGAGAGCCTGGGTCGGTATCAGCCAAGCTGGCAGTGGAAACGATGTTCCAGCCTTCCTGGGTCAGTTCTTCGCCAATTACAGAAGCAATTTCGGTATCAGTTCCGTCGATAACCGACACCTGAACCTGAGGAACGAAGGGAAGATCTGGCATCATTACGCTCAAATCTGCAATCCGAAGACCCATAAGTCCACCAAATGCCAGCAGTCCCGAAATAGCCGTTAGGGTCAAAAAGGACCGAATGTAGTCCATGGCATTTTTTGGCGCAAGATGCTTTCCCCCGATACCAAGGTTGGTATCAGCTTTTTCCTGCACTTGGTCTTCCATGGTTACCTTTATGAGAATCGGAGATGAGCTTCTATATTGGCACTTGGGGCACAGGAAAGGAAACTGGCTATGGACTACCCAGTAAAGAAGTCAGAACAGCAGTGGCGCGAGGAGCTAAGCGAGTTTGAATACCAGGTACTTCGCGAGGCAGGAACCGAACGTGCTTTCACAGGAGAGCTACTAAACGAGAACCGCACCGGAATCTTCCGCTGTCGGGGCTGCCAGGCAGAGCTTTTTAGAAGTACTACCAAGTTTGAGTCACATTGCGGTTGGCCAAGTTTCTACGAACCAAAAGCTGAGGACGCAGTCGAGCTTTTAGAAGATAGAAGCTTTGGAACAATCAGAACTGAAGTTAGGTGCCGAGCCTGCGGCTCGCACCTTGGTCATGTTTTTGAAGATGCCCCTCAGACCCCAACTGGAGATCGCTATTGCATCAACTCAGTGAGCATCACATTTGAAGAATCAAACTAAATGATTGTTGGTCTTGGAACACTTGTAAACGTTGTGGCGATAATTGTTGGCACTGTGATTGGTGTTTTGGTTGGCAATCGTCTGAGTGAGAAGACTTCACGAGTTGTGACTGATGGCCTGGGTCTTGTGGTCTTGGTCCTTGGTGGCCTAAATGTAATCTCACTTCTTGATAAGGAGTTCGTCTCGGCGGTGGGTCCTGGTATCCCACTGTTAGTAGTTATAGGTGCGATCCTAATCGGAGGGATCATCGGGTCGGCTCTCAAAATTGAACAGCGGCTTGAGCAACTGGGCACATCGTTGCAAAAGAAATTTGCCAGTAAAGGAACTAAGGACTCGAAAGAGAAATTCATAACCGGTTTTGTGAACGCATCTTTAGTTTTTACAATTGGTCCTCTAGCTATTCTTGGAGCTTTGAGTGATGGACTGGGTCAGGGAATTGAACAGCTAGCCACTAAATCAATCCTTGACGCCTTTGCATCTTTGGCTTTTGCCGCCAGCTTAGGTTGGGGTGTTGCTTTATCGGCAATACCGGTTGGGCTCTGGCAGGGATTGATTACGGTGCTGGCGTTCTCTGTTGGAGCAGTTGTATCAGCACCACTGATTTCAGCGCTAACCGCAACTGGTGGCGTCTTACTTCTTGGTGTTGGATTGCGACTACTGCAAATACGGCAGGTCGCAGTGGGTAACATGTTGCCGGCGTTGATAGTCGCCCCTATGATTACCCTTTTTTTGCTGTCTATCTAGCTGAACTACGAGCTAGTCTGAGATATAGGATGATCAGTAAATCAAGAATGAGTGAGGCGTCGGAATGAGTAAGAATGTTACAGCCAGTATGAGTAAGAATGTTACAGCCAGTACCGGGGGCTTTTATTTCCTAGCATTTTTAGGCGCCGCTGTTTACTTCATCAGTCAGGCAGCTGACTTTTGGGATGGGGTTGTTGGCTTCTTGAAGGCTCTTGTTTGGCCTGCATTTCTCGTTTACGAGATTTTTGTGACTCTATCCGTCTGATTGGGGCCGACCAGGGGACTTGAACCCCTAACCCCCGCATTACAAGTGCGGTGCGCTACCAATTGCGCCAGGTCGGCCTGCACCTAGCTTGGCTAAGTACCGCTCTAGCCTATCCAAAAACCCGTTCTAGCAGAATTTTCTAGTAAAAGAAGACATCGTCGAGTGTCACGGTCTGCAACCTGCGCTGCTTTAGAAGTTTCAGTAATTCATCAAAGACCGACTTTGGGGTCCTTGAGTTGAAGTGATCTAGCAAGATGTTGCCGTTTTGGACAAATCTTCTACCCAGTTGAACTATAGAGTTTCGCCTTTGGCTTGCGCTGTCCCCCAAAGTTCCACTCCACATGACTGGGCTTGTGTATCCAATTTCGCTGGCAATGGCGGCAACCCTGGAATCGATGTGACCGTAGGGTGGCCTAAAATATGGCTGGGAATCTACACCGTAGGTATCTTCGATGAACTTTCCGCAACGAGTTAGCTGTTCAACAATTTGCGAATTGGATGATTCTCTGAGGCTTGGATGAGAGTGCGTGTGATTGGCTAGCTGAAGATTACCGGCATCAACTAACTCCTGGACTTGAGCTCTATTTGAAATCCATCCGGGATATTGCGAGGTAACAAAAAAAGTCATGCGAAGATCATGTTCCTGCATGAAATCGAGGTAGTCCTTAATCCCCTCAGTGCTAGCTCCATCATCCACAGTCCAGGCAATGCGCTTTACATTGGAAGCTGGCAGGGTAGCAATTTTTCCCTCAGGTAACAGCTCGCGACTAAATCCGAATCTACCAAGCTGATTCTCTACTTCGCCGTCGATGGCCCTTTCTGGCACCAAAATAGGTGGCTTGGCTGATTGATTGATATCGGGAAAGAAAAACCCCGCGGCACTGGCCGCGAGGAATTCTCTTCTGAGCAAGTTCTTGCTTACTCGGTTGCTTCAGCTGTAACTAGTTGCACAAACTGTGCAAAGCGAGCGGGGCTTGCTAGTTCATCAGCGGTGGCCCAAGTGTATTGCTGTCCATTAACAAAGATTGCCGGTGTGCCAGTCACGCTTTGTTGCGTTCCGGGAATTGGCTCAGAAAGGGCGCGTTCGGTTGCATCCTTTATGAACGATCCGAACATTTTGGTGTTAATGCAGTTACTGACCTCTTCGGTATTTGTTACTCCGACTTCTTGAGCAAAAGCTATCAATTCAGAGTTTTCTGGTCCACTTGCACCTTCAGCTGGTTGGGATTGGAACAACCTGGTGTTGTACGCGAAGAAATTATCTGGTGAGTAATCAGCCACACACAAAGAAGCGTTAGCTGCTCTAGAAGAAAAAGCGTTTGGTGAGCCACGGCCATCTAGGAAAGATAGCGGGTGTATCTCCATGGTTGCAGCGCCGGTAGAAACCCAGTTTTCTAGCTGTTCGGAGTTAGGAAGTTCAAAAATTGCACAAATTGGACATTGGTAATCGATGTAGATCACAATCTCCACCGGGTTGGTCTGGGTCATTGGTGGAGTGAATTCTGGGGTGTAAACCTTTAATCCACTTCCGACTTTTACGCCGTCATTAAAAGTTGCGTTGACCGGAACAGCCTGAGACTGGGTGCTAGCTGAGAAAACCGCAAAAGCAATGGCACCAGAGGCCACCAAAACAGAGGTGACGATACCGATCTGGATGAGGATGCGGTTTCTCTTATCCCCCTTCTTCTGCTGCTCCCGCATGGCTTTAGCCTTGGCGCGAGCAGCTTCCCGTTGTTCTGATCTGGTAGGTCTTGGGGTGTTTGAGGTCATTTTGGTAGTTTACAGGACGATTCTTGGCTCAGCGAATTATGGCTGGCTTGGATTCAGGTGGGATACTTGAATTATCCTTCGGAGGCTTCTGAAGGTGAATTCACAAAGGATCGTCCGGCACGTACCTGCCGGTGAAGGAGTACCAAAATGGCAACAGTTAGATTCGAAAAGGCCACCAGAACCTATCCAGGTGGAACAACCCCTGCAGTTGACTCAATAGACCTAGAAATCGCAGACGGCGAGTTCTTAGTTCTAGTTGGACCTTCTGGTTGCGGAAAGTCAACCACCCTGCGAATGCTTGCGGGTCTGGAAGAAATAAACGGTGGCAAGGTTTACATCGGCGATCGAGATGTCACTAACATCCCACCAAAAGATCGTGACATAGCAATGGTCTTCCAGAACTATGCTCTCTACCCACACATGACGGTGGCAGAAAACATGGGCTTTGCCCTCAAAATTGCCGGTGTTGCGAAAGAAGAACGAGCCGCGCGAGTTCTTGACGCAGCAAAGTTATTGGATCTTGAACCATACCTAAATAGAAAGCCGAAGGCTCTCTCCGGTGGTCAGCGCCAGCGTGTTGCTATGGGACGAGCAATTGTTCGTCAGCCTCAGGTATTTCTCATGGATGAGCCACTTTCAAACCTTGACGCCAAGCTTCGCGTTCAAACCAGAACTCAGATTGCATCGCTTCAGCGACGCTTGGGAGTCACAACTGTTTACGTAACCCACGATCAGGTTGAGGCCATGACCATGGGAGACCGCGTAGCGGTTTTGAAAGATGGAGTTCTGCAGCAAGTTGCCACCCCGCGTGAGCTGTACGAGGCTCCAAAGAACGTGTTTGTTGCTGGATTCATTGGCTCGCCAGCCATGAACCTGCTTGATGCCGAGATTGTGGACGGTGGCGTGAAGTTTGGAAACACAGTGGTTGCGATTCCAAGCAACATCCTTTCCAAGACCAAGGCCAAGAAGGTAACTCTAGGTATCCGACCAGAAAACATCGATGTTTCAAAGTCCAAGGGAATCTCTGTAGAGATTGACGTGGTCGAGGAACTTGGATCTGATGGTTACCTATACGGTCGGGCCAAGCTTGATGGCGGAGAAATTGAACTGGTTGCTCGCGTTGATGGACGAGACCACCCTCACAAGGGCGAGACCGTATATCTCAACCCAGAAGGTGGCATCATGCACATCTTTGACGTGGAAACAGGAGAGCGTCTTAACTAGCGCAACATGACCCAAGCACTTGATATAACGGCTGCCACGGTCGATCCGGCTCTGCTGGATCTTCCGTGGCATTTGCCGTTGGAAGATTGGCCCGAAGAAAACATCGCGGCTTTACCCAAGGGTCTTTCACGTCATACCGTTCGCTTTGCTCACCTCAGCGGGCACGTCATTGCAATCAAGGAAACTCTTCCCGATCTTGCTAGGCGAGAATACGAAATGCTAAAAGAGCTTCAAAAACTAGACATTCCTTGCGTAGAGCCATTTGCAAATATCAGAAATCGACGCGATAAAGACGGCAACGAGTTGCCTGCCGCGCTAATCACAAGACACCTAAAGTTTTCACTTCCCTATCGAGCGATGTGGTCACAGGGCCTTCGAGCAGAAACAGCAACCAGGTTGGTTGACGCACTAGCGGTACTTCTAGTGAGATTGCACCTCGAAGGATTTTTCTGGGGAGACGTATCGCTTTCAAATACACTTTTTAGACGTGATGCGGGAGCATTCGCTGCATACCTAGTAGACGCAGAAACTGGTCAGCTTCACGAATCAGGATTATCTGCTGGTCAGCGCGAAAACGATTTAGAAATTGCGCGCATAAATATTGCGGGCGAACTAATGGACCTGGTAGCCAGCGGTCGAGCAGGCGAGGGAGTAGATCCAAACGCCACAAGCGAAAGAATCGTCAACAAGTATCACGATCTTTGGAAAGAGTTAACCGCCGCTGAAGTATTTGACAAAGATGAACGTTGGAGAATAAACCAAAGAGTAGAAAAACTAAACGCTTTGGGTTTCGACATTGAAGAGCTCATGATCAAGGCCGACGAAACTGGAAATAGCCTAAAGATTCAACCCAAGGTAGTAGACGCAGGTCATCACACGAGAAGATTGATTCGACTTACTGGTTTGGATGTTCAAGAAAACCAATCTCGCAAGCTACTCAATGACCTAGACGCCTTTAGGGTAAAAATCGACCCCGAAGGCGACGAAGAAGTTCTAGCCCACCGCTGGCTTAGCGAGGTATTTGAGCCCGTGGTAAAGGCCATTCCCCGCGAATACTCAAGGCGCTTAGAGCCAGCCGAGGTTTTCCACCAGGTGCTACTTCACCGTTGGGAGCTAGCCGAGAAGCTGGACCGGAAGGTTCCAATGGAAGAAGCCGTCAATTCCTACGTTGTGAACGTCTTGGCTCACCGCAGAGATGAAGAAGCGCTAATTGCTCCTGTGACTGAGGCGATCACTTTGCCGACCGCAATCCCTTCAGGAACCATTGAAGTAGATGAAGATGAGGAAGGCGACTGGCGAGATAAGGTCTAGAGCTTGGCTTTAGAGTTTAGGTCTAGATTTAGAAATCTCGTAAAGCGCAACCGAGGCCGCAATTCCAGCATTCAAAGACTCGGTTTCTTTGGCAATCGGAATCGACAAAACCGCATCGCAGTTTTCCTGAACCAACCTGGATAAACCTTTTCCTTCTGAGCCAACTACTAGAACTAATGGTTCGTTAGATAAGTTGAATTTCGGTAGCGACATGTCTCCCCCGCCATCTAAACCAACGACAAATACTTTTCTTTTCTTGAATTCCTTAAGCGTTGCGTTTAGATTCGCTGCAAGTGCAACCGGCACTCTTGCGGCAGCACCCGCTGAAGTTTTCCACGCGGAAGCCGTAACACCAGTTGATCTGCGTTGCGGCAAGATAACACCGTGGCCACCAAACGCTGCCACGGAACGAATGATCGCACCGAGGTTTCTTGGATCTGTGATTCCATCAAGGGCAACAAACAGCGGTGTTGCACCGCGCGATAGAACTTTATCCAACAGCTCCATTGGGTGGGCGTAGTTGTAAGGAGGAACTTGTAGTGCAACTCCCTGGTGCACAGAATCAAAACCGGTTAGTCGATCAATTTCTGGACGGGTAACTTCGCTGATTGGAATCTTTCGCAAATTGGCTAGGGTAATTGCCTCCTTGACTCGATCATCCATTTCAATTCGAGAGGCCAGATACAAAGTCGTTGCGGGCACTTTGGCACGCAGTGCTTCAAGCACTGAGTTTCGACCGGATAGAACCTCAAAGCTCTCGGTTGCCTTTGTGATGCGCTTTCCCTTGCGGGCAGCAGCTCCTGCAACGCCTGCAGTTTTTGGCCCAGAAGCAACAAACTCACCCTTACGCCCTACTCGAACCCCCGCAGCTTTTTTCTTGTCGGCAGACTTTTTAGCTCGGAAGGCTTTGTGGCCTTTGCGATCTTCGGCCTTGGGGGTAGGGCCTTTGCCTTCGAGTCTTTTGCGGCCATGACCACCAGTGCCAACGCTTGGTCCCTTTTTGCCTTTAGCCGATCCTGGTCTTGCAGCTTTACTAGGCACCGAGGCTCCAATTGGTTGAGCCAGCCTCATCCTCAAGGATGATTCCAGCGATCTTGAGCTGATCGCGGATGCGATCAGAAGTTTCAAAGTCTTTGTTGTCTCTTGCTAGTTTTCTTTGCTCGATTAGTGACTGAACCAAGTTGTCTAAAGCCGAAAGTGCCCCATCAGCTGACCCCTTAGTTTGCCAAATCGCATCTATTGGGTTGATGTTTAGTACGTTCACTATACCCAGCACTGCGAAGTAGGCATCGGTTGCATCTTTCATTTTGTCGGAATCCAAAGCCGTGTTTCCAGCTCTGACAGTTTCGTGCAGCACTGCTAATGCCGATGGCATATTCAGATCGTCATTCATGGCATCGATAAATTTCTTGGGTAGCGAGCTAGCTAGCGAAGCGGAGCGCTCGAGTGCTTTGCTATCAGCTAGTTTGCGTCCGGCACGTTGCAAGAAAGAAGCGATTCGTTCAATGGCAGCTTCTGCTTCTTGAATCACACCTTCGTTGTAATCCAAAACAGAACGGTAGTGGGCAGAACCTAGGTAGTAACGAAGCGCCAATGCATTTGAATCGGTTAGAACATCACTTACCAAAATCGAGTTACCGGCAGACTTACTCATCTTTGCACCGGCAACATTTACCAGCCCGTTGTGTAGCCAGTAGTTCGCGAACTCATGTCCTGCAGCGCGAGATTGTGCAAGCTCATTTTCGTGGTGTGGGAAACGAAGATCTAACCCGCCGCCATGGATATCAAACTGAGTGCCTAGGTACTTAACGCTCATTGCGGAGCATTCGATGTGCCAGCCGGGTCTGCCTCTTCCAAACGGTGAATCCCAGGATGCATCCAATGGCTCAGAGTCTTTGTGGGCTTTCCAAAGAGCAAAATCTCTAGGGTCTTTCTTGCCCCTAGAATCAGCTTCAGTGTCTGCAATTAGGTCATCTTTGGCTTGATTCGTTAGCTCGCCATAGCTTTTCCAGCTACTTGCGCTGAAGAAAACATCAGCTGAGTTCTCGACCTGGTAAGCGTGGCCCTTGGAAGTTAGTAACTGAATGAGCTCAATCATTTCGATGATGTTGCCAGTTGCCCTTGGTTCATAACTGGGTGTTCCGATGTTGATCTTGCGATACGCGCTTGCAAAAGCCTGTTCGCATTCAAAAGCTAGGCCCCACCAAGATCTTTGTTCAGCCTTGGCGTTATCCAAAACCTTGTCATCGATGTCCGTGACGTTCCTAATAAGAGTCACGTCATTACCAAGAAATTGGAACCAGCGAACTAGCTGGTCATATACAAGTGCTGATCGCAGGTGACCTAGGTGAGGCATCGACTGGACCGTGGGTCCGCATAGGTAGATTCCAACCTTGCCTTTTTCTAAAGGTACGAAGTCCTTTAGCGACTGGGTTTTGGAATCAAAGAGCTTCAGGTTCACGAGCCCAAGCCTACCTTTCGCACCAAACTGGTGGCCACAGCCGCCAGCCCCTCGTCGCTTCCTAAAAATCCCATGCCATCGGTGGTGGTAGCTGAAACACTCACCGGAGCACCAATAATGGCCCCAAGATGAGTTTCAACTTCCAATCTTCTTGGTGCAAGCTTCGGTCGATTTCCAATTAGCTGCACGGAAACATTCACTGGCTCAAAATCCTGATCTTTCAATAGCTCAAGTGTCGCCTTCAGGAAAACTTCTCCTGAGGCTCCTGAGTACTCAGGACGGTCTACTCCAAAATTTGAACCTATGTCGCCAAGGTTTGCAGCCGACAGCAAAGAGTCAACAATCGCATGAGAGATAACATCGCCGTCACTGTGACCCTCAAGGGCTAGCTCTCCTGGCCACTCCAAACCTCCAAGATAAAGAGTCTTGGACTTGTCTTCGCTGTAGCGATGGGCATCAGAACCAATGCCAGTTCTGGCGTGAGCTAGAAGGTATGTTTGTGCTCGCTCGAAATCCTCGGCGGTAGTGATCTTCATGGCTTGCTCTTCGCCCTCGATCATCATGACGGTGCCGCCAATTGACTGAACAAGTGCGGCATCGTCAGTGAATTCTTCTGTTGCACCAACGTGCGCTGCAACCAAAACACCGGCTGGGAACCCCTGCGGTGTCTGGGCGCGAACTAGATCTGATCGCTCAATAGTTTCTTGAATAACGTCGCCTTTGTACCTCTTTATTGTGTCCGCAACGTGCAGTGCTGGAATAACGCCAATCTGGTTTTCAAAAACTGATTGCGCCACCCGATTAAACAAATCGGTAGAAGCAAGTGACCTAGCCGAGTCGTGAACCAAAACAATATCAATTCCGCCCGCCAAAACTGCCAACGACTCAGAAACTGATTGCTGTCTGGTGGCGCCGCCGACAACCACTCGAATGTCTACACCTTGGCTAGAAAGCTGATCTTCAAATTCCAGGGTGTGGGTTAGGTGAGATTCTGGAACAGCAATAATCAACTGTTTGAGATTCTCAGTTGCGAGCGCGCGGAAAACGCTGTGTTCTAGAAGTGATTTTCCGGCTAGTTCAACGAATGCTTTAGGGGATTTAGCACCTAAGCGCTCACCCTTACCTGCAGCTAGTAGCACCACCGCTACTGAGCGTTGGGTCATCGTTCTGGGCTTTCCTAGGAAGCCAGAACTTGATCTAGCAAGACACCGGCTTTTTCTTCGTCGGTCTTTTTAGCAAGAGCTAGCTCTGAAACTAGAATCTGACGAGCCTTAGCAAGCATGCGCTTTTCTCCAGCAGAGAGTCCGCGGTCCTGGTCTCTTCTCCATAGGTCTCTTACAACCTCAGAAACCTTGACTACGTCACCGGAAGCTAGCTTTTCTAGGTTGGCCTTGTATCTTCTGGACCAGTTGGTTGGCTCTTCAATAAACTCAGCGCGCAACACATCGAAAACCTGCTGAACACCCTTGCGGTCGATGACATCTCGAACACCCACCATCTCGACGTTGGCGGCTGGGACCCAAATTGTTAGATCCCCCTGGGCAACCTTCAGCTGAAGGTACTTTTGGGTAGCGCCACGGATGTTTCGGTTTTTAACCTCTACGATTTTTGCTGCGCCGTGATGTGGATAAACGACGGTTTCGCCAACCTCGAACTTCATGTGTTGGATTCCCTTCAGAAACCACTATTTTACCACAGCTAAGGCCTTTATTCCTGCCGTAAACTAGGAAGTAATGCCCAATTAGGAGGATCATTGCTAGTTCGTCGGATAACAATCGCTTTGGCCGCCACAGCCTTGACACTTGGCTTGAGCGCCTGCAGCCTGACCGGCAACGTGGCTTCCTTGGACCCTTACTCCCCCAGCGACGGCCAGCAAGTTGACCTTGAATCTGTGAAGGCTCGCAACTTTATCTACCTGGTGGGCGAAAGTGGTCGAGGCTTCTTGATTGGCTCCTTGGTGAGTACAGCAACTTCCGATATTCGAGTGAAGCTTCAGTACGTGGACCCAGTAACCGATGAGCGATCTGACGTCTTCTTTGAGGTTCCAGCCGGATCCAAAATTGACTTTGGCTATAACGGAAACCCCGCGGTCGAGCTTCCAGTTGTTGAGGTTCCAGGTCAAACTGCAAAGTTCTTCTTGTTGGAAAGTGACAGTATTAGCGGAACAATCCTAGTGCCAGTTTTGGATGGAACCCTTTCTGAATATCAACTGCTTCTAGAGCAGCTAGAAGCGCAGCAGCCCGAAGAGGCCGGAGCGAACTAAACTTCGAGCTTGTAACCCAAGCCTCGAACAGTCTGAATGTACTTGGGTCTAGCAGGGTCTTCTTCAACTTTTGAGCGCAGCCTCTTGATGTGAACATCTAGGGTCTTGGTGTCGCCAAAATAATTTGATCCCCAGACGCGATCAATAATCTGGCCTCGGGTCAAAACGCGATTTACGTTTTCCATCAATAGCTCAAGTAGCTCAAATTCTTTGAGTGGCAAAGTCAGCGCATTCCCATTTAGCGTCACCACATGGCGATCAGAATCCAAGCGAAGCTCTCCAGCGATCAGCACCGAGCCAATGTTGAGCGGAGGCTCAACCTGTCTTCGCAGAACTGCCTTGATTCGGGCAAGTAATTCCCTGGTTGAGTAAGGCTTGGTGATGTAATCGTCTGCTCCGATTTCAAGACCGACAATCTTGTCGATTTCAGAGTCTTTGGCTGTGAGCATGATGATTGGAACATTAGAGCTTTGTCTAATCTGTTTGCAAACCTGGTTACCATCAATTTTTGGAAGCATGAGATCCAAAAGGATTATGTCAGCGCCTGATTTCTCATAGACCTGAATTGCTTCTTCGCCATCTACTGCGACCGACACGACGTGACCTTCCTTTTCGAGGAAAAATACCAGTGCCTCACGAAGGGATTGCTCATCTTCAACAACCAAGACTTTGGCCATTACTTTCCTTCCCTAACTAGGTCGATGGTGCCAGTGGCTGGGTCTGAGGCTGTTGCTAGCGGAACCCGGAGGGTGAAAGTAGAACCCACCCCCACCTGGGAGAAAAGCTTTACCTCTCCGCGGTGAATTTTGGCTACATGCTTGACGATGCTAAGACCAAGGCCGGTGCCTCCGGTTTCTCTTGACCTCGAGGGATCGGCTCGGTAGAAACGTTCAAAAATTCTCTCCTGATGCTCGGGGGAGATTCCAGAACCAGAGTCTGTGACTGCGATTTCAGCAATCGAATCTTTAGCACTGCAGCCAATTCCAACGCTGGTTCCCTGATCCGAGTAGCTAATGGCATTTTCAACGAGATTCTTAACCGCGGTGATCAACATTTCTTTGTTTCCAAAAACTTCAAGTGGTGGAGCTTGTTCTGTAACCAACCTAATTTTTCTATTTGCCGCAAGCTGTTCGTTTCGATCAATTGCCTCTGCAACAACCACATTTAGGTCAATGAGCTCGGCGTCAGCAATTACCTCTTCAGATTGAAGTCTGGAAAGTTTGATAATGTCTTGGACCAAAAATGTAAGCCTGCTAGATTCCTTGTTTAAGCTGGACGCAAACTTGGCAACAGCAGCACGATCGTCTCCAGCTTCTTGGATGGCTTCGGACAGCAAGGCAATTGCACCGATAGGTGTTTTTAGTTCATGTGAAATGTTTTCTATAAAGTCACGTCTTGTTTTGTCTAGTCGAATATCGCTGCCTCTATCTTCTAGAACCAAAACCACGTAGTCACCCTCAACTAACTTCGCTTTTGCTGCGACGGACACTTTTTCCTTAGCCAGGCCCACTCGCAAGATTCCTTCGAAAGATTCAATTTCTGATCCAGACCTGGCACGTTGAGAAAGTTCAATGAGCTCGCCGTGAACAAGCAATCCCCGGGAGACCAGACCGTAAGATTCAGCCCAACTGTTCGTCCCAACTACCTTGTTTGATCCTTCGACGACAATTCCTACGGAACCCATGAGCTCCAGAACTTCCGCAACGAGATCTGGAATGGAAAGCTTCGATTCACTGGACTTTGACGAACGCCTGCTAAAAATCCAGCCCAGCGCGGTTCCTAGAATCAGAATCAGCACACCGCCGAGAATGATCGCCACAAGACCCAATGTGTTCACATTGTTAACCATATGACCCGCGAAAGCGGTCAAAGTGCCAAAAACCTCGAAAATAGAGGTAATTTTGGACTAGGTTTGGTGTTTATTTGGCTCCCGTTAACCAACGGGTGGGATATTCACTAAGTAAATCATAGAAGGGAAACATCGATGCGCGAGGTATTCCAAAGTGAACTGCTCGAGGTTCAGGAGCGCCTGGTCGACATTTCTCGTTCCGTAGTCACAATCCTTGAAAAAGCCACTGACGCTTTCCTAACCAACAACGTTTCCCAGGCCGATCAGGCCCTTGAGATTTCGGACGCTAATGAGGATAAGGCTCTGGCCCTGGATGAACTTGTAATCAAGATCTTGGCCCGCCAGTCCCCAGTAGCCAGAGACTTGAGAGTGCTGGTGTCTGCACTACGAATCAGCGCAAGCTTGGAGCGCATGGGCGCTCTTGCCTGCCACCTAGCTTCCATAGCCCGTTACCGCTTTCCAGGTTCTGCTGTTCCTGACTCTTTGAGAAAGACCTTCGAAGAGATGAGCGCACTGGATATACAGCTAGCAAAGAAACTTACAGAGGTTCTGCAGAATGCAGACGTCGATTTGGCTAGAGCTATTCAAGCCGAAGACGAGAGAGTTGACGAGCTGCACCGCAGCGTCTTTGAAGTAGTCCTTTCAGACAACTGGAAAGAAAACGCAATGTTTACAGTGGACGTAACTTTGGCAAGCCGCTACTTCGAGCGCTTTGCAGACCACGTCGTAGAGATATCAAGCAAAGTAACTTACCTAACCACCGGTGAGTGGCACGAGACCGAATAGTTCTTTACTTTTTGCCTTGATTGGCAACGGCTGCTTGTCCGGCGACTGCAGCTGCAGGGTCTAAATATTCTCCACCTTTAACAACTGGCTCGAAGTTAACATTCAGCTTGTACAGCAAAGGCATGCCGGTTGGAATATTTAGCTCAGCAATGTCTTCGTCGGAAACTCCATCAAGTAGTTTCACAAATGCACGCAGGGAGTTTCCGTGAGCGGTAACCAACACGGTTTTACCGGCTCCAAGATCTACTTTCATTTCTTCCCACACTGGAAGAAATCTAACCAAGACGTCTTTGAGGCATTCGGTCCTAGGAAGATTGCTACCTAAATCCTTGTAACGCTTATCGCCTG